>Ga0056128_1000218_pt1 | contig 43634 bp, 25 predicted proteins | sample WorMetLIZISLAND2_FD_71113 | JGI IMG/M metagenome (GOLD analysis project Ga0056128, IMG submission 71113) | Marine gutless worms symbiont microbial communities from Max Planck institute for Marine Microbiology, Germany - Olavius geniculatus... ... | reverse complement strand
CTGTCCTGAGGCCTGGCAATTTTTTGAGGGGTCCGTCCAGGAATCGAACCCAGGACCTCTCGCTCTGGTGAAGTTGACCTGAGTCCAACACTCTAACCACTCGGCCACCGAGCTCCACTGAGTGTGTCCGCTCCAAAATATCTCTGACGTGCTGCACGGGTGCAGTCTACCAAGATATGTGCTCGACAGTGAGCAGAGAATAGCAAGCTTGACATACCGGTTGACTCTCTCCCTTTAAATGGTAAGAGTTTGTAAGTCTTGTATGACCAATTCGAAGACAGTTGATAAGCATTGCAGAGTCGTAGCGGATGAACTGGTATTCCAACCAATGACCGGTCACGCGGTCGCGCCTTTGGTAAACGGTATCTGTCATGTTGTCTGTTGTCTATCTGTCGATCGTTTGTCTGTTACGTATGTATTGTTTTAGGCTACTGGAAAACTGTCTAAACAAATAAATAGGGTTCTCAGACCTCTGTACCTCCTACTTTGTGCCACGTGGTACCATGCAATTCAGATTCCATATGACTCTCCATTTTCCCCAAACGGGGGTACTGACTGCACCCCTAAATAGCTTGCATTACGAATTGCGGACATACGCGTACCTCTTCAGTTAGCGCATGGTACGTTACTATTGACACCATATCTATCGCCCTATCCAATGGTACTATCGCCGACTCCGTACAAACATCTGTTTTTTTCTCCAAAATAGGGGGTCTTTACCCGTATCTCCCAAATTGGCACTAAACTTTACGGCCAAACTGTTCTAGCAATGATTAGGCCTACTATTGGGACTACATGCATAATAAAACTGCTTGTCTAATGTCTTTGATTGCCGAACCGGCGAATTTTATCTGCGAGTCAACCGCGCGTGACGTCTGTTATATAGGCCTACGTAGGCCTAATTAAATACTAGCGTTGACTGTAGCGCTCGAGAACAACGTTAAAGGCCGACTACAGTGAAATTTGACTTTTGTGAGTTTAGCCTAAAGTACAGAGATATAGAACTGCAGTTATACGTCTGAGTAATCGCTTTCTCAACGTGACCGGAAGTTGGACGCTGGCCTAAAGACATAGGCAGTGGCAGTCTGGCAGATTCAGGCCGTAAGGCGGCCTCGCCTCTCCCCTCCCGTTTTATGGACTGCATGCATTTTATAACCAGGTGAAAATTTTGCTAAAATTCATTATTTCCGCATAAAAATTTGTTTTGGGGGAGGAGCACGTTCCCCAGACTTTATCTCTTCCGTACACGGACCGCTAGTCCAAAGTTCTGGATCCGCTACTAGACATTATGTGGTATAGTGGGCCTTTCATAGAGACAGTTCATTGTTTAGTGTTCACTTTTCGCTAAGATAAAAATTCCGCGTATCAAACTGTAGCAAACACAGATTCATATGATCTGCATTGGTCTTGGTCTTGAAAAATTTTGTTTTTAAAAAGTCTTCGTTTTGGTCTTGAAAAAAATCTTGGTTTCCAGAAAACGTTTTGGTTTCGGTACGGCTTGAAAAAGTTCTGTTCACATCATTGTTGCATTCATCAAATTGTGATTACTATAAATCTGAGCTAGCTAGCTCGATGACTTTTTAAGTAGCCGACTATGGTAAACTCTGCTAGTTCCAAACGAGTGACGACGCCGTACGCATTAACTGCCGATCGATCACATAACAACGGGTTAACAAACTACAGAATGAAAACTTTATTAACAAACAAAAAACATGCACCAATGCACGTCGCAAGTGCTTTGATACTGTCCATTTATCAACGATAAAACACAACTTAGCGGCGGTATAGTAACATCACAACTGCCCAGCGTATTATACTGAGCTAGATTAACAACAGTCTTATCAAACGATCAGCTCGTTGAAAGGTATCATAAACCTTTCATATCACAGCAGCAAACTAGTTCAAGACATGCAACAATGCACAATGCATTTGTTTTAATTTGCTACAGTCTATAAAGACACTGTTAATATCGACAAATATAACAGAAGCACCACAAATAGTCTGTCAAACAATAACTATGCTATTTTTATCAACTCGTCTTACATATCAACTTATACACAACGAACCGCAGTTTAAATCAAAACACACAACAATGCATTTGTTACGATACTGTATATAAGACACTGTTAATGCCTGAATACAAGTAAACCATTAATTATGTAATCAGCAACCGAGTCAACTCCATCTGGCCATCCGTCCCTGGATAGGCGCAATAAAAACCAGCAGAAGCTAGGGTGTAAAGAGGCAAACCACGCGATACAACAACCTCGTATCGGTGGTCTTGCTGTGTAAACTGGTTCTGGCTGAGGGCTAAGGAAACAGGAAATGAGCATCGCCTATATGAGACTTATTCCTCGGGATAGACTTTACGTTTTTCCGTTATGGAATGGGACAGTTACCTCGTACCGCAGAACGTATTTCTATTTGTCACACAGTATTTCTAGCAGAAAAAAATAAATGTCGGTGCCGAGAGTGCCACATTGTATGCGACCGTACATTCAGTTGGCAAGCATCTCAAGCGCCAACAGTAAATAAGGCCTAAAATAGATGCATGAATCGTCGCCCGGTAGTAAACAAGTACCCTAAACAAGCTTCATTTTTGTGAAGCTTTAACATTGACCTTTAACCTTTCAAACTACAATTGGGCACACCTGTTATCTAAAAAAATGTTCACAAGAAGTTCTGTTTTCCCAAACTTTTTGTCTTAATTCAAGTTTAAAGCCAGATAGCCTGTATGGGACAGACGACAGTGATGTTATCGAAGATTTTGTGTTCAAGATCAAAGCCAAAGACACGGCGTTCAAAACCAAGGTTAAAGCCAAGGCCAATAAATTGAATAACTTACAATTAAAGCAAGGCCAAAAACAAGGACAAAAACGTGGGACCAAGCCAAAGCCAAAAATAAACTTAAGGCCAAAACCTGGGACATCCAAAGCCACTTCTACAATGACACATTACTGTCAACTGAAGTGACGTTAACTGACATAGAAAACAACTCAGATCACTATCCATAAGATCGCATCTGCTAATTACCACTGTCTGGCACTGTTATCGAGTGTCACCTTTTCAGTTTTGTGTTTAAACTGTCGGCAATACAGAATTTATTAAAGTCCTCAGTATTGTGACAAAGGACTTTATTTTAAAACCAAGACCAAGGCTAAGGACAGTGCTCTTTGTCCTTGAAACGTCTCAAGAACAAAGACAAGTTATCGAGGACACATATCAATGACAGATGGACACACTGACCGACAGATAAGAAACGATGTGGCCTAGCTGCATAATAGGGTATGCATTGATATATACATATATGCATGTATATCAAAACAAATGCAATTCATTCTGCAGCAAATAATACAAAAATCTGCAGTTTATAGCTTAATATGAGAGACTTAAACTACGACTAGAATACAAAACCAAATAACTAAACAAAATATCGACATCACACTCCGAGTGTTATACAAAAATTTTTTAAAACAGTCACTCATACAAAATAAGTATCTACAAAAATGCTGTTAAAGAGAACAGCATATACCTTACATTAAGCGTTAAATATTGAATATTAAATACTATGTAGTGAATTGAAACGTAAATACAAAAATAAAAATCACTTTACAAAATATAAACATCACATTCCAAGTGTTATGCAGAAAAAAATACAGTCACTTACAAAATAAATACTTACAAAAATAATGCCATTAAACAAGACAGCATACCCTGCATTGAGCAATAAATATATCAGACATAAATGTTTTTCACTGCAGAGCAGAAATAATGTGAAAATAACTACAGATGCACAACAACTCTGTTTTATGGGAAAATAGTTTCAACCTACATGTATTAGGCCCATGCACAAAATGTTGCTATGATGCAAATTACATTCCAGACATTTTCTATGCATATAGATCAATTCAGCCTCCTATCCCTCTCGGATAAGTACATCTGGCGTGTCTGCATGACTGGGGTTAAGACAAGACAGTCTTGTATGGATGGAACCATATGGCATGTGACGCTCCGTGGCTCTGCGATGGAGGGCTGACAAGAAGCGTGGTGCATACAGTTCAGTTCAGCGACCGATGAGCAATTCTTTCCGCTGTGCAGGGCAGCTGATCGGTCGAACCGATAGCAGTAGAAGTCTGTTTGCGCAGCAATTAGAGACGTATTGGAGCAGCGCGTCGACAGAGACCGTGCCAAATTGTCCACCATCTAAACCCAGAACTGAAAAAAACACAAACACAATAAATATTCGCTTATGAGCGTGGTAAGTGCGACAAAGAAACTGCAAAATCTGACAAAAATCCAGGCCGGGCTCCCAAAATATGTGCAAGTTCCCTGAATTGTGTACAAGCAAAACATCGTATCCTGAAAAACAAGAATATGACGTAGGCCTACAGCAATCTCACATCGAGGTATCAACATTTCTCTAGGAAGTATTAATTTTTAAAGAATGAGCTAACATAATAATCACAAAATGCGAACAAAAATACAGAAGTAGAAAGTAGAAATAAAGCAGATAAACTGTATGAATAAAAACATAGCGGTTACTTTCTGTCAGTTTCTCTGTTTATGTACGGCGTCTATCTTTCCAGTATTTTATGTACTAAGATACAATGAATTTTTAATGATTAATTTTCTTGCAAATACATATAAATGCACTCTTGTTGCGTGGTAAATAAATAAAAATTAATATTTATATAATTATATTATGCAAAAGACTAATGCCATTCTAACTGTTTAACTGTTTAACACTATTGACTGTTTGTCTCTCTTTCTCTCGCTGTCTGTTTTTCTGTCCATACGTTATATTGCCTTGATTGGCGAGTAAACGTACGTTGTATGCAGTCTATATTCAGGCCTACATGCAGTTGGCACCTACTGTTGTCCATATATGAAAAACAAAGCACTTACAGACGCTTGTAAGCCAGTGGGATAGACTCTTCCGTCTCTTCGACGTCGTCGTCCTCTGACCAGCTGATGTCTGTGAGTGTGACCGCAGTGGACGAGCCCTTGCGGCGACGACGATGCACCAGCTTCTACCACCATTTCTCGCTCTTGCTCTTCTTCGCTGGCGTCGACTCCTCTGACGGCGAACTTTCCACGCTAATAAGTGACTCACATGAGTTGAAACGCGCCAACTGCACGGCACAAAAATACGACAACACTATACATTAATATCAGCATCAGTTCTTCCTAGGCTATTCTGGTGTCTATTATTTATTATGCAGTACATTTTGTATACATGTATATCATTAAGCCGATTTTGTGCAACACCAAATTCCGACTATAAAATTTTACACTGATTTTCACATAGAAGGGACTGTCAAGCAATAACAACGTTCTGATAAGAACTAGAAATGTTATATAGACCCAAACAGACCAAAACCTGTTTTCAGCCGCAGGACTCTAGTCTGAACCCCGCTAGGGGAGCTTTCGACGCTCCACCAAAGCTCAGTGAGATGGGGCAGAGCACATATGTAGGCCTATCCCGTCCTCATTCTTCTTCCTGTTCGACGCCTTTGCGTTTTCAGCTCGGTCGCTGTGTCTATGTACTTTTGAAAAATCCTTACAATAATCAGTTTTTATACACTATCAGCTTAAGCAGGCGGACTTGAGGCCGACGAAGACATTAAAACGCCTTAATTCAAACTTCAAAAGCTGGCCACCGCCCAGCGCTGTTCTGCAATCAGAAAAATCTAGGCGAAAAACGTTTTACTAAGTAATTCGACCTGGTTATTATCGGTATTAGGCCTATTACATTATAACGTAGTACACTTGGAGATAAAATATATACGAAAAATAGCAAAAACAGCATCATCACGACGATGACGAAGATGACCATGATGATCATTACTTAGTGAACAACAAATTAAGCTAAAATAAAACAGGCATGTATATCATTATAACCTACCGATATGGTGGAGGTGGCAGGCTGCAGGGCGCAACCGGTATCTTCTACCCAGCGCGCGACTTGCTTCACAGGATCATCAGACACCGCAGCTGAATGGTGGTTGATCGGACTGTCGTTCAGTGCGCCGGCGTCGGTCCATGATCCAGTGAGATCATTCATCAATCTGGGATCACTCGTCCACTCACCATCCAGCACCCAGGACCCGTTGTCGCACAGGCTGCCGACGTCATCATCATCATCTGATTCCGCTGTCGCCAGAAACCGCGACTCGTCGACTGCTCCGCACAAGTCAGTGTCCAGCGCCCAACGGCAGTTGTCTAACCGCGCCTTCGACTCATCATCGGACGTCGACTCGGCTGCCGATTCGCTCCGATCTGCACCGATCGACGAACGATCAGTCTCGATAGTCTCGTTCTCGGTCGTCTCGTTCTGTGCCGTCTCGTCCTCTGCTGTTCCAGAACTAGGCTTGTCGGACTCAAAGGACTCGTCGACGTCATCAGTCGTCCAACGAACACAGGACTCAATTATCGTCAGCCGGCCAAGCGTAGAAATTGGCACGGGAGTCCAAAACTCCATGCCGAACACGTCGTTGACTCCGCTGCTGCCTGCAGGTTGCTCCTCGGGCGTCACGTGTGACTCGTCATCACCGTCGTAGTCGGACGCCGGCGCCCAGGGCGACAGATCCAAGGCCACCCACGGCTGAGGCACAAGTGCGAGACCGGCCCACGGTCTCAGGCTGCGCGTCTCGACGGCGTCCATAGTACCAGGTCCGGCAAAGCGATGGCGCATTTGTCGGGTCGGCCTCTGACAGTCCCGGAGCGGCTTGCGCAGTGCCGGGATAACGTCCGGTATCGGGGCGCTGCGGTACGCGAACACCGGGTAGAGATCGTCGTAATAGCGGGACTCCGGGAGCTCGGCAAGCTGCTGCCAGGTGTGCTTGCGTCTACGCGGCTTGCTTGCTGCTGAAGCGGTAATGACGTGCAGCGGCAGCTGAATGGCGGCTGTAGACTGTGGTGGCTGACTGGCTGACATAGGTTCGACAACAGTCTCAGTCTGCGGCGGTGCTGACGTGGTAGCAGCGCTCGTCCCCTGCACAGCTGGCTGGACCAGTTCAGGACGAGTCTCATCACGCTGTGACGATCTCTCGATATCAACAGCAGCCTTCCACGCTGACTCTATGAACATAATAAGACAATTCGAGGGTAAAATTTATGGCAATGCATCCTATGCCTATCTGTTGTCGATGACATTTCAAGAAAGTTGAAAACAACTTTCTAGGCAGTTCTTTCGGACACTTCTTTTGTGTTTTTAATGTTCTTGTATAGTTCGTTAATTAATAACACACGGATTTGTTTGCTGTATTTCGTTATCTGATGAAATACACTGTGTCTCAAAAACATCACCGACTTTTTCGACTGTAATTTGAAAATAAATTATCAGATTGTAATAATTTTTGGCACAAATATTCCAAACACAACTTGCCATCAAATGACCGTTCAGTTTCCCACCTCACCCAATGTATGCTTCTGCACTACCTAGGGAAAGCAGATAAAGCGAAATATGCGTTAAAGGAAACAGAAAACCTGGAAAAAACATCTCCAACATTATCGATCGTACCTTAAATAAAGATTAGCAGATTTTAATAATATTTGGCAGAAATATTTCTGACACAACTCGCTATTAAATAAATGTTTTAGTTTTCACCTCACCTAACGTCTGCTTTTGCACTACCTGGGGAAAGCAGACCAGACATACTACGTGTTAAAATGAACGGAAAAGCGTCAATAAATTCCATCTGTCCTAATTTGTGCGCCCCAACAGCAGGTCTATTACAAGGTTTGACTGTCTTGCAGCAGTACGTCTACCAGATGAAGTTTAGGAATGTTTGTAAAGTCAGAAGTGACTGGTAGAGCCTGTATTGGTCTGGAGCAGAACATTATCGATACTGCTGTCAAGTGAATGGAGGAAGCGTTTCCTTGTCTGTGTTCACGTAGTGGGCTAACACTTCAAGCAATTCTGCTGTAGGCAATTGAAAAATAGACAACTGAATGAAATGTCAGCTACAGTGTCAGAAATGTGAACAAAATGTGTTTTTACGCGTTATGTTAATTAAGCAATCGTATCGCATTGGATAAAAAAGTGATATTTCGCTGGTTTTGCTCTCCCCAGGTAGTGCAGAAACAAACGTTGGGTGCAGTGGGAAACTAAATGGTCATTTAATGGCAAGTTGTGTCAGGAATATTTGTACCAAAAATTATCAAATTATCAAATTATCAAATCAAATTATCTGATTATCAAGTTACAGTCTAAAATGTCGGGGATGTTTTTTTGAGACATAGTGTAGATAACTGAGTAGCATTTCCAACAGCTTTGTACCGGTAGTTTGTAGTTAGAATGTTTCGTCATAGTTAAGCTGTTTTGCCATGCTGCCACTGATTTATCAAAATGCATACATCAACACTTTCAAGCACACTGACATGATAATAAAAATGTTTCTTCGGCTAGACTATTCAACTATTACAGACATATTTAGAGGGTATCTAAAAGAATGTAAGTCAGTAAGTGACCTGAGCAAATTTTTGTATACATTAAGCTTGGCACATACTCCCCATTACTTCATTCCCCTTATGATTTAACTTATTTTTTCATTATTTCTTCACTTTCGAAAAAGAGATGGGCGTATAGATGCACAGATAAATTGCTGATGCTGTTGATTTGTGGTGTAATCATTCAGGCCCGTCCAGAGCCACAGCAGGGCCCAGGGAAACATTTTTCCGGGGCCCCAAACATTTTTTGCAGGGCCCCTCTGGGGAGAAAATCTATGAATTTTTCTTTTCAAAATGGTGCACTCTGGTGTACTTTATATATCTGATCGACGGCGGGGCCCCCAAACGTCGCGGAGCTCGGGGTAGCTTACCCCCCTACTCTACCATCTGGACGGGCCTGTAATCATTGAAACTAATGACAAATATAGGTAATGGAATATCACGATCGAAAAAACAAACCATTTTTTTGTAAATGAAGAATAAACATATGCTTTTATGGTGAAACCGGTCGACACCCTTTAAAACTTGTAGAAAGCTAGGAGAATTGTGTTTTTGGCAACTTCTAACTATCTCAGATGTAAGCAGTCTGTAGTCATATGGTTAGGGATTAGGGTTAAAGTACCGTAACCCTATCCCTACTACAGAGAGCGTGTCGACCGGTTTCACTTGCCTTTATTGCGTTAAGCGGCATCTCGTCCAAACTGAAAAACGCAAACTACATTTGCAAAGTGGGAGTCAAACCTTATACCGAAAATCCTGAATAAAATGTCTGCTTGTAATTATTTTCCAGCACTTCTTGGCCATAGCACGATGCCTAAATACGTGCATGCAAATTCTAAGAACATTTGGAACAGAATGATCGTCAGCAACTCACCATTCTCAGTGGGAACAGCGCAGGTAACGAACTGAAGTGGCGTCTCATAGCTTCCATCAGACATCGGTAGCAGAGCTTGTCTTTCGATGCGCCAACCGAGCCCTCTGCCTCCTTCCAACTTTGTGAAACTTCTGCATCGAAAGACTAGCGGACGCCAGTTAGCTAGCTCAATCTCGTAAATCGAATTCATTCTTTTAACTCGCAATAATCGATCAAAAAAACAACACGAATAGCACTTTTGAATCAAGCACTAGAAGTATGACGTCACGGCGTGCACATCGCCCTGGTAACCAGTTATGTCACAAACTGACGTAATCAAGTGTCTACATTAAGTAGTAAGTAAATATGCAAATATTCGACGGCGAGGCGGAGAACGAAAGGCGAAAATGAGAACAGAGCGGAACGCAGAGAACTTGAGAAGGAAGTCGCGGAGCGGGAACAAAACGGTGATTATCGGTTGAATTTGCCGCATATGTGCTCTCTAGTATGACACGCCTGTTGTCTAGCGTTCAGACGCCAAAACTGACGTTTTAACATAATATCAATCTTTGATAATATATTGTAATAATCACACAACAAAACGCAGTAACAGTTAGTTCAGACAATACCCTTTACACTTATACCTAAAATGGCTGGCTAACTATACACTTAATCGTTCTTTATTGCGGCAAAGCAAGCAGCTTAGCAAGCGAGCAAACGCATGTATACACCTGATGATGGCTGCCGTCAATTCAAATTCTCCCAGCTTCTGCCGCCGTCGTTCGACGTCCAAAGTATCTGCTGATGTCGTATGTTGTTGGCTGAAAACGATCTCGACGTCAGGTCGCGCAGTGCACTTCACGTTGTCCCGGAATTACCCTGAAATTATCGGTTTTCGACAACGCCTTACTGTCAGGTCAGTGAAGGCTTCGTGACCACACGCTTGAACCGTCAGATTCGATTCAATCAGCGCTTTCAACGTTCAACGTAGCCTTTCTGTCGGACTATACGACCACACCGTGGTTTTCAATATCTCAATACTAATTCTCACGTCAGAAATTAACTTTTCTCATTTAGAATATAACGTTTATTGAGCCTATTAATGGCTCCTCACATCTCTTCACTTCAAAACATAACTTGTAACACTGTTGTTGGAGTTATTGATGCACGGATTCTCAGTTCTGTAAACATTTAATTCTGGCAATGTTTCAATATTGTGGTTGATGCCCATGACTGGCATTTAAAAAATCAAAATATTTCTAATCAGAGAGGCCTCAGGAGAATGTTTGGGGGTAGGGGTGAGAATGTTTTCCCGGGCCCGGCTGTGGCTCTCGACGGGCCTGTCCTCAGTCTGTCCGTTACGCGCACTTATTGTGTCAAAACCATGCAAACTGGAAATCAAAAAAAACAAACAAAATAGTCCACATGTTCTTCTGACAGATTTCTCTTGTGCAGGGTCTGTGCTCTGTAACCAGAAATTCGAAAAGTTTTAGGCCCGCTTCGCGCGACGGCGTTACGTTAGGCCTAGAGTGGGGCAGTGAAACAAGGAAGTCACCGTATCTTAAGGACTTGTGGTGCGTACAGAGTATGGTACAGAGCTACAGATATAAAATGAGATAAAATGAACTTAAATGAAATTACATAAAAGCCGAAGCGCACAGTTTTCATTTCACTTGTCCAGACACACTGGCTGCCAGTCATCTTGACCGGGCGGTGTCTGGACCGGGCGCCGTGGTTACGGAGGCGGAAGCACGAAAGCGATCCAAGTACAGCTCGCTCGCAGCGACGTACCACTTTGTTCCAGTCGCCGTCGAGGCACTGGGTGCGCTGGGAGAGGAAGCGACGCAATTCATCACGACCTCGGCCGTCGGATTGCTGCCACAACCTCAGAGCCGCGTTCCGTGGCCTTTCTCTTCCAGCGTCTTAGTGTCGCTATCCAGCGACTGGCAACGAGGCAACGCCGAGTCCGTGACTGGAACGTGTGCCCCAACAGCCCCATCTGCAAAGCTGGATGACATTTTTATATCGTGTAGGCCTATTTGTGTTCGGTGTGGTAGGCCTAGACAGTAACTTTGAAGACATCTTTTATGTACTGGACTGTTGGTTACATGTATACCAGTCTGTATTTGTTTGTATTGATTATGTGCAATAATGTTTGATTAATTCATTAAATTTGTTATGTTTTTTCATGTTTTCATATTTACTTCATTTCATTTTTGTCGGTTTTAGAAACCGTGAAAAATACATAGTTTCGATTTGTACAGAAAATCAACATCTTTGAATAGCAATTACGTACATGTATAGGCCTACATTTAATCTGTTTTTGAATCCCGACACAAAAACTGATAAATATGTGCTCACACTGTCGGCTTCAACAAATGTGGCATAGGCACATCATCATTACATGTAGGCTCTACTCTAGTTCTTGGCAACAAAAGGTTTACGCCGATTGCAGGAGTTCTTTGGGGAAAACGTCAGACAGAGGTGGGGCGGTAAACCTAGGCGATTTTCCGTGCTTTCGGTCGCTTTATCGTCGGAACCTTTACGTAAAGCAAACGGTAGGCCTGTTAATCTGTAGTTTACTGACCTATAACGCACATAGACGTATTCAGGGTAGACCTGGCACACATTTTGGGGCCACTGAAAAGAGGACTAAATGTTATGAGTCTACTCAGCTCAGTGCCGGATTAAGGTGGGTGCTGAGGACGCATGCAGCATCCGGCCCATTCGTGAAATAGGCCCATGGCCACAGAGTAAACAAAAACATTTTCGTAACAACCATTTCCATTATACATAAACGACTTGTGTGTTGTGTGTGAAGTGTTGCGATGAGACGCGTTTAGAGAGCCCAAACTGGTTAAAAATGCATTTGTGGCCGGGGGCCCCGTTCAGGTAGCTCACAGCTGTAGGCCTAACCCAGATCCTTTATAAGTGGATTTGGAAGGAGGGGGAAAGGAATAGCAAAGAAGGAAAGAAGATGGAAAGAGAGGGGAAGGAAGGACATGGAAAGGGCCTCCAGAGTCGAATTCCTGGATACAATAATGCTTGCATGCATGATCGACGTGATCCAGGCTTGCCAAGTCGTCCGCATTGGGCGGATAACACCCGCAGATTAACCTCGTCACCCGCACAAAATCATCAGACGCCGACGATGAATGCCTCCCATTTTGGTCACGATTTGTCCTTATTGTTTAAACTCTATCATAATTATTTGCTTAGTTGATTTTCACGAAAATGATTACAATTGTTGGAATCTGACGTCATATTTTAAGGCCAAAATGTACCAAATTTGAATTTGGCTGGGGCTCCGCCCCAGACCCCCTGAAATAGCTAAAAGCGCTACCCTAGACCCAATAGCTGGTTTTAAGCGGCAATTAATTCTAAGGCAGGGCAGGCAATGACAAAAAAATGGGGAAAGAGGAAAAGCGAAGGGAGAATGAGGGGAGAAAAGGGAAAGGGAAGAGAGGAGGCGGGGAGAGAAGAAAAGGGATTATTACTCGCATTGGCAATATGATAACGTGGCAATTTTGGATCACGTTTACTTGATTCATTAAAAACAGTGTTTAGTTTAAGTACGGCGTAAATGTGACATTGCGGTTAGATCTATATAAAACTGCAAAAAATCTTGATCATCAGCATGTGATAATTAGTTATAAGGGCCTACTGCGTTCAGTGAAGGGTTGTTCGCCGTGGTTCGTTGCTTATTGGCTACAATAATACGGAGCTGTTGCGGGGGAGGGTGTTGGACCTATTGGTTGGTCTTGAATGCTAAAATAGGCCCTTTTCTGAACAACAGCATCCGGCCCGATTTGGTCATAATCCGGCCCTGACTCAGCTGTTTTGTCGAGCAAACTCATAACGTTTAGTCCTCTTTTCACCGACCCCAAAATGTGTGACTTTAAATGATTAATTTTGAATGGCATTTTACGTTATCAGCCAAAGTTCTGTGTGTAGTAAACTGTGCTGAAAACTTTTAATACAAACTCTATACCAAGCCACAAACAGACCATAGGGAAAAAAGCAAACTAGGCCCTACTTCGTGATTATTTTCCACATGCTCAGCAATGTAATTCAGTGACATGCAAACATATAATAGCAATAGGCCTAAAAGTATAATATTACTTTGCACTACATATACCACAGATGGCTATACATCTAGACCCAGTGCCGACATATTGTGCGGCCGTCCGCCAAGAGCCAGGACCGAATATCATCCATGAGGCTGGTAAGGTTTCAGCCTCAGGGCCCCGGCCCGCTGGCCTCGAAATTTCTATAGAGTTGCGGTTTTCCAGTTCTAGACTAAAACTTATGCAAACTCTGCGTACGGCACAACAGTTTAATTTTTTGCTCGCTTCGCTCACAGATTATTTGTACCTCTACTTCTAAATTTGTTCCGTCGCCCTTCTTTGTCTTTATTGTTTAACCAAAGAAGGTAACAGTAAAATTAGAACTAAAATGAAGTCAATATTGCAAACATATGTACGAGGAACCCGCAGTCGCTTTCAAGCCTAGCACAGAGAAACCATGATCCGGCTCTGCCTAGAGCTGCGCAACCAAATCCTAAAATGATCTTCGACCTTTCGAAATAAAAATTGTCATCTCGATTATAGGCCTACTCTTGCCCTGGGGGACGTTCGTAGTTCGTACCGATATCGTGTTTTTCTGTGCCTTTCTGTTCACAAGTCATAGGAGTTCGTAGGCCTGTGAAAGAGATGGGAAAAATCCATAGCCTAATTCAGTTTATTAGGACGGCCGCTTATATAGCCAAAGCTACATCGTAACTGTAACAGGTCATAGCAGACGGTTCAACGTTCATTGCATATTAACAACACACTGTGAATGTAGGCCCCCTAGACTATAAAATTAGCCTACACGCCGTACTAGCGAGCTGAAAATGCGTCAGGTAGGCTACTGCAGTATAATACACATATTGCTGGTAAATAGTAGGCCTATACACACGGTGTTTCAGAAAAGGCACCCTTTTTGTTTCTTTTATAGCTCAGTCAAATGGTGATCATTTTGCATGAAATTTTTATCAGATGTAGCTGAAGAAATACGAATTCGAAATATATCAACAAAATGTGGCCGTTAGTTAAATATTCTTTGCTAGTCGTGATGTAATGCTGACGTGACGTCATAATGTGTCGTCAGTAAAACCGTCTCGTCTCAACTGGTTCTGTCAGTTGCTACCCTGCTTCGATGGTGAACTTTATCTTGTTCACTGATGAAAAATATTCATTGTATCAGCACTAAGCAACATGGGGGCATAAAATCTGGCGTCTTGCAATCCAAAAACTCAACCATCTTGCAAGCGGTGCGTGCTGGTGCACTGTCTTGCTGGAGATGTTAAAGTTAAGTTATCCCCACAACTCGCAACAAGTGTGTGAAAGTGATCGTTTTGGGTGTTTTTTGTGGCTACAATGTTAAAACTTAGTCATCAATTAACCAGGTAAAGTTCGCCATCGACGCAGGGCAGCTATTCAGCAAGTATGTCAATATGTTGCGATAAATTCAATGACATTCTAAAAATAGTACTGGACAAGCCAGTTTGTACTCGCGGCACACTATGACGTCAGCATTACGTCATGACTCGCAAAGAATATTTAACTAACAGCTATATTTTGTTCGAATGTTTTGAATTGCTATTTCTTCGGCTACATCTGGTAAAATTCATGTAAATTGATCATCATTTGGCTGAATTACGAGAGAAAGAAAAAGGGTGCCTTTTTATGAAACACCATGTATACTCATTAATAAACAGCAGCTACGGGGCTTACATCAGCTACAGTTTACGTGCATCAGTTGAGCCATTTTATTGTTGTCGATTGCTTTTGTTGTTCAAAATGTTCACTCAAACTTCGGAGCCTGAATGCCTTCGAATTTTGGCTCAAATCCTTTCCCGTTTGCCTACAACGTACATTGTAACAGGCTTTACAGCTCACATAACTGAAACAATGTTCATGCATAAACAGAATTCATGATAATAATACCGATACTTATGAAGAATGAAAAATTAACCCTGCAATTTTACTATAGAAAAGCACTCAAATTCAAGCTTACTTCAATGATACTAAGTCGAATAATGAATAACTTAAGTCTTAACTATTTATTTTATTCAGTTTAATAACAGAATAATTAAATATAAACTAATTAAACAACTTAAACGAAATAACTATTCCGATGTAATTTTATAACGATATTATGCTATATAAGTACAAGGTGTGCCAAAAAATGACCCAACTTGTTTTTGTCAGAACTTCGTCAAATCTCCACCAAATTTGATAATTTTTGGCACACAGATAGCCGAGACGAAGTAAGGTACACTCAATGTCTATCTTACCTGATTTATGTCAACGCACTACCGTGTAAAACGCAGATACTCCAAATTGTTGCATAGTGCTCATATTGTCTCCGTAAAAGTTCTAACACTTAATTAAGCACATAGTAAACTAAAATGTGACTTATTTAGCAGAATTATAAGTTTGTGTAACAATTTGATTCCAAATTATCAGAACTTATGCCCAAAGTGTACACAATGGCTTAAGCGTGATACAGGGGCGTCATTTGGGGGGAAGCTGGAGGGGTCTACGTACCCCTAAGGAATTACGATTTTAGTTTTTCCCTGTCAATCGTACCTCTGAAACAGCGTTACTGCTGCAAAAACAATATGTTACTCAGATTCAGACCCCCAAGGATCACTGAGACCCCAACAAGTTACTAAAATGACGCCACTGACGTGACGCCACGGCTGACAGCGGCATTAAGGATTAACTGATCAAAATGTACAGCACTCATTCATGGATAAAATGTGTTTTAAGCTCATCAATCAGTTATTTCATTGTCTGCTGTTTTCAGGGTAAAATGTTTAATACCACAAAATTATTAAATTTCATGGCACCCTTCGTGGAATTGATAATGCATAAGTGAGCAATCTGATACTGATAATCACCGCGTAATGTAACAATTTGGAGCATCTACGTTTTACACGGTAGTGCGTTGGCATAAATTACGTAAGGTAGACAATGTCTGTCCGTCACACTGCTGTATTGTGTCAAAACGATGCAAGCTAGGATCACGAAATCTTCACCATGGGCTGCCGCAAAGTCTCTAGTTTTTGTGACAAAATTTCGTGCCCCTGGGTGTGGGGGTTCCCTTCAAACTAGGGCGTTAAAGAGGCGTCCCCCTAAAAGACGTTATTTTGCCGCTATTGGCTCTTATAGTGTGAAAACGGTTGCAGATAGGTACAGACATGCTGCTTATCATAACAAGCACTGGTGACAAGCTTTTTAAATTTATCAACATCGATGACCCTGAACGACCTTGAACCCCCCCCCCAAAAAAAGATGGGTTTTTAGTGAATTTTTCCCAATTTTTGGATGCAGCGCACATTTTAACACTGAATTGCGACGAACTGGCTGGTAGACCAAGACAACCTGCATACGAAATTTTCAGCATTAAACGTAGATTTTAGCAGTCCAAGTCCCGACCCCCTAAATTCAAGGAGGCCGGCGCAGGTGTGCGTCAAAGACGGCTACCCCCTAAAAGGGGTTACTTAACTGCAATTATCTCGTGTAGCGTGAAAACGGTTGCAGATAGGCACAGACATGCTGCTTATCATAACAAGCAATAGTAACAAGCTTTTTATTGGTGTCAAGGTCGATGACCTTGAATGACCTTGGACCTCCAAAATAGGTGTTTTTAGTTATTTTTTGTGGTTTCCGGCTGTGACACACATTTTAAGAGTGAATTGCGCCAAAATGGCTGGAGATGGACCTGGACAACCTACGTGTAACATTTTTAGCATAGAACATGCATTTTTAAGAATCTAAGTTTCGATCTTTTAAATTCAAGGAGTCTTCCATAGGGAGGCCTCAAATTTAAGTACTCTTTCAAGATTAATATCTTATTGCTGTAGGCCTATACACTGATTGCCAAAGTGGCAAGACCGTTGCTATCGCGCTTCGCGTGAGCTTTGCTCAAATTACTTTTTTTATTTAACAGTAAGAAATTAGCCTACACGTCGGCTCAGTGCCCACGTTATTATGCGACCGTCCCCTGACTCTTGTTCCTTTGCACTGAAAATTGTCACACCGATGTAGTTCTCATGCTCTGGAGTACGATCAGGCCAATTTTGGTTTTCTTCGCCTGTTAGTTTTCGAGCCAGGAACCTGTGCGAAATGGACAGACAGACGGACGGACGGACGATCATCGGAGCGAAACCCGTAATGTGGTCTATTATGAGACCGCATAATAACAACGATTTTACACCCTGGTAATTCATTAAAACGATAAAATAAAATAAAATACATACGACGAAACCGAGTTGGTTAAGGCAGTTGATGACGTTGAGCAGCGGTCCTTTGCGGCCCTCGTAGAGGTCGGGAGTCTGGAAGAGCGCCGTGGTCGGCACTCCATAGGCCTTGGCGGCGTTGTTGAAGTTCTCGATGTTACTCATTGCCACGAAGCTGCTGGACGCCTTCGCGTTGAACGTCGTCGCCGGCAGACCGGCCGCTTTTGACAACTTGTTGATCAGCCTAATTACCACCAAGTCAATCAACAAACACTACGCTCTAAATCCACGCAGAACGACGATGCGTTTCCATGGTCACGGGCACGGTTGTGTTTCTCTTGGAGCAGGTATCCACACCTTCCTTTACGCTCTGTCTTTCCTTTCTCTTCTCCTTTCTTTTTCCTCACTTTATGAGATTAACAGCAAACTCTAGGCCTATACATCCTAAAACGACGAGGCGTTTCCCCTGAGCATTCGAGAAAAGTTTCCACTTTCCTCCACTCGCTTCTCTCCTTCTTTTCCTTTTCAGTTAGAGTCTGGGGCAACGTAATTTTCACCAGTATACGGTCTGAGGCGAAGACCCAGCCGCCATCGATTTTTGACACGAGCCTAGAAAAATTATCTGGAAGCAACTTCCAGAAACTAAATTATGTACGAACATGTTTTAGAAGTGCATCTTGTTTTGTGTATCTGACTTACATGTATAATTGGATCTTAATCTTAATCTGTACCTACTTACCAGCTAACTGAAGTTACTTCCCCGTACACTTACATGTAGCAGCCTTTGCTCCAAGGTTTACTTGATATAGGCCTATAGACGCACCTGCCCACAGCATATGCTAGAGCTACAAAACTGTCATCGATATGAACTGAATACCGGGCGTCGTCGTTCACGTGTACTAAGTTAGCAAAATAACTTAGGCCTACATAGCCGAAGCTTAGAGCTTATAATATAAGAGTGTACAGAACAGCTTATGTACAATTCAGCGAACATGTAAGGAACCTGAAGAAAGTCTGATCTGTAGATAATGGCGGCTTACTTTGATGACTTATGTGATCTATCCGAATGCTTGCATAGATCGAGGCTACTAATAAGGCCTTACACCACAATAATAAAATAATTTATCTACTGTGAAAGGCATTGCTATTTTAAAAATTAAATACGCAAACAATTAATAAATATTAATAAATATAATAAAATGATAGCCATTATGTGTATGAAATGTCGCTAACTTGCATAGAACGACGCCGTCTTTTAGATGTGCTTGGATATCTTGCCATCCCGTTCCCGGCTGCAACAAATTATACACGTACATTCAAGCAAAATACAAACGAAATGAATTGTCACGATACTGTCAATATCGCTTCTAAAAACGAAAATTGCATTACGCCGACTGTGCGACAACTTTGTCGCGAAAAAATCATGACAGTCTGCGACACAAATTATCCCGCCGACTTTCATGATTTGTGACCTTCTCGCCAACTTTTCTTGTGCATTGTAACAAAGTAAATTCCATTAGAGCGACATAAACGGATTTGCCTCGGATTTGTCGCGAGCTTTGCCACAAACATCTCGGTTTCTGTCCGAGACTTTCGTGATATACGTGTCTGCGACTTTCCCCACGAAGAAGTTTTAGTGAAAGTTGGGTTTAACAAAATAATCTTAAGCCTGGTATTCTATGCTGTCTGACTGCAGTTGTAAAAACATGTTGTTTCTTTAACTGACTGCTTGTTTTGTATGCCACAAAAAAACTTGAGGCACGGAAAGCTACAAGACGAGAAGTCCAGCTGTCGCTAGAAAAAAACTGAGTCCGGCCGACGCGGTTGTCGGAAAACCAGCAAATGATTATCGTCTCATGTCAAGGAGCTTATGCCTATGCGACTTTCTATTAGTGCTTAATAGTAACCTTGGCTTTGTTTCTCACCGTTTCTGAGATACGGCCAGTTTTCCCTTGAAAAACTTTCATTTTTCTCACCCCCTCCATTCAACCCCAAATTTAAAAATGTTTCCCTTGCACTGCATCCCCAAAGTTTTGTACGCAAAGAGCCCCGACACAGGGCTAATTATTCGTGCAAAAAGTTTCTCTTAAGATCTACCCGTTAGCCGAAGTAGATCTACATCCGTTACGGTTAACGGTCGGCCCCAAAAAGCATGGAAGTAAGCATTGAATATTATGTGTTATGCTTACACAGGCTGGATTATACTTTTGTTGCTTATAATAATTACGAACTGAGTAATATCTTACACATGCGGGCGATTCGCCGGACAGAACGGCGTTGATCCAGGTTATGACCTGCTTCGGTGTACCTAACTGTTCTTCAGCATCATACCTCTGCAAACAGCGCAATGTAATACACGTGCGCCATTTCTTCAATTTTCTTTTCGCGTCCTGATTTCATAATAACGCGATGAATTATGTAGGCTCAAATTTCAAAATTTCATTCGCCTAGGTTTTTTTGAAACGTATGTTAATTAATATAAACCAAATAAACCAGAAACCGCACAGCGAAAATCGCCGAGATACCGGACGTATCTCCGAAAAGAAAACCTTTGACGGAAAAACGGTCAAATTTAGTGGTCTGTAAACTGCAACATTTTAAAATATTTCTGCTAAAATTACGGAGATATGTGGTCTAAATAAAAAGCTACTGGTATTTTATTCGTCAATACGCGCATAATGATGTGGCTAAATATGTGGCAAAAATGTGACACACACACACACTGTAACGATTTTCATAGGGCCTATACGCTGCCAGTCTTGACGATGTAGTCCTAAGAGATAAACAGACGGACGGGCAAGGTCCGTAATGCGGCTTGTTAAGATAGCCGCATAGTGACGCATAATATAGGTCATACCTCTTCGAATTTCTGTTCCAGTCTAAATGCATCGCCCGCTTTCGTCGCACGAAATCCAGACATCTGGACATCAACATGATTATCACATTAAAATGTGGCCTATATCGTTCGACTTTCACACGTGCAGCTATAGGCCTACGCTTACAAATATTCATGAAAACCCCCACACTACCTCTACGCCCTACCTGTAGTCCAGCTATAACTGTACTGATATGGCTAAATATTCTGATGTATGATGGAACTTACTGCAGTGTCAGAAAATTTCACACCCGTAATGTTTTTAAACTTTATTTTTCAAAAACTGAAAAAATTAAGCCATATTTACGTACATATTCGGCGTTTCAATCTACGCTAAATTGCAAAGTTTTATTCAATTATTACTCTTAAATTTGATGAAGTTATGTCAATTGATGCGCGCTCACCCAGAGACTTTTCCATTTTTTACAACGCATTTACCACACAAAAAACTTTTGATATCTGACAATAAACAAATTGCTGGGATATCACAGTTACAAAACAGCTAAGCGTATTCAATAAAATACTTTTTTTGAAAAAGTTCATATCTGATGTTTAAAATGTTTACCACCGGTATTGCAAAAATCTGCGTGACAAGTCATCCCGTATTTGCTGCAGCGCACATTTTTAGCTCCAAAACGGTTTTAGGTTTTAGGTTTAAGTTAAGTTTGTAAAATGTCTGCAGTATTGTATCCCGCACATTAATAGTCGAGTGGTTAAAATCTGGTGAATTTGGCGGCCATTCATACTTTACAATGAAGTTCGTACAGTGGGCTTTAAAATAAAAATGAAAAATTCTCTGGGTGAGCGCGCATAACATGGCATAACTTCATCCACTTTAAGAATAATTGAATGAAACTCTGTCGTTTGGCGTAAATTTAAACGCTGAATAGGCAGGTAAATATAACTTCATAATGTTCAGTTTTTGAAAAAATAAAATTTAAAAAACTTTAAAGGTGTAACATTTTTCTGACTCACACTGTATATGATATTACAGCCTCAAATAGCTTAAACTGGTATGATAAAGATGATGACGATGAAGCTTGTTACTAGAGATGTTAAACGAGGCCAAAGACTTGAGGCCAAGGCCGAGGCCGAAGCCAGGGCTTCGAGGCCGAGGCCAAGGCCAAAATTTTGGCCTCGAGACCGCTTTGGCCTCAAGGCTTTAACATCTCTGCTTGTTACAAAACATAGGCTTACTGTTTTTCATTTAGCCTAATATGTATTATGGCCACTTCACACTTACAACGCCGACGTAACTCTAATGTCGGCGACTGTCGCCGACAGTTGTAGAGTCGCGTCTTCGTCGTAGGTGTGTATTGGCCATTATGCATCGCTTTATTCCATTTAATTTAATCCACAAATGTACAAAACTTAAAAAAGATAACATCAGGGTAGATGTACACATCCACAGTATAGGCGAATGTTTCCGTACGCGTACGAGGTTTCGAGGCTTAGCTGCGCGTGAAATGAGCGGTTCGGTGCGCGCGTGGAGTTTGTGATACGAATTACTGCGAATTATCATCATTCAGTCGATAGAAAATGCCGCGCAAGTGCATGTCTGATCAGTGATCAGTCTCTGTACTTGATGCTCGCCTGCGCGCACCAGACATGCGTTGCTTACACGCCCAACAACCGCAACAGCAGCAGGAGCAGCTGAGCTGCAGCAGCGAAGAGTTATGCTTCAGTAGGCGCAGCATGCCCGTGCAGATGCCGCTGCTGAGGATAGGCGTCGGGTAACTTACGCACAGTGGTCGCATTGCATTGCAGCCAGCAGCTGCAGCTGACTGCGCAATGCACGTCTCGTCAGCCCATGGCTACGCGTCTGGCGTCTTGTAATCACCGTCTAGGTCGAGGCTCTATTCCTTCCTTGATATATTGAGAGCTTTCACCTCATCGCCTCGCGACGCTCGCTTGCCTGCTTCCAAACTTGTTTACGCGTCGGCTCGATGTCTGCTGAAACCGATTGCAGGAGCATCGCATGCCATAGGCTTTCAGACAGACATGTTTTCGATGCTCCGACAATACCATAAGTTGTTTAAACAAGTTTGCAGGATTTTGACCTATAGTTTTTTATTTGTAATTTCACAATTACAGAAAGATAGTTTTGTGATAGTAACGCCAAGCGTATGCCCACGCATGTTCATTTACACTTCAGAAAGGTTTTATTGTTCATTACAAGCCTAGTCTACGTACATTGATTGCTTAAGTTGATGCGTCAGTCTGAGAACACGGTAGTCAAATTCGTTTTATTGAGGTCTCTGAGTTTGGTAGGCCTATTTTGGTTGCCACTTGCCTCAGAGAAACGGAGTCTCAAGTTTTACTGAGCAGAGCTCCTAATAAAAGTCTATCAAATCGAATTACTGATGGCTTATCATTTCATTTTAAAACTAAGCTTAATTATTTTAAAGCGTATTCCGACTGTGACAGAACAGCTGTGCACAGTTACACATTAGACTCCGGCGTCGACTCGACAGATTGAAGCAAGCGTTTACGACTGACGTCAAAATTATTCGACTGACTCGTCGACGCGTCGCGTTCTTTCTCTTAAAATGGCGGCGGCGCAGCAACATTTTGACGGCGATTTAATTGCGACGCATGCACGTGGTTTAAAAATATTTTAATAAATAAACATTACTTAAAAATCAGTGATTGCGTCAAAACGGGACATGAAATGCGACAACTGTGGCGAGGAAAAACATCGACGGCGGCGTAACTCGTCAGTCGACGACTTCGACGCCTTGGAAATTCGACGCGGAAAGTCGACGAAATTCGACGGCGCTGAGCTAGTAGGCTACATGTACACATGCATAGAAATTCAATGACACGGAACGTAGACCCTTAGCTATAAGAATTTCCAAGGAAGGGGGACAAAACTCAGGAACCCGGGATGTAGCAGGATCCTGCAGAGACAGATAGCTCTATAGTGAGGTGATGAAGCCTAATTTTGAAAACTTGCTATGAATTTTTCTAAGATCTATGCCAACGACTTAGGATTTAGAAATTTCGTAAGAATTAACAATATTCTTTTTTGAAAATCAAGTTAGAATCTAGACCAGAAAGTCTACTATGGAATATAATAGCTTACAAGTGTGCAAAGTATGCATGCCTATAATAACTAGCAGCTGTTCTTGCACGTTTTCAGCTCAGTAGCCTAGGCCTGATGCAACTCCCATATAAGTGTCAATCAGTGCAATCATCGACGATTCGTCAATCGTCATCGTCAACAACAACAACAACAATCTTTATAAAACTAAGCAGAGCACTCACTAACCGTCTCAGCTGTCTTTCAATGAAGATGCTATTACGCTTATAGATAGGCCTACTATGTACTGTACTACACGTACGCGTGTCGGCTCTGTCTGTTGAAGTGGCTGCGCCCCGGCGCCGCGGTGCAGGCAGGCAAAATAGCAGCAGCGTTAATCATTGTTGCGTTCAGCTGCACCGCAGGCGCCGCAGCAACGCATCCACGTAGACCGTTGGATCGTGATGAGTTTTTGACGTTCACGTCATCGAGCGATGCCAAGCATTCAGCGCACATCCGTCCGTCAGTTGTGTTCTGGCTTCAACGTCAGATCAAAGCTCTCTACAAAAGACTTACGCATCGCTTCGAACTACTTGGGCGGTCCTGCAACTTTGTCGGCTGCCCGTCAACGTGCGAATTTTCCGAATGTCTTTTTGGCGAGGCACTTATAACTGCTAGCCTAGGCCTATTAACGTTAAGCCTACGTCCATTTTTGCCACGATCCGTTAAAACTGCGCGAATTAATTAGCAGTCACATTCTAGGTCTACAGACGCGAAGTGAACATAGCACAACATCTCGGAAACAACTTATGGAGATTACTAAAAGTTGGCTGACTGGAAAGATAGAAAGCAAATTGCGTAATTCGATAATGTCAGGCTTTATTCTGACCATTGTTTTCCACTAGGTTACAAACAATTTTAAGAAGAACAGCGATATATAGGCTTTACGCCACGTATTGACGATCGAGACGAGAGACCAACTCAAAAGTCAACTATTTAAGCCAGTTTTGCGCATAGCAGGCAGATCGCAGATCGTAATATTACTTCAATGCATGGGCGTCGAACTGTGACTGATGTATGCTGAATTGCAATGGTGCTGATGTAAAACGAGACGAGGAAAAATTCAAAGCAGTGGGAAAAGTGAAAATTTTAGATTGTCTCGCTCTTTAGCCGATTGGATTGGAGGATCTGAGGAGCGCCGTGCAAGCTTCATCCCCAGTGTTGTCGGCAACCGCCAACGCATTTTGGTGGAATTTTAGATTTTGTTATTTCGGACCTTTGTGCAATTTTAGCGATGACCAAAATGCAACTCAAAATTCATGAAGGGCTTGAGTCACCACCAAATCGAATTTAATCGAAATTTTAGCTGCGTTTTGGATGGCCTAACAACCATGAACAAGTTTAGTGAGCCACGGATAAATATATTATACATATGCTAATAATAATAATAATGTTAATAGTCTTTTAAATAATAGTTTTAATTTCTGTTTGAAAGCACGGCAGACGGAAAATTCGAAAGAGTTGTGTTTTGTTGTATTGATGCAATATACTAGTAAATTTGTTTTCTGTGCTTTGGCATAGAGTATCCAATTATCCGTGGCGCACTAAACTTGTTCATGGTTGTTAGGCCATCCAAAACGCAGCTTTTGTCGAATCGAATCGTATTTGTTTACTGCCGAATCGCCCATCTCTGTATCTGTAAATATTCTTGGGGCGGTGTTGGACGATAATAGGGGATTTTTTTGCATGAAACGAATAACAGTAGTCGAAAAATAATACGTTGCTCGTCAAGTTTGGGAAATCTAGCGGAGATTATTTAGATAGCAGAGAAAATACCTTTCATATTTCGTATTACCTGAAGCTTGTCGTCCGGTGTGTCCTAGTTTAAATTTACTTAATTTTTGGTCGACTGCACTGGAAATGTGATTATTGTATATTATTTGGGCATTAATGCGTGGTAGTGCAGAGTTTAATGATGTAATTAACACGAGAGTTTAATGATGTAATTAAAAGTTTTTTTTGCTGCAACAAAATTTTTGCTAATTTTTATTGTTAACCATGCAGTAGATGAGTTATTTTCTGATATTTCACAAACTATTGGTAATATGAACCACGAACCACATAATGATTCGAAAAGCTGTTGTGAGTCCCGGACCGATAGTATAGCACTTTCTGTTTTTAGGGTTAAGGTTAAAGTAGACAAAACATTCGTCACTGATGCGATGTTGAACTGACGGACAGTACGGACAGCTTAGAACTAGGCTACGGTGAAAGTAGCTATGGTACATGGCAGTACAACTGTCGAATGACGCCAACAACGTAGGGCCGCTGGACCAATAATAGTATCTACCACAATGATTGGTAGATTTTTGTACATAAACTAAAGACTAATAAATGCAGAAATTATGTCACTGATACGTGTGTAGATGGATGATGAAAACATTGTGGAGGAGTTTGAAGATGAAGATGATTCTGATGGTTGGGAAGAATGCGATGATGCTGACTTTGAGATGCAGAAAGTTGTTTGCTTGTTTTGCGATGTCACATTTTCAGATGCAGCATCCACCTTTGTTCATTGTCACGATGTTCACGGCTTTAATATACATCTAGTGCAGAGGCTGCACAGTCTCGACTGCATTGCTTACATAAAGCTTGTGAACTTCATCCGACGAAATGCAAGTCAATTTTGTCTGATGTCTTCCAAAGTAGTTTTTGTGATCACATAGTAGAATACTGTGTGAGATACAGACTTTTATTCTACCATTTTTTGTTACTTAATGTATATCTGTGGCTGAAGTGGCTGATTCTTAGAGTATTTGGTTGTTCTGATAATTAATTTGCTGTTGATTTTATGCCGTGATCAAATTTTGTTAAATGCTATTTTGTATTAGTTATTGTATATCATTGGCTGCAGTTGTCGACTCTGAGTGTAATTTTTTGTTGTGCTAATAAATATGCAGCATCCAGAATGTGCTGTGCTGACAACTGTTTACTCAACAGGAAATGCACCGTGGGATGCTGATGACTACATGCTGCCAGAAATGACTGATGATCCCCTGCTGCAGTTTGGTAAATTTTTTTAGTTTTTATTTTCATAAAGCATCGATGTAATAATTGCAGGTGTTATGAAAAATTTTTCAAAAATGTGTAAAAAAAATGTTTTAAAAGTTAAATAAAAATTTTAACATTCTTTCTACTTGATGTATTGACTAAATCCATTGTTTTACGCTGCATTTTATTTTCATATATGCACAATTTGTTGTTATTTTGTCAGTAACACTTAAGTTTTTGTGTGTAAATATTTTAACTTACCATCATATACATATTGACTATTCAACTTGGGTTAAATTTTTTTATTTCTTTTAATTTTTTGTCATATGACTTGGGACTTGGAAGAAAATTCTGATGTGATGACTGATGAGTTTTGCATGGGCAAATTTCTGATTGTTTATCCCATATATGTCGCTGTGTCATAATATTTTGTACTTTGTATTGTGTGCAGCCATATTGTTGACTGTTACAGTTTTCTGTGCAGATGTGGAAGAAATGAGTGATTTATTAGTTTCTCAGCTGACTGCTGGTAGAAATAATGCATCTGCTGCTGGTGATGCTGATCAGAACAGAACTAGTAATAATATAATAACATTGTCTCTGGCTGAATACAGCAGTTTGACCTCAAGGCTGGTTGCAGCTGAGCAATCAGCATCACAGTTGTCAGAACAGCTTCAGCATTCGCTCAGTGATCTGGAAAAAATGAGGTTATTGTCAGCTTTTTAGTTATGTAAGTGGTCAGCATTTTGGTGCAACAAATGAAGTTGTTAATTTGTTAGTTATCAATCAGACAATCAGTCACACATATTTATATAGTGCCAATAAACTCGAATCTGAGGTGCTGGCACAGGGTGTCTACAACTCCTGGAAATACTGGAAATCTCCTGGAATTTTATTGGTGCTCCTTGAAAAATTTTATAACTTGCCATGTAATTTTCGTATATCAGGCACAGTTTATTTGCTCAGTGCTGTTTAATTATCATTTAATAAGCAGGAAGGATGGCACAGTGATGAGCGTTGGCCGGAGCTCTTCATCACATGCTCAGTTGCAGACATTTCAAACTTCATACTCGTATATGCGTTAATATTTTGCGGCTTGTCATTTCATTGTACATGTAATTTTAATGCTTAAGAGGCTCGATTAATGTAAAAGGTCTGCTGGAAGTTTGTTAAATGTGTCCTGGAAATCTCCTGCATATTTGTTAGGCTGGATTTGTAGACACCCTGTGGCATGTGTGTGACTAGACGAGATAAGCAGAAGCAAAAAGGTGAGATTTAAGACAGGATTTAAAAGTAGCAAGACCGTCAGATGAGCGAATATGGAGAAAAAGAATATTCCAGTTATTAGGCAAAGATACACAAAAAGCTCGAGAAGCAAAAGAAAATCTAGCACACGAAGGAGAAGCAAGAAAGTGGCAGTTAGCAGGTCATAAAGCTCTAGACAATCTATATAGTTCTATCAAATCAGCTAAATAATACGGTTATATAAGTGAGTGCATAACAGCGGAACTTTGTTACCTTGGGTGAGTGATATTATCTAATTGGACTTGAGTCAAACTGTATGTAGTTATTATGTGTCATGATTTTTGTGTTATCAGTGTTTGGCTTTTTACGTGCAACAGCATATAATGCTTCGCACGTCTTAGCCATCACCGAGGCATCCGTCTCTCTCTCTCTTCGTCTATTCGTCGCACTGCGGTATCAAAACGACACAAGCTAGGATCATGAGGTCTTCACTGTGGGCTGCCCCAAGGACTCTAGTTTATCATGACAAAATTTTGTGTCCATGGGTGAGGGGGTTCCCCTCGAACGAGGGCGTCAAAGAAGGTTATCCCCTCTTAAAAGGCGTTATTTTGCCGCTGTAGGCTTTTATAGGGTGAAAACGGTTGCAGGTAAGTACAGACCTGCTGCATATCATAACAAGCACTAGTGATGGACTTTTTAGATTTGTCAACATCGATGACCTTGAATGACCTTGAACACCCAAAAGAGGGGTTTTGTTGAATTTTTTGCAATTTTTGGTTCAGCGCACTTTTCAACAGTGAATTGCGACGAAATGGCTGGAGATAGACCAAGACAACCTGCATATGTAATTGTCACCATTGAATGTAGATTTTAGCTGTCCAAGTCTCGACCTCTTAGGTTCAAGAAGGCCTGTGCATGTTTGCTTTAAGACAGCTACCCCCTAAAAGTGGTTATTTTACCACTATTGGCTGGTGTAGCATGAAAACGGTTGCAGATAGGCACAGACGTGCTGCTTATCATAACAAGCAATAGTGACAAGCTTTTTAGTGGTGTCAACATCAATGACCTTGAATGACTTTGAACCCCCAAAATAGGTGATGTTAGTGTTTTTTTGCAATTTGTGGCTGCGGCGCATGCAGATTTCAAGAGTGAATTGACACAAAATGGATGGAGATAGACCAATACAACCTGTGGACAGGAACTGCTAGGCTGTCGCACGTCTCATGAGCTTTGCTCAAATTACATGTTATAATATGCTGGAGTATTATATTATTTGTAGAATACTGAACTTATTAGATTTTTTGGATGTTTGCTATGGAGTTTGTTATGTTGCTTTCTTTGAGGAGAAATATTGTGATATTTTGTGATAATTAATTAACACCTTCAATTCAGTGCTTTGGTTGTTGTTAGTTGGGGCAACAGAAAGGTTTTGCAGCCGATAGCAGTCATTGGTTTCTGCATATCTGGTTTATTCTTGAGCAGCTGAAGAAAAATTAACTAATTTAATTATTGTGTTTTTTTTCTGTGCAGAGCATGGGCTAAAGATACACTGTTGGATACAGTATCACAACCATCTGCAGAAGCACGCTCATCCGATGCACTTTATTTTGAGTCTTATGCCCACTACAGCATACATGAGGAAATGTTGAAGGTGACAGAATAACATTATGGTTGATGATAATGTATATCTTATATTATGTGGCAATGTGGCATTGCACAAATTTTTTAATTAGCAACTTTCTGCATACCGTACTGTGCATTGTATTAAGTGGCACTGCCAGTATCTCGGTAGATACCTATGAATTATCAGCAAGCTTGTATTCTAATCATACATGACTGCAGTACCTAGCAAATCATTTACAGACTTCATTACTTACTTATCAATCTGCTTTTAGGAGTAATCTTGGTGTTTAATGCATTTATTTAACATGTGTTCGATAAACTACTTACTTACTTACTTACCAGTACGTACTAATTTGTGTAGGACAAAGTGCGGACGTGTGTTTACCGTGATGTGATTGCGGACAATAGCGAACTGTTTCGTGACAAAGTTGTGCTGGATGTTGGTTGTGGCACTGGCATCTTGAGTATGTTTGCTGCAAAGGCCGGAGCAAGACTAGTCATAGGCGTTGACCAGTCGGATGTCGCCTATCAAGCCATGGACATAGTCAGGTACTGACGTTATCAGGGCTGTGAAAACTAACAATTAATTCTTACTAGCATTAGAAATTACATTTATCTGGCTGATGTTCTGCTTGAACTGAAGACGAAGTTGACCTGTGTGGCTGGTTATATACTGAGATTGTTCACCTGTTCACAGACAGTCACCTGATGTGCAGTAACCTTGCGAGGCATAGAGCAACTTCTTTGATCAAGATTTATCCATTAGCTAATCTAGCTTGCTTTTTCAGATACCAGGTACAGCTGTTGTACCACTACTTTTATGTGTATTAACTGGTCAGTTAACTAGGTCCCTGATGTATGTCCTTCAGACAGCTTCAGAGTGCTGTTCTGAATGGTACAAGGTATAGCTGCATTACAGAGTGTTGAAGATAGTATGGTGATTTCATGCGTGGTGTGTTCTAGCACATTTCCTGATGCATTCATAGTATTGTGAGATGGTCAGATGGTAAAGCATGTAAGCCAGACCAGCAGTCACATGTCGTTACTTTACTTGACTCACACATTTTCTTTATTTTAACTGAACAGTTTTCTGCTGTTGGTGCTGTTCCTGCAGAGAGAATGGACTGGATGATAAAATAATGCTTCTGAAAGGCAAAGTGGAGGAAGTTACGTTGCCAGTGGAGCAGGTTTGAGCTTTTCTGCTACAAAATATACACATTTGTTCGGTAATTTGCCATTGAAAAAGATGCAATGAAATTAAGTCAGTGCTGTCTTTGCATAGCTAAGTGGACAGCCATATCTCATGTCGGCCATATGGTGATGTCTTTGCCTTTATAATTAAAGAAACATTGTGCATTAATCACATGAATATCCGCATTTGTAACATTCATATCTGATTTCAGATATGATTCAGCGACAGGCATATGCTGGTTGTATAGTATTGTATTACTGCATTGTGTTAGGTGGACATTATTGTCTCCGAGTGGATGGGATATTTCCTGCTGTACGAGTCGATGCTAGACAGCGTGCTGTGGGCTCGCGATCGGTATCTTGAAGTGGGTGGTCTGATGCTGCCTGACTTTTGTCGTCTGTACATTGCTGGAATCTGTGATGCAGAAATGCACCAGCAGCACTGTGGATTTTGGGACGATGTCTATGGTTTCCGCATGTCATGCATGAAATCTGCTGTCATGTCTGAAGTGGACATATCTGTCGTTGACTCGGCTAAAGTTATTACCGAGCCATGCCTTATAAAGGTTTGTTGACATACGTAGATTTTACTTTGTTGTGTACATTGGTGGCGAGGGTAAAAAAAAGATAGGCCTAGCAGAAAAATACAATTTTCTATTTTCTGATAGACAGCTACAACTTTCTGACAGATTATTTTTTGCTCAACATTTCAATTTTGTCCTTAATTTTATTAGAATAGGGGGTTTTCAGCCCTAAATTTTGCTATTTTGGACTAGAATTTTCACGCCAGAGAATTTTCCAACAGCCCAGGGGTGGGAAATCCCCCCTGACACGCCGCCACTAGTGTAGTACAATAGTTACACATTTTACTTGGAATTCTAGTGACTTTTGATTGACGGATATGAAAACCCTGTAAAAACTACGTTTCAGCCTTAACCTATGTTATGTTATCATAGGCTAGGAAAAATTATGAACAACTAGAAGGTGCTTGTGAGAGTGCATATCTCGGCCAAGTGAAGTAATTAAACATTTCTACCACTACTACTAGGGTCAGCCATGGTACGGTGGTAGACTTTGACTGACGTCATTCATTTTCCCAACCCCCACAACTCCTTGCTTCTTGTTAGATGCAAGGATCTCCAAGATATCTTGTACACATGCCGATTTATAGCCTATTTTTGTCTCAAATTTCGTTGTCGTTACAGCAAGGGTCAGTCACGGTGAAATTTGCTTGGCAGCTTTCAACTACTTGTCCCTAAAAGCAAATGCAAAGATCTCGGAGATATCTATTATACAAGCTGAGTTATAGCTACTTTTTTTCTCAAATTTTGTTGCTGTGGCAACAGGCGTCAGTCAAGGGTAAATATAAATGACATCCCCAAATAAGCTAACCCCTTGTGACATCACAATACCAACGACGTCATTCATGCTGAGTCACTGATATGTACACACAGACAGATACCAGTACACAGACAAAACAATTACATTATCTCCACTAGTTCATCAACGTTCACTTTGGTAGAGATAAAAATTGGAAGCAGTTGCAGCAGCAGTTGTCTAGGTCATAGTCATTCCACTCTGAAGTTAATACGATGAGAGAAAAACTTGACACTTAACAAAAAACAATATTATGTGGCCTATCTGTAGCAGCTACACCTGACACATTTTGTGTACACTACCTCATGCAGGCAGTTGCTTGTTACATTGTTTCAGTTTCATAAATGCTGTGCATTGATATCATTTGACAGGATCTGAGCCTGCAGTTGTGTACTGTAGCTGACGTAGAGTTTGAGACTGAATTCACGCTGGTCACCAGTGTCGATGGACAACTAACCGCCATCGTTGGATTTTTTGATGTCGAGTTTCAATCAGTACCTCACAAAAAGTCGTTTACAACAAGTCCTCATAGCATTCCTACTCACTGGAAACAAGCTGTGTTTCTACTCCAGGAACCAATATCAGTTGTTACTGGTAAGTGCATGAATGACGTGGGTGGCTGGGAAAATTCTACAACATAATACATTGATACGTTAGTTGTGAGTATTCCTTAAAAGAATTTATTGTATATGAGAAAAAATTGGAAGGAATTTCTTAACAGCAGTGTTAAATTGTTAACACAATAGTGATATCACTGTGATATGTATGTTTTAAAATGTCTGTCTGCATGTTCTTATAATTTTATTTTTTTGTGTGTCACTACATGACTTTCTTGTTTGTAATTATTTGTAGGAGCTCTGGATTTGCTTTAATTTGGTGCTGCTGTGTCATTGTCATATTAGTCAAATTTTTCTCAGAGGTGCAGCCGACTGTGAAGACTGCAATTTCATTATGCAGCCATTCTAGTAGGCCACATTACAGGTCTTGCCCATTCGTCTGTCCGTCACTCCATCTGTCTGTCTGTCACGTATGGGCTGACACTCACAAATAACCAGAATTGGCATGGATGTCCTCAGGGCAGGAGTAACCACTGAGCCAATTTTCAGTTCAAAAGGGGGATGCTGAAAATGTGGAAAAGGAAAACACATTCTCCATTCCTGCATTTTCTGTGCTGAATTTTTGATGACGGCGCATTTTTCTTCTCACGTTTTTAGTCGCCCAGGTCAAAGGTCAGGGTTAGCATAGGGTTGTGCAGCTGTAGGCAGATGACCACGTAATATTTCGGTACCGGAATTACATGAAATAATGTAAAAATACACAGTTTGGGAAGCCATCTGAGCAGTGCTGCTGTGTGTTGTCATCACAGGTGCGTCGTTACGTGGCCGCATCAGTTGTCGGAAGAACCGAAAGGACCCACGATCTCTGCACATTACTTTATCCATCGACGGCTTTGCGACGGCGTCCTTCCTCATGTCTTAATCTCAACTTGAGTTTCATGTTTTATTGACTCTAAATACCAGAGTAACGGTGCTTGCACATGTAGGATGAAACGAAGTAAAATACAACAACTAGAGACGATTGCTGTCAACTACGTTTTCTATTTGTCACCATTAGCTTCGCGGCAAAGGAGGCAGTTGACCCTCTCTAAATTTTGGATCGTTGGAAAATTGGCAGAAAATTTTTTTCTTATAATTTGCTGCAACTTTTTACGTTGCCTACTTTTTAAACCCACGCCGCCGCTGTTTATTACAGAGCGAAGAGTGGCACTACAAACTGGTAGAGAAGTTGTATTTTATTGCAGGGCTTTGCATTTTTCGATTATGCTGATATATACTGTCGAAAAATGTGTTCCGCATTCATTTTCTTCACGTGGTAGCAAGCAGCAATAAACTTAATATCGTTCCCCAGTAAACATGACTGTTTTAGTCTGTCTGCAAGTCTAAGACCGGGTAAACAGTGCACTTGCTAATATTGTGTCTCACTGTGGGTGTATTTACGAATATGCTTAACTGAAGTCATTGGAGTTGCTAAATGAAAACATGTATTTTTCAGACAGTTGCCGGCTATCGCTATCGTGCAGGGGTGGAAAAACGTAGGTTTTTAAAAGAAATTTCAAAAGTTTTTTATGGTGTTTACTTTTTTACGTTTTTCTGGTTTATGTCCAATGATTGAACACTGTACAGAAAATTATGACCCAGGTGAAACATCGTATACACAATAACATTATTGTCTATAAATTATAGCAAGATGAAGTAGTTGATGTAACTCAAAAGTTATGATTAGAATATGTGATAAATTTCGAAACAAACAAAAAACTTCAAACAACCTAAAAATTTGACATCTTAGGTTTTTAAGTTTCTAAAAAAAACCTATAAGCCTAGGCTTTTGCGGACCAATTTTCCAGACACGCTCTCCGGTCACTGTCGGTCGGTTGGTTAGGCCTAGACGACTGTTGTCATCTGTCGGTAGATGTCGATGACAACTCGGTCGAGTGACACCGGTCCAATGGTGTCGGCAAAGAACAGATCAGAGAGGCCTGTAGACGATGCTACGCGTAAGCATGGCACGACCAGCAGCAGTCTGGCGTAGCGCGACGGCTCGTCAGGTCGCACGCAGCGCTCGTACTTGGACAGTAGCAACTGGGCCTCGTCTTGTAGTTGATGGACGCCCTTCACATCCGTCAGACCGACCGCATCTGTCACACAGCATGCAGTCAACCCGGTGGGTGTTATGTCCATGCCTTGAAATAGCGGCGTCGCGTCGTGAGTCTAAAAAAGTCGGCTGGTCAGGAAGTTGCAATTTTCCGACAACGGAAATTATTTCAGTTTTGTCCAAAAATTGGGGTTTTCGCCCACATTTTTTTTACATTTTTGAACAAAAACTGTGAAGGTTCTTGGAGAATTTTCCGACAGCTCAAAATTTAGGGAGCAGTTGCCCACTCCACCCTGGCTGGCCACGGGCCCACGACGCCATTGCTTGAAATTAAACTAAACATTTTTATTTTGTGCTGCATCGTGTGGCACAGCTGAAACGCAAAAATAGCAAGTTAAAACGTACATGCAAATGCAATCATTTACATAAAATTAGTTAAACTATACGATAGGCCTATAGCCTATACATGTTTACAACACTGTCAGCTATGTTCTTTCACGTTTATAAATGCTGATTGCTGCCTATTACCTAACACTGTCTGCAGTGGTATAACGGGCTAATAGGTCTACGGGTGCATTCCAGCACAACTAAACGAAGTTTCTTTGTCTCTCTTTTTCAGTCCTTTTCTCTTCCGCTCCCTGTTTCTCTTCTTAATATATTTCCAAAGCTTTCAGCCTCCTTCGATTTTGGAACATTCTGGCGTTGAGAGACGCATCTGGAGGCAACCTGTAGCTAGATAGAAATGAAATGATATAATTTAGGTCCCAAATTATATCAGCTTTCACTGGAATTGCTGATAATCTACAGGGTGTGGCAAAAAAGTAGCCGCCTAAAGATTTTTGCCGTTTTATCAGCAACCGTTTGGCATTTTAATCTGCAGTTTTACGTACTTATTTCATGAAATGTTCTGCGGCTAGCTGCCAAAGAAAATGTGATTTTATTGAAAAATGACGAAGTTATAGATTTTTTAACATGAACGCGTACCGATTTTTTACATTAAAATGTTCAGGCTACAGCACCAATTCAATAACATCGTTGAAACAAGTCAAACAACACAGTTAACTAATGATCAGATGCCAGAATTCCGTTGTCACTGTGAATGTTCGAAGTGTTCACCGCCAGCTCCAAGCTCTAACGCAAGCCTTCAGTCACTGAATTTAAGCTTGTCGATCGGTCCTTGGCAGGTTGCCTCAGATAACCTGAAGCGCTTCCTTAAGTTCGGCGATTGTTTTCGGCTTTGTTTTAAGCTTGCGGTAAGTTTCCAACATTGCATCCCACACGCGATAGTTCATTGGGTGTATATTTGGCGAATTCGGAGGCCACTGGTCTTTTATGATGAAATCTGGACAGTTGGCCCACAGCCCGTTCCGCGCGCTGTGTATGCTGGCGCGCCGTTGTGCTGGAAGATGAACCCGGTGGGCAGCCGACGATTGCTTTAAAAGAACGATATTTTGGTGATAATTTATAAACAAAATAAATCACTGCTTATCAAAGCGTCTGTGACGTTATCGGCAGTAACGTACTGGTAACCGATTTATGTAAATTAAATAGCATTTTTAGCTTGAACATTTTTAACGCCGAAAAATCGGTAGGCGGTCACGTTAAAAAGTTTATAACTTCGTCGTTTTCCAACAGAATCACATTTCACTTGGCAGCTAGGTGTAACGGGATTCACTAAATAAAACTAAAATTTCACGTTAAAATCCCAAACGGTTGCTGAGAAAACAGCGAAAAACATTAGGGGACTACTTTTTTGCCGCACCCTGTATGTTTATGGTGTCTATATGCCTATTCACTTGGCCACGTGGCACGTAAACGCCACGCTGCGCACTTCTATGATCTGGCTATAGCCGCGTGAGTTTCCGACCTGGTCGAAAGAGAGCGAGCGCCTTGAGACACGTGTACTCGGTGACGTCAAGCTTCATGTGACGTAGACGCTGGACGAGGTCAGTGACTTGACCAGCGTGACTGGACAGCGCCGTGACCTCTGCTGACGTCATCCATGGTCGACCCGCCGCTGCATCCAGCAAGGCCTGACTCCAGTCCACGGCGATGTTGCTCTGTGCGAGACTCACTAGGAACAAGTCACGCCACGACTGCTGAAGCAGCAGAATCTGCACGCAGTCATCCACCACTACATCATCATCATCATCGTCATCATTTATTTATCAAGAAGTAAGACAAAGCACATAAAGTAAGCAGCAGCTAGTGGGCCAATGGCAGGATAACTTCACGAAATAAGGCTTGGAGAAACCTGCAGAGACCTATTTAGACGTGAGGGGGCAAATGCACCTATAGCAGGAATCTGGCGTTAAGCCCACTAAGCTCTCATATATTTTCACTATTTGTTCATTATTTATTCATTAATTTTTCACTTTCAAAGAGGCGGAGCAAGCGCCAGCCCCTAAATACGACACGGGGCAATGCCATTTGACGCATCTGAACTGTCACGTACGTCACACTTTTATTATTTACCTGGATTAACATTTGTGTCGTACAGGCTCCTAACTCGAAAACGAAAATGCAAATACGCCTAAAACCCAAAATTAGTGCGAACGTTCCCCAGAGTAGGTTATGAATTATTACTGGTATACTTTGCTCTAATCTTAGGGTTAGGTTAGGCTTGCGCAATGCAGTGTAGGCCTACTTAGGCGGACGACCGCACAGTATGTCGGCACTGGGCCGACGGATTTTTTCCAGGTTTGGTACCTGGTCGGAGTAGGCAAGCGCGGTGAATGACGGGATACGGCTGACCCAGCTGATGATGCAGAACAGCAGGCGTGCCGCAGTTTCGGCCACGGACTCGTGGCCGGCCTGAGGCTGAGGCAAAGACGTCCATAGAACACTGGAACCAGGTCGACCGGACTGCCGTGGATAAGCGACAACGTCGCATAATGCAGACCTCAAGACACATCAAAACAAATAATTTTACGTAAAAACACGGCAGCACAAAACTGCTGGATTGAAGCAGTTATAACAAGCCAACGTTCAAAGGATACGTATAATATGTATTGTATTTTTTAAATAATCTACGTGTATGTATTTTTACGTAAGCCTACTCTTTAGCGTATAGCCTACGCGGATCCACCAGCTTACACTAAGGCTACACCAGTGACCGTAATAGAAAATATATATCAGATAAAAAAAACGACTAAATCAGACCTCCAAGTGTGGGCGTCTTCGCTGCTGACCGGCGGCACTGGCGACGATCTGGACAAGGACAGTGAATAAAGCAACGTCGACATCCACGCGGCACGAGGCGTCATCACTGACGCGCTGCAGCCAGCAGCAGAATGCAACAGTCGCGCTTGCACTTTGCTGTAGATCTGAATATACATCGTGTCTTAATAAAAACATGCCACTTTCATTTTTTCAATAACTCCGTGAAACATTGGCCAATTTTGTTAATTTTCTGGCACGCAACACCATGAATACATTTGACATAAATGACTGTAGTTTAGCCCATCTCACCATAATACTGTTGCTACACTATCTTGTGTAATTCAGAAGTCGTAGTTTGGCCGTTTACAGCAATGAATTCATACTAGGTAGGGCATGCGTGGGCTCAGAAATGATTAACTGAGTAGCGACAAACACAAGTAACAGTTATTATCTCTCAGAAAGTCTTACGTGTTACATCACATTATTTTTATTACTGCATGTGCACAAAATGTCCTCCAGCACGAACGCAAGGCGTGGACGTTGACGCGACTCGCCAACAGCAGGTTCAATAACGCGCGACCCAGAGCGGCTCACTCGCCGTTGACGTGCGCCATTTTAGTTCATCGACGTACGATCTTAAAACGAATACGATTAGTGTCAAATATGTAAGAGATTTTCAATGATTTTGTGGTCTCAGTGATTTTTGAGCCAACACATACGCTTCACAGTATAAATTCATTGTTGTAAACGGCCAAACTACCACTTCTGCGTTTCAGAAGGTAATGTAACGACAGTATTAAGGTAATGTGGATTACACTACAGTCGTTTACGTCAAGTTATTCTTGATGCTGTCTGCCAAAAATTAACAAAATCGATCAATGTTTCGCGGAGTTATTCTAAAAATGCAAGTGGCACGCTTTTTTATTGAGACACGATGCACATCAGTATTAGGCCTATAGATCAGCGGTTACTTTAGGCCTAAGGTGCGCTATGGTGTATGAATTCATTGTTGTAAACGGCCAGACTACGACTTCAGCATTTCATTTTCACAAGGTAGGCACTAAGGTGAAGTACGCAAAACAGGAGTAATTGACGTCAACATTCTTCGTGATGTTGCGTGCCAGAAATTACTAACATCGGCCAATGTTTCTCGGAATTAATCAAAAAATAACGATGGCGCAGTTTTGTTTCTGAGACAGGGTGTATTTTTTTCACTATGTAGGCCCCTATTTTAAACCTATAACCTGTAATTTATTTATATGCGAATTTAGGTGACAGTGGTGCCCATAGCACAGGCCCACACACGCACAGATTTAACTAAACCAGGCAATAAAACAACTGAAGTGTAGATCATGCAGTGACGTAGGTCGATCGGCGCCTCGGTGACAAAAAAACAAAAGTCTCAGTCTTGGCCTTGACACGGTCGTGGTCTTGGTCTTCGTCGTGAAATAAATGTCTCGTTTACATTAATGAGTACGATCATCGTTTACACGATGAACGTGGCTTGATGACAGCTGGACGTGAGCTGGATCTGGGCCGACATTTCGTCGAGCGCTCGCCGAGCCAGCTTCATCGGGTAAACGCGGTATAAGTTTCCATCTGCGTCGTGCGTTAAAAAATGTAGACGGGAGAGCAAATTGCAAATTTTTTTAGCAGACACTGCAGATTTCCGACGAACAGCTGCAAATTTCCAACGAACTGCTCATAATTTTAAGTTTTCACCAAAATTTCCCCGAAATGGTGAGTTTTTAGCCCCATTTTTTGCGTAGACCTATTTTTGGACGAAAATTTTTCGACAAAAAATTATTCAAAAAAATTATTTCCGACGGCCAAAAATTTGGGGAAGGGACAAAGGGATAATTAACGCTCCCTTTTCCGCCCTGCCTTTCCCGCCACGACGCTATTAAGTTTCAACGACGTACGTACGTCGTACGGGTACGGAACAAACGCGCCGCCGCGAGCAGCAGCAGCAGCAGTTGAGATGCTACAGAGCGGCAGCGTGGACGAGTGATGGTGATGCAGCATCGTTACGTCGGTGTCTGCTGCATCGTCCACGTCCGCCTTGACCATAGACGAGCTCTTGACGTCACCGGCCGTCAGACGTAAATCCATCGGGCGGCCCATCACCGGATCGGTGGACGGCAGCGAAGACCGAGGTCTGACGGGCAGCACGCCGGTCGACGAACAAGCCGACGACTTGTCTGGAGTGATCGCGCCAACGCCAGGCGACGACGAAAACTTCCGCAGTTTGCGCGGCCCTCTTTCCTGCTGCACCGCTGCACGCCATGCATACATACAAACATCGATCGACATTTTTTACAATATCTAGTACATACTAGTACTGTTGTAGTGCTTAAGCGAGCACGAGCTTATACCACGCCAGATAGTGCGGAATCGTACTTAAATCACTCTCAACTGGTCTAAACTACACCGTCGTTTGCTTTATGACGCCAGAACTGCAGACGAAAATTGTGAAAACGGTAGCAGTTCAAGCGTTTGTGCTGTAAATCATCAGTATGTACTGCGAGAACAGGAAAAGATGTTGTCACGCTTTGTGCCGACATCTGTGCGGTCGTCCGCGTCCACTGGAGATAACGCACGCGCGTGAGCCGAACCGGCCGATTCGTCAGTACAATACAATTACGCCACACATGCGTCGTTTGTTTAACTTTTTGACGTCCGAACAAAAATGAAAATTAGCATACCGATTACTCACAACAACTTTGGCTTTTCTATGTTTTTTTGGTTGACAAGTTTACATATCTCGTATACGAGAGAGACAGGACAGATTTACGGACGAACGCGCAAGACCCGCAATCCGGCCTATTAAGACGGCCGCATAATACTGACGTCATTAATCTGCTGAACTATTACAAGTGCACTGAAGTTGTTGTTGATCGCTTTGCACATTATCTTCACTCCGACTTTGTCGCAACTCGCACTATATGCATGCACCGCACGCGTCCTGCAATGGGTCATAATACTCGGAATCTACTCGGACGATTTCTCCGCAAAACGATTTCATCACGCCAATGTTGCCAAGACCCACTGCGCTGGCTGCTTGCGTCTCAGTGCGTAACTTCTAAAATTGCGTTGATGACATACCGTAAAAAATATACGACTCTACATCCGCGGCAGATCCCAGCGTAGCCCATATTCGTATGTATGCATGTCCTAAGCAGCTTCCGTCGCTCCGTTCAGCCGAACGCAAGAACATTGTCATGATCGTGCTACGCACTCGGACTCTAGCCTACGTTGTGGTAACTTTTAAAGGTTAAAGGTTAAAGGTGCATATAGCTCTTAATGATCCCATCTCAGAGCTACGGAGCGTCACTTGTCATATGGGATCACACAGTGTTACCTGCCATCCCACAGAGGTGAACGCGCCCCGCCTTAACCCCAGCCAAATAGGCCGGTACTCGACTTACCTACCCCGGAGGGATGGAAGGCTGAGTTGACCTAGGCGGTGGGTTACATCCCGAGATGGTTTACCTGCCCACAGGCAGTCACCCATCGCAGTATTAACCAGGCCCGACGTACAGTAACTTCGCTGATTGGATCAGACGCGTTACCACTACACCACGCCGACCACCCGTAACTTTTAGTACAGTGATATAGGCTCTATTTTACATAATCTGCAAAAAACAGTTGCAATTTTAATTTTTCATGAAGTTCTTATCCGGCCAGTCACTGACATTCCTTTAACTGTTAATAAAACTATTTGATTTGATTTGATTTGATTTGATTTGATTTGATTTGATTTGATGTAGTAACTGACAGAAACTTACAAGCAGTGACGTGTGACGTCAGCCGCTCCAGTCTCCGTCCGCTACAACTCCGTGGGGTTGACCGGGATGATTGCTCCCACCGTAGAAAGCTTGTGGTAGCGATCACTCCCGCTAGCGTTTGATTCCTGACTATCTTTTGCAAGCCAACTTTTGCACGTGTACGCAAATCGTCATTTTACTTATCGAAACTGAACTGCGTAGGCCTCATTTTATTGCGGCGGTCAACCCGACCGCGATGCAAGCGATATTTGACACATTTTGAGGCTAAAACGGAGCACTTTTTGTCACTTGCACCGTGACTCGACGTGGCATTTGTATTTCTACTGGTCCATGAAAGCACATAACTTTCCAGCTTCCGCAGCTAGAATGGCCTTACAAAAGTGGAAAGAAAAAAGAAGAACAATGAGAAAAAGGAAAAGAAGAAAAAGAAATGGAATTGGCAAAGTCGCTCCCACAACGATTGCCGAAAGTCGATCGCCTACATGTCTGTCTGAATGACATCGCGGCCAGTGATCCGCGAAGACGCGTGCGTGCGTGGGAATGAGTCAGATGTGCTTAGAGTAGACAATTAGTCGCAGTGATCGAAGGCGCGAAGCTGCTCGCTTGCCGCCAGAGATCATGCGATCGACGCGGCACTGCGCAGGTCGGCCGCACGAACTTATTGTACCGTGAGTCCATTACCATTCGGCCTGATACCTGTAGTTGTGTCACGGCGCACTGCACGCAGCATTGTAAAGCTCTGACCACGAGATCAAGCATCGATTGCTGCAATAAATACCGCGTATCATAATAATGTCGTCTTAATTCACAGCTGCGGTCTCTCCCAAGAAGCTCTATAAAGGCGCGCACAGAGCTAAGGGAACGAACTGAACTAACTGAAGTAACTGAAATAAACTATAATTAAATGAACTAAAACAGCAAAATTATGTCACTTCATTTCAGTTTGTTTCGTTTCTGTCCTTTTGAACACACTTTAAGGAACAGCAGTAGCTAAAAGTGGCCTATCTATTTGCCTGCTTGTAAGTTTCTGTCAGTTACTACATCAAATCAAATCAAATCAAATCAAATCAAATCAAATCAAATAGTTTTATTAACAGTTAAAGGAATGTCAGTGACTGGCCGGATAAGAACTTCATGAAAAATTAAAATTAATAAACTAAACACTCTTTTGAGATTCATCATAATCATCATTATTTTTTAACCCCCGGTAATAAAGGTTCCCGGGGTTAGAAACAAAAAAGATTAGAAACAAAGTATCGGAGTAACTATATATAGAGGTCTAATGCATCGCTGGCCTCGACATAGGTCTCGCTGATCAGAATAGCGCTAAATCGCTGTAGTAGAACAGAAATGCGCTGCCAAAGAAAAGTCGTGTCGCGTGAGTCTCCCGTGACTGCGGTTGACCGACCACCCACAGAATTCAAAAAGTCTGTTGCTGATGAGTGGGTTGTGCCGTGGGTTTCAAACGCCAGTGGCTGGAAGATGTGAGTGGCTGGCAGATCGGCGTACTTGGAAGTTTTCCTGCTCGCTGCAGCCTCGGCCGCTCCGCTAGCGGATTGGGATGACAGGTGGACACACGAGTCTGCCAGTGTGCTGACTACCGTGACGTCCCAAGTCAGCGGTTTACCGGCTTGTCCGTCCGGGCGCCTGTCGTCAGTTCTTGTCAAGCCGCATGGCTCTTTCGTCACTGGAACGCCGGCTGTGGTCAGAAACCGTGCTATGACGTCATCGATAGCATGATGCCTGATTATCCTGCTTGGTGCTTATTATTATTATTATTATTATAATTTTTATGCCCTAAGGTGCAAAGAACCAAAGGGCTAAAAACTAAGCTAAAACTAAGAAAGAAGAATGGAAAAGCTAGAGGTCTGGTGCATCGTCGGATAAAAAGGTTTCGCTGATCAAGATAGCGTTAAAACGCTGTACAACAATAAAAAGTCGCTGCCACAAAAATGACGTTTCTCTGTGATCTCCAGACAGAGACGCAATACGACCACCCAAAGTGTTAAGAAAATCTGAGGCTGAAGAGTGAGTGGTGCCATGAGACTCGAATG
>Ga0056128_1000216_pt1 | contig 43839 bp, 24 predicted proteins | sample WorMetLIZISLAND2_FD_71113 | JGI IMG/M metagenome (GOLD analysis project Ga0056128, IMG submission 71113) | Marine gutless worms symbiont microbial communities from Max Planck institute for Marine Microbiology, Germany - Olavius geniculatus... ... | reverse complement strand
TTTTTATTCTATGTCCGTTGTCAAGATATGTGTTTACATGGCTACGGCGTAGCAACGGTCCATCGCCAATGCAAAGTGCTGTTTATTTATCCATTAATTAATTTATCCAGCAAAAAGACCATGCAAAACAGATATAGTATAAATGTGACATTTCTAGATTACGAGTATAATTGAATTAAAGGTCTTATAAATCGATACAAAGAAGTTTTTCTTGTTGGATGATGTTAGAATTGTATAATTTGAAATGACATAAGACATCTAAAAAGTGATGGTAAGATTTTTGTCATAAAATTGTTGTAAGACGTTTTGTGAATTAGCACATTGGTGTACGTGTGCAAAATGTCATTAAATTGTCCTAAAATTGTCATAAGATGTTTTGTGAATTTGGCCGCTGATTCACAGTGACCAGGTGCTAATTGTGGATGCTATACCAAATTGCTTTGAACAAATTTAATTTAGATAAATTAAAGAAAGTGTGGTACCTTATCATATCGGAAGGCTCAGGTGTTAAAGCAGCATAGGAGTCTTCGTCCACTCGGACAATGATTTTTGCCTTAGACTCAGCGAGCTGGCGAGCTATTAACTGTGATTGCTCCACGTTACCGAGGTTGATGGCAGTCTGCAGTTCGGCCGCCATCTCCCGCGTCATCCTGGCTTGTGGCTGTTCAGTCAGATGCAACCTAACACAGCAACACACATCTGAAATGTCTACTTCATTACCTGCATAAAAAGTTTGTTACATTACTGGTTGGACCTCTACTAAATTGGGCTCTGGCAAATTTTAAAACAAGGCTGCACAATCTTCAACCCACTGGCTACATCTAGTCCAGAAAAAGTTTGAAGTACAGCCGGAATAGAAAGACAATAAGCCGGCCGACACAGACTAGAAAAAAACACCATGCAAAGCATGCAGCACTGCAGCAGACTAACAGACTACGGTCATCTAATTTAAATTTATTTTAAATATACTTATTTCAAGTAAACGATCCCATCGCGAGTCAATTTACGCAAAAAACACTATAAGGTACTTGGTTTCGATTTTATGCGGTTATAATCAAAAAGTAAACAAAAACAATATGCCGCTGGATCATACCTTACAGTCACAATACAGTGATGGGCAAATCCCAGCGCATGGCTTGCAAGTTGCAACAAGTACAATGGTAAAAACAAAGATATAACTGTCCGACAATAAACTTTAACTTACCTTGTCACTAACTCCGACTTCCTCCCGGAAATTCTAGCATTTCTCTTTCTTAACTCTTTCTTTAACTCCGCTAAAGTAAGCTTTTCATAACATCGCGAAACGGTTGCCATGCCGTGTTTGCCGTCACGCCTTCTGACGTAACGTATTTTACGTTGAACTGTCGGTGCTGCCGTCTTGCGTTCACAGCTGAACTACTCACCTTAGTGCTTTGTACCAAAAAACCGGCCGGTACCCGGACCCGGTGAGTGGAAAATTCGTCGCACCGGAAAATTATTCCCACACGCAGCAGTACGGGTTAGGAAATAAAAAATGGAAATCTTGAAATGCGTGTCGCAGCCCAAAATCGTGAAAAATTCACTAAAACTCCCTGGGGGTTCAAGGTCATTCAAGGTCATCGATGTTGACATTTCTGTCGACGCGTTGATTATGCCGGTACAGCAATTTTAGCCGACTGTTAGGTCGAGCCTTGCAAGGGTACGATGTGTCGTCGACGTGTCTGTCGTCGTCTGTACCGTATATGTATTGTGACGAAACGGTACGTCGTATAAGGGTCGATGATGGTACCATTGGATAGACGATTAGGAGTTTCTATAATTTGCCAACAGTAACCATGTCTTTATATCTGAAGCGGTTTGGCCGCAATTTTGATCGAATGCAACGGTACCATCCCTACCACGACGTACATGTACAGGGTGTTCCAAAAAACGGATACCCAATTTTATTTTTGGGATAACTTCGGTGATTTAGCATCGATTTTAACCATTCTTTCACTGTTACAAGCAGAAATTTATGGCGCGTAAACATGAAGTTCTTCCACCCACCGCACCTTTATTGTGTGACCACATTACCTAGCAAAACAGTGGGTATCCGTTTTTGGAACACCCTGTAGGATATAGCCTACCATTCAGCCATAAGCTTAATACATTCGTTACAGACGAAAGACGACGACTGACGACGACAGACGACAGACAGACGGACGACACATCGTACCCAAGGCTCGACCTAACAGTCGGCCAAAGATTACACTGTTGGAAGTTGCTACGAGAGCACGTGTCCCATTGCCACATAGCTGCATGGCGACGCCAATGACAGCATGAAGCCGCGTTCTCACAGCTCGCGCTAACGCAGTGATCTACGTGCGTAAGACGCGTGATAGCGTGCATCAACGCGCGCGTAACGGCGCGTACAGAACGACGTAACTGAACTGAACTGAACTGACACGGTTTGTTTTTGACGAACAGATCAATGGACTAGTACGGCGAGCCTAGGTCTACTAGTTGACGTGTACGGCGTACGTGAGCGTATAGTGACGTAGCCATCGACGCCGTTAGACGATGCTTAGGCCTACTGTAATGCATTACTGCTTACGCATTGGTCATTTCGTCAAAAACCCAACCGTGTCAGTTGAGTTCAGTTCAGTTACGTCCCTCTGTACGCGCGTAACGTGCATGCGTCGACGCCTCTATAGGACGTGGCGCGACTTGACACAAAACTGTTCCCTCACGTAGCACGTTATTAATATTACGCCATGCAGGCTATTTATAAGCATTGTCGTTCATTCCGCGTTCATAGTTTTCGCACTCAGACGGGCTCGCCTATAACGTTTACAGACTACGCATGATAAGCTGCACCAGTAGCCTGCCGCAGACGTTGTTTTTCTGGTATAGTGTGTAAGAAGGTAATCAGCGACAGGTGTGATTATGATTTGTTAAAATCACAAGTCAAATGATGCAGACTTCAAATTAAATCCAAATCAAACCACATGCTTTCAAATCCAATCCCCCCCCCTACCCGATATATCCACGACTCAAGCTTGTAGGCCCTATTTAACACTTTTTGTTAAACCTTTGTGCTACATTAAGTCAACGTAGAAAGTAGAAAGCATAATAATGAGTTTCTATATAATGGCAGTGAATGATTGATCGCGTTCACTGGGCATTGTCAGAATAAATTGACTAATGGATTTTTGTCATGGTTCATTACGTCGTATTGTCGCAACTGCGCTTAGTTCCGATGTGATCATAGCGTGTGTATTAAAACGTAGTAGACGGATCAAATTATTATTCGTCAAAATGTCAAAACAGCATATATGTGGGGGCCAAAAAGTGAGACTATTTTGGTATTTAAATTTCATTTTTTTTTGGTTAAATGCATTATTACCAATTTTTGTTGGGCCGCCCTATGCTACGTGGTTGTCGTCCGGCTGTCACAGATGTACTGTGGCTAAACGGTGCAAGATAGAGCCTAGGTTGCTATTGATCACTAATAGAAAGTCGCATACAGGTTTTCAAATGACATTGACCTTGGATGACTTTGAAGGCCGTTACGCTGATTTTTTAACGGAGATCTGGTTATATCTCAGAAACGGTGAAAGATGCGGCCAAGGTTACTATGAATCACTAAAAAGAAGTGACATGCGCTCTTTCAAATGAGAGGAAAATCTACCTTAGATGACCTTCAAGGTCAGTGACAACCAGTAAGGTCGGCCCCACCCTAGCGACAGCTGGGTTTCTTGTTTACTTACGTAACATCTGTATTAGATGACGTAGTTCTTTATTTGCCGATGTAAACAAGTTCTGCTTTTATGCGAATTGATTGTAGTTTTGTCACGATGGTCCAATTAACAAACGACGAACGTTGTTTGATTCACAATCGGCGTGTGGAGAAACACTGGGGTTCCAAAAAATTATGAAAACGTCTTCAAATCAGTGAAATGCAAATGTTGGAGTTGTTTGTTCAAAAATAAATATCTGGTGCGTTTTGCAGCTTATCTGGTATTATATTGACGTAGTTAAATGACGTGTCACTTTTTGGCCCACCCTGTAGGCTACAGATAATGCCTATAAAATGAAATGCGTGCGCCGGCTGTAGACGAATAGGCTTTGCGAGCTGTAGTCCAGATGTTCATACGGCAACAGTGACGCAGGTAGGCCTAACGTTGTGACCAGGGCTGGAGTATTGGTCTGAAAAAAACTAGTTTTTTAAGGTTTTGTAAAAAAAACATTAACAACTTAAAAAATCTAATTTTATTTTTTTAGGTTTTTATTTGATTGTGAAATTTATTACATATTATAATTTATTTCGTATTTTAATGGTGATTTTTGAATTATCAATCACATCATTATGTCATTTACTCATAAAAGAGTTATATTAAATGTTTTTCCTGGGTCGTACTGTGTTTGTTAAACACTAAACCAGAAAAAAACTATAAAACCTATAAAACCTTAAAAACCAAACAGCCCTTTAAAACATAAAACGTAAACATTTTCTTTCAAAACTTGCTTTTTTCCGGCCCTGGTTATGACGAAAAGCTACTGATTCCGCTGAACATTATTGGTTATCATGACGGAGACAACTGGTACAGATTATCAGCAACGATACCACGGATCGAGAATGAGCGCTATCCAGCTTGAAGCGTGCGGCGAGACGTCGATTGGACAAAGTCAAGACACGAACATTGCGACGGACAAGCTTCTGAAGAGCTTATCGCCACTAATCAACAGCATGAGAATTTTCGGTCTCTACTTCAGTCGTCCGGTGCGCGTGGGTCCTCCAGCAACGGCTACTAAAGAGGCAAACCGATGTTGCGGTTTCGAAAGATTAACTCAGAGTTGCTGGCATTCGGGACGAATCTACGCTACCGTATTGTTTGTAGTCACCCATATAGTGGTAGTAGCAGCAGTAATACGGTTTAGTAGTAGTCCTAGTATTTGTAGTCACTTGGCTCAACGCTCTTCAACGTTTCACACTCTTCGACGGCAACGTAACCCTCGGCGTGGACCTGTTCGTGAAACTTGCGTTAATCTCAAACGTTCTCCTGATCGGAATCTTGCAGACGGCATACTACGTCGCAAGTCACACGCAAATGTCAGAATGGCACAAAATGATGATGTCATACGACAAAAAATTTAATAAATATTTTTTGTTATCAAACGCCTACAAAGTACATTCTGCATATTTTATATAAACATATTTTATTTAACAATACAACAGTAGTAATTAAGTAAGTAAGTAAGTAAAATAATTTAAGCGGCATGATGCAATATACATGTATACGTCGCCAGTCACACGGGAAGTTTGATGCGGGTGTTCCGGCAGGTTATTCTCTCCGCAGCCGACATTACTCCAAAGTACAGTAGCAGATGCGGATAGCAATCTCGGGATCCTGAATCCTAGAATAGATTTCGGAATATTTCGCTTCCATCAATTCCGAATCCCTGGATTGTCGTGCCTCGGGCGTCCCAATCCGCGGGACTGCAAAAAAGTGTTCGTTGCAAATGACTTCTCTGTGATGAAATAGCAATTTTTTGCCGTATTTTCGAAGTACAGTCTCTGTTATAGGGACTAGCAATCCCAAAATTTCGAATCCCGGGATGGATTCCTGGATATTCCACTTCCATCACTTTTTAATCCCGGGATCGTCGGATCGTGGACCTCCCAATGCGAGACGGCAAAAAGTGTTCGCTGCAGAATAACTTGTCTGCGATCAAATAGCAATAGTTTCTGCCCGCATTACTCCAAAGTATAGTCGCAGGGCGTTTGCGGTGACAGTAATCTGTTGGACGACGGTGGCCTGGAACACTGCTCTCTACGTTTACCCGGTGTACTTCAGCCGTCAGTCCAACGACGTAACGCTGTCGTTGTACGTTAACACCTTCCACATATCGTATCCGTATACTTACGTCATTTATGCTGTCTTTATTCTACTGCAGATACTGACCATAGCTTCCTGGGTCTTTCCTCAAGCAACGGATGATGGAACGTGACGTTTTCTGCTTCTTCTGCGGCACAACAGGCTACTGGTAAGTACTAGACATCGTTCAGTCGTCCTCGAATTTTTTTTAGATCAATCAGGCTTTCAAAGTTTTAAATTGTAAGCGAATTTCCTCAAGCAAAAAACACATCTTCTCTCTTGCATACACATCGTAGTGCATTTTTAATGTAAAGCTATTGTTCATTTATGTAAGGTGGTAAAGTGGTCAACTGCCGGTTTAAAGTTTTTAGTTAATTTTCTCAAGCAATGAACTTAATTGTAATAGTTATTTATAGTTTCTTAAGGCTAATACGGCTTAAAATAATTGTCGTAAGTTCTAAAGTAAATTTCCTCAAGCAATGAACTTCATTGTCACTTGTCAAGTTTACTTAACAGCCTTTTCAATTGCGTTTCAGTGTGGTGGGCGCTTTAACTTAATATTTTCGTTCCGTGTTGCGCTTTTTTCTACCAAAGAGCACACTGCGTCGTCTTTTTGCACAGTGTTTGAGCAGATTATTAGCAAATTCAATGAACTTCATTGTGCTGAGTTTACTGTGCGACCAGTTCGCTAAGTTGAACGATGAGTTCGCCAAATGTGTCCGGAGCCGAGGCGAGTTTCACGGAAACTTTGAGCAATTTCGTCGCCGTCATCACGCCATCAGCTGTTCAGTACACGAAGCGGATTATCTTTTCTGCTTATTATTAAGTTTTCCGTTTTAGTTTTAGTGGTAGCGTTATTTTCAGTTTCCGTTTACGTTTCAGCTGTTTAGTCCAGGAAGCGGATCGGTTTCTGATGATCAGCAATGTCGCCTGCTTCGGTGTGCAACATTTTAACTACAGTTGTTTTATGACGATCTTAAAACGGTTTGCAAACATAAACCGAACAGAGCTTAAACTAAGAATATTATCAGCGAGTTGGACGCTAAAATTGTAGTGCAAATTGCTTTACAATACTGGCCCGATTTTGGTCACTATTATTGTTCACCAATATGGATAGCGCCAATGTTTATTCCTATAGGCCTACTCCTGCTTCGGTGGCAACATGATCAGCACAATTCTCGTGTTATTCAGCTCAATCTTCTATCGTCAGGACACCGTCTTGCGCAGCTCGGCCGAGGGCGTTTTTCACATCTACTGGCTCTTACACAATCTGTTCAGTCTTGCTCTGGCTACGGGACTGGCGATAAACGTCAACAACAAGGTACAAAACTATAACTGTTATTAGACGGAATTGCTACGCTTTTCTCCGTAACGTGGTCTGTCGTCTGTCTGTCGTCTGTCACATTCGTTCGCCTTGCTTAAACCGTTTAACGAAATTTTGAGTACAGCAGATGCCATTAAGCCGGCAAATTTACGGGGTCCTTGACCCACAAGAAAAAAAGATTTAAAGGTAGAACCCTTAGCCAAAATACGCAATTGTAAACTGCAGCCAAACCGTCAGTCGAAACAATGCAATAGTGGCCGGACTTTCAGTTATTTTTTAAAACTAAAAATACGTTCTGTGGAACGAGGTATCTGTCCCATTGCCACGCTATATAGCTTAGCAGCTGCGTTTCAGCGTTTGACGCTCTTGTGAGTCTGCAGCCAATTTTGTCTTAAAAATGGTTGGTTGCCATGACAACAAGGGTCTTCAGGGGAGAAATTTACTCGACACCATTGCACAGTCCGGGCCCGTGCAATTATCTTTTGCGGAAGCCGAGTTATAGTCAATTTTGTCCCAAAATTCGTTGCCATGGCAACAGGGATCAGCAAGGAAAAAATTTAAATGACACCGTCGGATAGCACGGGGACGAAAATAAGGGGTATGTGCAAACAGCGCGCAATTATCTTTTACGGGGACTGCGTTATACCGTTTTGAAGTCTCCATAGGCCGTAATGCATTTTTTTTAAAAAAATAGTGTAAAATAGGGGAAAGAGTTATCAGATTTTTATCCCAAACAAACTCGATCTTACTTTTCGTGTCCCGAATCACTGTGCAAAAGTTCATTAAAATCGAATCAAAATTGCGGCCGTAGGAGTGTTTAGAGACAGACTGACAGACAGACGCAAGTGATTTTAATATAATCTGTCCCTTGCTATGCTGTAGCAATGGGACAGATAATAAGTAAGTAACGTCTAAGAGCTAGGACTGCTAGGTGACGGCCGCATAATGTCGGCACCGAACCGACACAGTTATCTAGTTCTGAACGATAAGTTATGACATCACTCACTCGTAAGCATGTGACTTTTTTACATGTTGCGCGTGTTGGGTATTATAGCCTTAGCGTGCTATAGCAGTGAACGGTGTTTGTTTTTTTTCAGGCGCACAAACTGGTGGACAAAATCTGTGAAATTGATCTCGAGACTTTGCGCGGCAAAACGGTTGGCGGTCTCGTATATCCATCTGCCTGTCCGTCCGTCCGTCCGTCTGTCTGTCACATACCGTACTGGCTTCTAACCAAAAAACAAAAGACTTTTCTAACCCAAGTGGTGCGAACGTTTTCTAACATTTTCCAGCATGCCTAATTGCATATTATAAGTCCAGTCAGTCGGAATTTAGTTAAGGTAAAGAGCGGAGCCTCTATTAATGATAAAAAGCGAAACCCCCATAATTAAGTAAGTCAGAACTTGGTTAATTATTTGCATTTTTGACTTTGCTGTCGTACTTTTTATTGAATGTTTTTTATTCAAGCATAGCTAAAACACCAACAGTAAAAATTTATTTAGGCATAAAAATGTGAGGAGGGGACATATACGACATTGCGGCTTTTCAGTGGACCGTGGTATATTTCTGCGGTTTAATATCCGCATTTTTGTTATAGGCAACAATAGAATCTTGACCTAGGTTAAGGCTGTCCGAGTGCTTTTACTTTTTAGGCGACCGTACTAACTAACGGGCGCCTTATGATACGATGTGTCGTCTGTCTGTCTGTTGTCTGTCATTCGTAAAAAATGTACTGTCGATAAACGCCGTAAACGGTAGGCCCACGTCGTAGGGGGCCGGCGATGATACCGTTAGGGCGTTGGTAAGTTCCTATTATTAGGCTATCAAAAGTAATCATGCGTGTAGCTAACTGGAGCGATCTGGTCGCAATTTGGAACGCAAAATTGCCGCTCGCATCCGCGTTTGTGAAAACAGCTTCCTACTTACTGATATCAGCATTATTGATATCGATATTAAGTAAACCTAACAAAGAAAATACCAAGTGTAGCAACAGGTAGCCTATATTGTGACAGAGAGGCAGAGTAAGCCTAAGATCGACTTTTCCTGGCGACAGCTGGGCTTTTATTAAATTGTTTTTGACCAGCTACGTCGCTACAACTATGATGTATACAGCGTCCTTGACATTGTTGTCGTTTATTTTGTCATCTGTAAACGGTGCAAGATAGAAATAAGTTGCTATTGATCACTAATAGGAAATTGCATACGCTTTTTCAGATGAGATGAAAATTATCGTCCTTGGATGACCTTGCTTTTTTGTCTTGTCAGGTGAGCGTGTTTCTAAACCGGCTGAACGGGCAGTCGATCGGTGTCAGTATACTTGGTATATTCGTTATTGACAAGAACACCATACTAGCGGTATGTTGCAATGTTTACACGTCTACGTTATCTGTAGGCCCATGCTATAACTGACCAGTTGAAGCAATTAATTATTGTTGGCACTAACCATATTTTATATTCTTGCTTACCGTTATAATCAGGCTTGCCGTGAATATTAAATTTTTCATCCATATCAATATCCATATCCACAAAATCAGAGCGGAGCTTATTCTGCGTACGTGTAGCCACTCATTTTCACAAAGTACAGCAGGAGCAAGTGGGTAATAGCCCCCCCCTCAAAAAACAAAACTCAAACATTTCCCTCTTGACACTGTTTAAAAAACAAATTCAAGTACAAAATAAACACACATATGCATTAAAATATAAGCTTAGTTAGGCTACGTATTTTCCAGCGCTCGCGAAAATCGGCATAGGCTTAATTTTATTGGCCCTGTTTTTTTTCAAGACGCAGGTTGCATTCAAGCCTACGTGTAGAGTGCAGTAAACGCCCTGTCATTATTAGCATTATTGGTTTGCACTTCTGGCTAGCATTAAATATTGTTAGTAAGCAGGAAAAACTTTTGTATTGTGTTACCATTTAAAACAAGTAGAGTGAAGTCACAAGTAAATAGATCTTCTGTTTCCCAACCAAGAAGATTAAAATCTGTTATTGCCAAATCACATCTACGACGCCGACGCGACTCAATTCGTCTGTCGCCGACAGTCGCGTTGGCTAGATATGAATTGGCTATTACTGCTATAATAAATTAATTAGATTGATTACTTATGCTTAAATTTTTCTCTTTGTGTTGCATTTTCAGCGTCCCCTCAAGTAGGCTACTACATCATTGTTTTTAGCGGCGAGTTGGCACATCAGTTACTCCAGTCCTTGGAACGCTCACACCATTTTTCTATACGCTTTTTTGTTTTCCAGTTAGGAGCCCGTAAGAGACAGACGGATGGACGAAGTAGCAAAACCCGTAATACGGTCCATCAGGACGACCGCATAATCAACTAAACGTCCTACTATACATGTACAGGGTGGGCCAAAAAAGTAGGCTATTGTACTTTTTCCATATCTTCGCTATACATTGACCAATTTCTACAATTTTTCACCAGTAGACTCTGGAAGAAGTTTGCTACTCAATGGCAGGCACACCACGCCTATTATGTCGTTACACTATCTTGTAAAATATAAATATCCAAAAACGTACAATATCTACGGATGGTAATAAGGTCCAGTGGTAAATTTTTAAAATATTAAGTAAAATATCGAATATAAGTTATAATGTGTCAAAAAGTTTAGGTGTAGCTACGAAGTAAGTTTTCATGTGTCAAAAAATAGTGCACAGCTTGTAGGGCCACACAATCAAAATACATTGCTCTGTATGCTCATGCAGCTAACTGAGCCAGATTGCAGCCATCATCAGCATACGTTGAAAATCAGTGCACAGTAAAATCGCTCAATTAATTGAAAAAATGTTTAATATGTCCTCCAATGTAATGGACATTTATCATAACTCATATTTTAACACTTAAGTTAAATACGTCAAATATTTACCATTAGAGCTTCTGTCCATCAGTGGATAATGTATGTTTTTGGATATTTATATTTTACAAGGTAGTGTAGCGACATGATAAGTGTGGTGTGCATGCCACTGAGTAGCAAATTTCTTACAGAGTCCACTGGTGAAAAAATTGTGAAAAATGATCAATATTTACCAAAGATTTGGACAAAGTGCAATAGCTTATTTTTTGGCCCACCTTGTATATAGCGATTGTTGTTGTTGTGAGCTGTGCTGTCAGATTCTGGCTCTGCTGATTACTTATTTTCTGCTCGTCGTTCAGTTCGCAAGTCCATCGAGTTCTGCATCAGCGATGTACATTTCAGCGGTCAACTACAGCGACGTACTGATAGCCTCAAACACGACAACGAGAGCGGGCGTTTAGGTTTTTGGCCGACCGTACTACTAACGGTCGTGTCTATGGCACAATGTTGTGTCCGTCTGTCTCTCTGTCTGTTACGTATGTATTCTGGCTAAACGGTACGTCTTACAGAAAAACTGTCTCAGCCTTTTGAGATTGTGATGACACTGATGTGCGGCAGTGGCTTAGAACGAATGCAGTCGAGCACAAAAGAGAACGAAACGCCAACGAAAACTGAAATATTATTACTGTTATCAAACTCGTACAAATACAATCTACCCATGCACGTCTCGAGTAAGCATACAAACATAAGTGAATACCCGCAAACTAGGTCAATAACCTTCACCTTTCACACAGCATTAGTCTGCAGTCGTAAAATTAGTGCCAAAATATTCATGTGACTGATAACCGGCAATTATGATAGATGCTAATTTTTCACCACTAAACGGAACTATAGTACGGCCGATAACGGTTTTAAAAAGAATACAAAATTGAAAGAATTAAAATCCATTTGTCAAAGTTCAACTTACCACAAAAAAACTGTGTGGCCGTTTTTTGGACTCATGGTGTGCTTAGGACCTAGTGGTTAGTACAACTGTTAGCCCAACAATGATAGTGAATATTCTGATCACGTTCGGTAGCGTCGGGGCAGGGAAGGGGAGAGAAAATGACCCTCTAAATTTTACCACGTCAAAATTTCTTCTTATTGAAAAATTTTCTTCCATAAAAACAACAGCTAATAAAAATCCCCATTGTGAGGAATTATGGGAACATTTGAAATTGTAAGCAGCTAGGGCTCATAATCTCCTCCTCCGTCAAAAATCTGCAGTTATCTATCCAAAAGTTGCAACTTCTGGTTTCCCCCACCCCGTACTTTTTCAACCCACAATGCTGCTGGTCACACAAACAGTATCAAATGATCACCATCAACAGTTAGAGGCTATTAAAGAAAATTTTTAGTTAATCATTTTACATAACAAATTCACAAAAATGCGTTCGAATTAATATTTCGTAGAACAAAAAATTCACTCGGCCGATATATGCACTCTCACGAGCGCCTTCTAATTAACACTGACATTACCGTCATTCGTGTTATTAACGCAGTATAACACACGATTAGTACAAACTAACTATACATATAATGCGTATAAGCAAAAGGTGAAAAAATAACGATGACTGAAATAAAAAAGGAGAACATTTACATTTTGATTTGCACAATTATCCAGTCATATGGTAATCAGCTGATTCACTGAAGCTATAGGCTACTAGTATGAGTATACATGATGACCAGAAAGTTTGAGAGAACACCAACTACTTAATTAAATCAAACCAAAAACATTTCACACTACCGGTAACTGATAATTCTTTTCATGCCCATTCAATGGACTCTGGTAAAATATTGCTCATCAAAATTTTGTGTTGCAAATGTTTGAACATTCTGCTCTATGTTCTGCATCATTCTATCTTCGGCTAAAATCTCCCGCTCTTAAAAGTTTTTAAACGTCAACTGAAAAACCATCTTTTTAACCCAAGTTTTGTCTAGCTAGCTAGCTACCTGGGGTAGTGATCGAAGCCTTCGTCTTGCAGTCCTGACAGAGAATTTTTTTTGTGCCATTGGTAAATTCTTAATTATATCATGTACCGTATTGCACTGCATACTGTTTCAGAACTGGGAACAAACCAATCTCGGTAAACGCAATGTTCTGACCTTGACAAAATCGCATATAGTGTATATTATGACCCGGGCTTAAAATGAAAAAAAACAAGTTCCAGCACAGACAATGTCAGAGTGTAGCTGTATATCTAGCACTGTATATTTAATACAATATTTTTTAACTATCTCACAGTAAAGGTGGCAGCATACGTTCCAGGCGGCCAAGGAAATAATGGTATCGAGGGCAAATGGCAAACAGTGTATTTAGGCCTACAGTTTTCTACCAAAAACTTCCTAACAAAAAAAACTCCTCACCTAAGTATTTATCTTGTGACAAAATGGAATACAGCAAGCTAATGTGTATGTTATTTAAGAACAAACTGTAAAGCAATATTGAAACACTGGCCTGTGACAAAAATGCAACGCGTGGAAAGTTACTCTGCAATTTTGTCGAAACGTTATCAACAAAAAATAAGATAGTTTGATATTCTGCCCTCGGTATCCCCACACTGGCTCATACTGCCAAACGTCAAGCCGTGGCTACAGAACGAATATCGTCAGAGTTGATTCGACATAGCGAGTCTCGTTCTCACAGCCTCACACAAGTCAGGTGTCTATACGTAGATTAAGACAGACTGGCGGCTGGAACACAGGGGCATCTATCGCCATAAGCTCCCTCCCAATGTCAAACCTCTCCCTCAAAGTCGAACCACTCCCACATCAAACTTGATCAAATGGGGTAGAAAGTGCACCCCACCCTTAATGAAGGCCATCCGAAAAAAGACAGCACCAAAAACAATGCTATAATCGCTTAAATAGGCATACTGACCTCTCTCCGCAAAGTCTTGAAAATTGCCCCTAAGAAACGTTATACGATTTCAGCACAGCCCTCAGCAGACATATTATCATTACTGCATCAAATGTATATTTACACAGCACCATGTGCACAGCTTCACAGGCGCTGGACGACAGGTCCGGCAGCTGCAGGACCAATGCTTGGGTGTGTATATAAATTTATCCCCAGCTATATTTGACAGAAGCGAAATATCACTGTCGTAGATGCCCCTGGTTGGAGATTTACACATTATAACCAGCATTCACTGTAACTATTACGCAGTACTACAACATTGTCAGAATAATTGATTTGACGTGTGCAGTCTCTCAAGCGGGCAGTTGCTCAGACTGACGTGCAGATATCAGACGTACTCGTAGCCAGCGTTGATGCGTGACCTCAGCACACATGCCAGAATCACCACCACGACCTGTCAGTGTCAAATCATGTTAAATGGTTAATATTCGAAGGCCAAGTTGCATGAAAAAGACGATATTTGATAAATAAGTGTAAACCGTAATGATAATTAATAATACACTGATGAAATGAAATAAAAACATCGCTTTGAATTAATTTTAATAAAAATACGTTCTGCAAACGCAAATACACATCACAAACAACACTTTGTGGACAGCGTGTACTGCAGGGTGTGAAAAAGTTTCACTCCAGCAGTGTTTCCGTAGCATCAACGCAGCGCTCGCACAGGGCGTGCTCAGTGTGGGGAACAGACTTGCATTCCGGAACCGGAAGTCGGACGCTGTCGGCAATTGGTGCAATGGAAAAGGCATACTTCGCTTCCTACTTCCGGTACAACCACATCATCAAAAATGCAAGTGCGGTCCCTTCACCCGGTACCACACTCCACTGACGCTGCTAGTGTCAAACTCTCTCGAACGCTACATTGACGCTAATAGTTGTTTGTGACGTCACAGTTCTGTCACAACTGTCCACTTTAAACCTTATTTTTACACTATAAAGACAATACTGGCAACAGGAAGATTAATAATATTGACACACTAACATTCGATGAAGCCAATTTGCGCTTTATAACAGTTAAGCAAAATGGTACAACTTGGCCTTTAAATGCTATAGCTCATCTCAAGAAACTCATCTCAAAAGCTACAGAGCATCAACTGCCATATGGGATCATACAGTGTTACCTGCCGCTCGACACAAGTGAACACACTCCGCCTTAACCCCAGCCAGATAAGCCGATACTCGATTTACCTACCACAGAGGGATGGAAGGCTGAGTTGACCTAGGCGGCTGGTTACATACCGAGATGGTTTACCAGCAAGCAGGCAGTCACCCGTCCAAGTACTAACCCGGCCCAACGTAGAGGAACTTCGTTGTACGGACACAACGCGTTACTGCTATGCCACACCATCGTGAGACAGGCTAACATCTGGACATGCATTTCAACCTCAGAACTGGCAGCAATCAAGCTAACTATGAGCACAAAACAAAATCCAATTGAGGTGCTATTCATGCCATCCCAATCTGGTCAGGAAATGTATTTGACCGATTCACCAGCTGCCGGGACCTGCACAAGGCTTTCACTGCATGAGAATGAATCACACTAGAAACCCAGGCGACACACATATTCAGTACTGAGACTTGACGAAACATGCAACGTCTGTGAATTTAGTGAGGATAATCAATCACTGAACAAAATTATCTACTTAACAGCAATAACTAGTTGTGTCAGTAATACCTCGATGAAGATGACTCCAATCACAATTCCAATCAGTATGCCAATGTGGTCGGTGAGGTAGGACTCCAAACTCAGCTCACAACCCTGAACAACGCACAATAAATTAATACACAATCTAAGCAACCATCATCATCATCATCCAGGTCTTTTGTAGCAAAATTCCCCGACTTTTCCAGTCATGGAATGACAATTTCCCTGACCTTATCGAAACAATAACCCTATTGCACAAATGTCACAAATGGTACACTATACCATGAGATAAAATACCGTATTAATGGAGCAATATGCAAATGACAGAGGCCCTAGTTGGGGAACGAGGGAGGCAAAGCCCTCCCCCCTGAAGCTGAAACACTTTTAGCTTTTGAACGCTTAACAAAAGCCGCAAATTTGCCTGCTTTTTAACATTTGGAGACGCAAAAAAATCACAGATATCTGCAGTCTGCATAATCCAAGATCATTTTCTGTGACTTTTCAAAAATAATACTTTTCCCTGACTACACAAATTCCCTGACTTTTTCCAATTTCCACTGACTTGTAGGAACCCTGATCATCATCATCATCATCATCACTTTATCTTTCAAAATAAACACAACAGACAGCAGTATAATATAATGTGATTCAACTGAAACAGCTCTAGAATGAAGACAAAGAAAATTTCGCACAGAGAGTTAGGTACATTGCAGGGGAGCTTATGCCCTTTTCAGCAGACTTAGGGCTAGCAACTCGTCAAACCCAATTAAGCTTAGCAAAGTCGACCGCATGGCTGGCACAGCAACCGTTTACAAGACCAAATAAAATTCTCCGACTTTTCCCCAACATTTCCAGTGGGACACCAGTATATTGTTTAATGCTATGGTCGACATGTTAAATGAAAATGCTTCACAGTAATTAAAAAGAGCTTTCGCGATTAATCACTTAACACTTAAGCTGTAACAGCTGCAGAGTGACATGTGAGCATAAGGGGTGAAAATTTAAAAAAAAACATGTGAAATAAAAACCATATACTGCAAATATGCACAACGTTTATACCCTCATCAATCTTTCCTCCTGCTATCCTCGACTTTTTCATTTTCCCTGACCACTTTGAAATTCCTTGATCTCTCCAGGTTTTCCAGGTGAGCAGTGATTCCAAACTGGCATTATTATCAGGCAGTGCCTTTAACTGACTAAAATGAACTATGTAAGCATGTGACAGCAATGACAGCATGCATACTCTGTGATGGAGATATTTGTCGTTCTCCCACTGTTCTGTCTTGGCATCCTCATAACACTGCATCTTATTTATCGGCTGAGGGTCAGTCAAATTTCCATTCTTCAGCACACAGCAGGTCTTTGGTACGGGCTGAAACAGTAAAAAAACATTGGCACTTAATAACTGTAATGTGACTAAAATGTATTGGCTGAAACAGTAAAAATCACTAACATTAAAGCTGTACTGTCACACAATAAAAATGCACTAACCATGGAATTAGCCATTTCAGTCATGCATTAAGCGTGGAAAAACAGTTAACATAAACACTAACTACACCATGTCTCAGCAAAAAGTTGCCTTTCTTACTTTTGTGCTATCTTTGTCAGATGTCGTAGGATTTTGCTACTTTTCGGCAGAATCATACTCCCCCCTGGAAACAAGATGTGGTGGGCTGACTGCTGTGCATTCATCCTCGTTCAAAATTTTCTAGGGCATGTTTCAGCCAAAACTGGAAAAATTCATTGATATCTGACTAAATTATCACAAACATAACTAGAAATTTGGGGCAAAGCCCAACGTGAGTCCACCCGGCGCCCTAAGTCCAATTGGGGGAAATTATAGAGGGGGGGTAAAATTTCCCTGGCATCAAAGTCACGTGGCCTGAACTGAAATGCATTGGCATACGCCGAACGCGCATTGTCGACTTAGGGTAGGTCAACATGAGCGCCTATAACTTTGTTCGTTGTGGACGGAATTTCACAATTTTTTTTTTGTTCAACGCCGAAAGGATCGTACTCGTCAACGCCATTTAGATTTTGTTGCTATCTTCATCGGTTCCAGAGATGTTTGCACTCAAACTCGAAAGTTGTCGTAAATCGCACCGATTTCTGAACGTTTTTTGCCCTCCCAAATTTTAAGGGGAGCGGTGCCCCCAAAGTTGTACTTGCGTTAACACCCCAACCTAGATCCGCGTCAAGTGCCAAAGTTTCGTCGGGCTACACCCCCTAACTCCGAAGTTATAAGTGCTCCTTTATTGCATTTAAGCCAATTTTTGACCCCCCTTTGAAAAAAGTTGTAAGGAAGGCCCCCCGTCCTCGGTGGGGAGTGCACTAGTAAGACTTGGTCATTCTCTAGCGCATGTAAAAATTTGGGGGCGCAGCACCCCTTAGGGGCCGAAATATGGTCTTCCGAAATATGCACTTTCAGTGGGTATGATTTCACATCGAGATCTCCAAGGTCACTGGACCAAACTTCACCGAACTTGTTTCGCCTAACGCAGGAGGAATTACGGTAAATAAAGTAAAAATCAGATTTTGAATATCTTCATCCGTTTCGGAGATATTTGCCGCTGAACTTCAAAGTCGTCTGAAATCGGGCCAAATTTTGCATGTTTTTGGCCCCTGAAATTTTTTTGGGGTGCGCTCCCCAAAATTTTGGACCGGCATTATAAAATAGGGCCTAGTACTGACCACCGTGCAAAATTTCATGCCGGTCTGCCCACGCATCTTGGAGATCTCGTGTCGGGAGAAAAAAAATAAAACATCATGGGTAAAACTTAAGTCCGCTCCGCAAGCTATCGCTTTCGGGCGGACTAAAAAGATTATGTTCTTTGTGATACACAGCAATTACACAAGAATTATATTTATGCAGCAAGTTACTGACGTTAATTGTGGTTTAACTTCGAAGTAAGCATTAATAATAAAGTGATAGAAAGTTGTCTTGTTGCTTAACACTAGCCAACGAAGTATTAGCAAGTAAAACATCCAAAATTAAAAGTACTGTTAAATAGCACAGATCATGCAAAAAGATCCAATTTTGGGTGTTTTGTTTTGAATGATACTTCTACTGCTTAAATATTTACATGTGATCACTATGATACAGAGGCAAATGCAGTTAACTTTTCAGTTATCTATTCTTCAAGGGTAACAATAAATATAGGGTGGGCCAAAAAACATGGCACTTTACTTTTGTCCATAGCTTTGCCAATTATTGATCGATTTTCAAAATTTCTTTCACTGGCACACTCTGCAGACAATTTGCAATAACGTGATTATTACATATCCCAGCAGACAGTAAATGCATCTCTACACTAACTTGTGAAATATCAATGAAATATGCATACATAACGATAATAACAAACAAACACCTTGGCAAAAATTGAAAAAAAAAACACTTCAGACCAACATTGCAGTAAATGGTCTGTATGACACTAAACTGTGTGGGTCTAACACAGTCTAGTTAGTTTTTGCTTACATTTATATTTCACAAAGTAGTGTAGAAACACATTTACCATGTGGTGGAAAGAATTTTTGAAAATCGGTCAATAATCGACAAACATATCGACCAAATTAAAGTGCCACGTTTTTACGGTCCACGGTGTAGAGGTTAAGAAAGTTAAAGGTCAGTACAGTTCTTCAACGAAACCAATCACAGAGCTACAGAGCATTACCTGCCATATGGGATCACGCAGTACTACCTGTCACCCGACCCAGATGAACATGCACTGCCTTAGCTCCAGCCACTACTTGATCAACATATTGTAAAGGGATAAAAAGCTGAGTTAAACTGATAGTAAACTATCACAGAAAAACAGATAACTGAACTATAAGAAAAAGGAACTTGCTCGAAATATGAAATCTGAAAACGCATAAACTGACATTTTATGCAAGTAATAACTTACTGCTTCAGAAACAGATACATTTTTCATCCAGAAGCTGCTTCTCCAGTCTGAAGGGCCATCCACACCACAGCACGACATCTACAACATCAACCAATGACAGCTGGCTAGCAGCAGTGACAGTAATATTTTCGAATTGACAATTGTAACTAAAAAATTCATACATGTAGTTCATCTTGCCGAAGTATGTCATCTGCTAAGTCACTAGGTGGTTGAAAGCTGAGTTCAATGACAATGACAGAGCATGCAAAGTCCATAAACACGTACACAGATCTGAAATGTGACAATCGTTTGGTTTATTTTTCCACGACTTGTAAACATCTGGGCCTGATTAAAACTAAAAAAGGTGAAGTCCAGTACTTGCTGTAGCGCTTCTTATATGAGATGAACTCGTAACCAGAAGCACTTTGACAATCTTGGAAGTGGCAGCTGATTGCTATGAACTAATCATACTGCAGTGCAGTATGCAGCCATCCATTGCCCGAGTTAATGAACAATTGGACCCATATTTTGCAGCTAACAGACATACCACCACCCCAATCAGCCGCACTAGGCCTTCACCCCGTAGCCCGTAAGCTACTACTTATTTCCCATCCCACGGAGGATAAAAGACTGAGTTGGCCTGAGCACACCATAGGTTAGCAACCTGCTTGAGATTGCTTGCAAATGACCGGCAGTGAGAATCGAACCGTAACCTAAAAGTACACGAGACATCCATCCCATGAAGGGATGGGTGTCTCGACACAATTGCTTCTTGTTACCATGGGTCCAATGGTTCGTTCACGCGAGCAATGGATGGCCATTGTCAGTACCATTAGCTCATGGCAATCAGCTGCCATTTCCAAGATTGTCAAAGTGCTTCTGGTTATGAGTTCATCTCATATAAGAAGTGCTACAGCAAATACTGGACTTTACCTTTTTTAGATTAGACCACCAGACCACTTGCACCTACACAGGCACACAAGTGTGAACAACTTGCCCAGAGTTGTTACTTGGTAGTGCACTGGCTGGGAATTGAACTGCGGGCCTTTCAATCTCACATTCCACGCCCTAACCACTGAGCACCAAGCCACAGCACAACTGTCTAGGATTGAAACAAAAACTGATTTTTAAATTTCATGACTTTCATGAGTTACCATGCATCCTGCCAGTATTCTTTCATTACCTTTTCTATTAACACACGTATGACTAACTGATTGACTGAATCAGTACAGTTACAGCTGTTGTTAGTGCATTTACGTACCGTGTACTGAAGCAGATCCCAGCCTTTGGTCTCAGCATCGACCCTGCCGTAGTCATTCTGCACTGTCTTGTTCATCGACTCCTTCAGACCTCTCGTAATCTGACACAACAGTACACAAAATGCTGCTAAACAAGCTGATCTCAAGCCTACAACGCATTAACCAGCTGCCACTTTGATTCTCACCATCTCTGCCAAGGAAGTTACGGAACTTGCCATCAACTGCCCAAATTCATCATAATGGAACCTTTGTTTACTAAACGACTGACATTTGTGGCAACCACTGATGGTTTGCCATCTTTAAAAAAAAAACTATAAAAGTTGTAATTGACTCCATAGGTTACTTACTAAACCAATGATATTTTTGGCAACCGCTGCTGCCTTGCCTTTTTCAGACAAGAAAAGCCCAGCTAACGCAAAGAGGAGTGATTAATAGTAACCTAGGCCCAATCTTTTATTGAGATACAGCGACTTATTGGCTAAAAATTGCAAATTTTTCCCACCCCGCTCTCATTTAGCACCATTGTTCAGGGTGACCCCCTTCGAATTTATGGAAAAGCTTACGATTCGTGAAACTTGAGTCTTCTAGGCAGCCGATGGTAAAAATTTGGTGATCCTAGCTTGCATCGTTTTTGACTGATCCACCCGTGTGACAGACAGATGGACAGACAGACGGATGGACGGACAGAACTGCGATGGCTAAGGCGTGCAGAAAGCAGTAGCTGCTTTCGCGCGTAAAAACTAAAAGTTGTAATTAACTCCATCGGTTACTTACTAAACCACTGATAGTTTTTTGGCAATCGCTGTTGCTTTGCTTACTTCAGAAAAAAATATTTGGTTGCAATTACCTCCATGTGTTAAAAAACTTGGCAGTGCTGAAAGTTGCAATTTTTTTCTATAAACAGCTGCAAATTTTCAAAAGAGAAGATACGGGTAGTCGAAATTTCAATTTTGTCCAAACTACCCGTAACAGAGAATTTCTAGCCTGAAATATTTTATTTTTGAAAAACAATTTCTGGGCAATTGACTCTCTGGCCCCACAATGCCAATGGATAGAGAAGCCAACTCTAGCAATTAGCAATTAGTATCCATTCTCTACTGCTTTCTAATCTTAACACGGACAGCTTATTTACAAGTCATTTACATTTACAAGTCCAAAATTTTTACATCCTCCTCAACACCACTGGCTTAAGTAATGCTGAGACATTTATCTGTATTATCCCTCTCAAACTGTGACAGAAGAAACGGGTGACAACATTACCTTGGAGTGGAAGACACCACCCAGAATGGCTCCAGCAATTTGCACCAGAATTATCAGACAGATGATCAGTGCATACTGCCACACAAACAGACAGACATAATGCAGTCATTACCCATCACTGATAATTATTTAACACGAAAATCAAACCTCAATTTCACAGCTGATTATTGAACTGATTATTCAGTGTTTGCTTCAAACCTTATTAGACAATATACAATTACACCTCATGGTGATCGTACAGCAGAATACAAGGCTTCTAACCTAAATTATGCTGTAGGATATATCAAAGAGATAAAATATAACAAAAAATAATTCAATAAAAATGAGAGACCGGATGAGCAGATTACTGAAATAACAAAAGAAATGTTCGAAGTCAATGTAAGTCAAGATAAAGAATTAAGTAGAAGTGTGCAAAATGACTTGTTATCTTTAAAGTTTGGCTCAGTTTTAGTTCCTAAAATAGCTGTGGTTTTCGGTTTAGATGTGTTCAGTCTGACTACAAAACTAGGGTTTCGGTTGGAAATTGGCATGGATGTTTTGTTTTTGTAGTTTTGACTAAAATGTATTACCAGGTACAACAGTCAACTATCCTCAAGAAACAATTTACATATACTGGTAATCAGTCAGTTCATACGACATTTAATACATTGGCTTTTCACACAGTATATGCATTTCTGCACTTCACTTGTTGACTGCAATTCTTGTGGACAGTCAGAGGGCAGTTTCACAAATGAGAAGAAGAACAAACTCAATGGAATTTAAAATTCTCATTGGTTTGGATCGGTTTTTATAAACCAACCAAACCAACTTTTGGTTTGCCACACACCCCTAGAATTACATGTGGTAGGAAACACTTAACTATACTGACACAGCTGAGGAATGAAGTCTTGTGTCTGAAGGCTCCCCAGCAGCCAATCACTCCAATGAACATGGTGATGAGTCCGACAATGAGGACAGTCACGGCCGCTGCCCAGATCACCTGACGTGTCCCATGGTCACTGGCAACATTGAGGAACTGTGTCACTTTATCATCCACTAGAAACCAGATTCCAACGACCACCAGACCGAGTCCAGCCAACTACAAACATAACAGAAAGGGAAATTTATGCAACATTATCACTAGTCCAGCCAACTACGATAACCACAACTCAACAGCAAGACAGTGTTCCTACATCTCCTAAGTGCATGTAAGTCACTGGCTTAGTGGCATACCGGTAATGGTTACGATGCTGCCTGTCTGCCACCTGGTCGCGGTAGTGGGACTTAGTGCTCCGAAAACCCAAACGATTTCTAAAATGCGTAAGTGAGGAGCCAACCAATGCAGCTTTCCTCAGAACAGATATGTTACACATTGCCAGTGCTAATGCACTGGTTAATCTTCGGCTTTAATACCAATTTCGGCTTCACAGCCATCTACGGCTTCACAGCCATTTACTGCAACCTTCAGTTACATTCAGGGATGTGCATAACTAATATGGTCTCGATGCTGAGCAAGCGTAATAGCCTGCCCATCCTGAAGGTAAAATGAGGTAAGGTTATGACACATTTAGATCGCTAGCAAGTGCTTACTACTTGGATGGGTGACTGTCTGTTTGCCAACAGATAAAAAATAGCCAAAACGAATTGAGATCAACTCAACCTTTCATCCCCGGAGAGATGAGAGGCTGAGTTGGTAAATCGAGTAATGGCCTGTATGAACGGAGTTAGACTGGGCGTACATTCACCTGTGCTAGGCGGCAGAAAATGCTGTGTAATCCCATATGGCCGCTGACGATTCGCAGCTATGAGGTGGTTTCCAGTAAAAGCTATACACAACGTTTAATATCCAAGCAACTGAGTTCTAACAGTATGATGTCCAGGTCACCTGAGGTCACATGTAACTAGAGAATTAGACGACTCTCCGAGAATGAGAATAGCCAGAAAATACAAAACAGTAATTATTCCAGACTAGTATCCAAGCAAAATTCACAAGCATAGGACAACGTTTCGTTTATAATTACCCACATCCCAATAAGAATCTTTACGTGAATCGTTATACAAACACATCCAGGAAAGTCTATTTATTTATTTATTTATTTATTCATGTGTTGTGAATCAATGTGAAATCTAATCGACTGCTCGTTGGGCTAAAATGTCATCAAAATTGGCACAGTAAACTCTCTGAGTATAAATCCAAAATTCCCGCGATTCTCTAAATGTACTACAAGAACGGCAACTAGTGACTTGCCGAGGCGATGATGTTGAATACAACGAGCAGAATTTTGATGATCTGTCCACCACAGCCGATTGCCATGACTTCGCGCTGCTATTGTGACCGACTCGCGAGTCTTCAGACAATTAAATACACCGAAGCAGGCCGCCAAAGTAGCAAATTAACAAATTCCGAAGCGAATCTGCAACATTTGCGCAAATTTGTAAACAAGTACTTTGTAAACAGTAGGGCTGTGCAATATCGTTACTTTGGTTGCTGAATATTCGATTAATAGTTTTGCAATTAAGTACCAGTAGTCTGGTATAAATTTTAACACGAATCTCATAACAGTTCAATGTATATTACAGCAGAACTGTATGCCCTATTAATTTTTAAATAGGCACCAATTACTTTGGGCTATCTGCAGGTATCACAGCTAGACTAAAGCATTAGGATACCAATCCTGTTCACTTATAAAGCAAAGAAATTCAATGCTTGCAATCTATAAAGCTATAAGGTAAAGCTATAGAGCAGGTACAAATTACTATAACGGCAATCAACGTACAGGCGGAACTAAACGGCTTTCAGGAAAACACATTATACAGCTACAGCGTACTACAGTGAACTCAAAGTGAACTATGCGCTATAGCCAATCCCACATACAGTATAGCTAACGTTGGCAGCCAAGTCGTCAATTTGTTAAGATACACGGGAGCAAGGTGCGACGATCTATAGGCCACTACAAGTCTAGGCCTATCTAATCTGGTTCAACAGGCGAACGAATGCAAGAGCTATAGAAGGAAGCCAAAGCTGTTTTTGATGACAATTAACACGGCCTACGTATTAGGATTACGTACACGATCGAAACGTTATGCATACAGGGTGGACCAAAAAAATAAGCTATTGTACATCTTTGCTAAATATTGATCAATTTTCACAATTTTTTTTCACCAGTGAACTCTGTAAGAAATTTGCTACTCAGTTGCATGCACACCATACTTAATATTTCGCTGCACTACCTTGTAAAATATAAATATCCAAAAACATACCATTTCTTTATACCTTGTAGGCCTACATAAGATCTAATGGTAAATTTTTGAAGTATTTAACTTAAATGTTAAAATATGAGTTATAGCAAGTGTGAAAAACATTGGAGGACGTACTAGACATTTTTTCCAATAATTTGAACGATTTTATTGTGCATTAACTTTCAACGTACACTAATATTGATTGATGGCTACTACAAAATTTGCTCAGTTAACTGCATGAGCATACAGAGCAATGTACTTTAATTGTGTGGCCCTACAAACTGTGCACTATTTTTTGGAACACGAAAACTTACTTCGTAGCTACACCTAAGCCTTTCTGACACTTATTATAACTTATATTTAACATTTTACTTAAATACTTTACAAATTTACCACTCGACCTTCATTTTATCATCTGTAGAAATTGTACGTTTTTAAATATTTATAATTTACAAGGTAGTGTAGCGACATAATAGGTGTGGTGTGCATGCCGCTGACTAGCGAAGTTCTTCCAAAGTCTACTGGTAAAAAATGGTGAAAATTGGTCAATATTTAGCGAAGATATGGAAAAAGTACAATAGGCCTAGCTTACTTTTTGGCCCACCCTGTATATAGGCCTACCGTCAACATGGACGATTTTTTGCCAGACACTTAAAATTTTTGTTGCTAGCTTTAGCGTAGGCCTTATGCTACTATTAACGTCTACTAGAAAGAAAAATGTTGGCCCAGTGCTGACATAAAGTGCAGCCGTCCGCCTGACGATCGACTTTGTAAACCTAGAATTAGCATAGTTAGGGCCTAGTTCATCTCCTGCACGCGTCTCTAGCTGTGCTCGAGTTATATGGGCGTCCGTACACGGCAGACAGACAGACAAACATACAGACGGACAAGACACGTATTTCGGCCTATAAAGCGAAGTACCGAACACACGAATGCATTAAGCCAACTATAGGCATGACGAATAGGCTTACCGGCATTACAACATGTGGCATAATCAACTTTTTGAGTAATTAGCATGTGACAATGATAATTATCTTAACTGCCTATCCAAACAGAATCGTTAAGCTTGAGTAACCGTCACATGCTAGGAACATTATGTTATTACGCGTTGCCCTATTCAAGCGCGTAGCATATGGCTAATAAGAAGTCCTGGCCGAGTCCGTCCGCCCAGAGGTCAGATAGAAGACGATACCTGTCAATCATTGAAATCCGTAAAGAAAATTTTGCTCCCACCGACATGATTACTTGACAAGATTGGAGACAGCGCTAATTAAAAGGAGTCATAGAAATTACAACCATACATAAACGAGAGACAGAGAAGTTGCAAAAACATGTTGCCAAAAAGTTTGCAAAACGGTTGCATCCAGGGTGGTCTGAAAAAGTACTAGGGGCCAGGCCCGTCGACAGAGCGGTAGCACTAATTGCTGAATCGGCGCCGATAGAGCATACTAATTAGTAATTACTGATAGAGTAACAGTAATCAATGAATTGTCTAGCTTTATAGGTTGTTGATGCAGCTTATTCAGTTAACTTATAAAATTATTGTGCTCCATCGGCGCCGATTCAGCAATTATAGTGCTACCCGAGAGAGTGGGGTAGGGAGTAATTAAGCTACCCCGGGCCCCGCGACGTTTGAGGGCCCCGCCGTCGGCCAGAAATATAATGTACGCCAGAATGTACCATTTTGAAAAAAAATTCCAAAAATTTTCTTCAAGAGGGGCTCAGTGAAAACGTTTGGGAGCCCCCGGGCTAGAATGTTTCTCCGGGCCCCGCTATGCCCGCTGTAGCTCTCGACGGGCCTGATAGGGGCCTAAGCCATAACCGAATAACCGAATGGATCGATCAAAATATTTTATCGTGAGAGCCATAAATGGTTTATCTGAGCACCAGATGATCAGTTATAACTAGGCGCCCTAGGTATTAATTAACTCGAATCATTATTATACACCGGTGCTAACGTGTTTTACTTGCGTCTGCATCTTAAAATATTCTGCAGAAGCGCGTTCAGAGCGACGTAACTGAAATGAACTGAATTAACTCACACGCTTCAGTTTGTGACGAACTGACCAATGTGCGAGCAGGGCGATCGAGCCCACTGGTCATTGGTTGACGCGTGCGTGCGTGTAGTCACCGACGCCGTCAGACGGTGCCTACTGTAATGCATTACTGCTTGCCCTTGCCCAGCGGACAGTTCGTCGAAAACTGAACCACGTCAGTTCAGTTCAGTTACGTCGCTTTGTATGCGCTTCAAAAATTAGGCCCAAGCTGCCATTGGCACCTACCGTTTAACAAAATATTTAAATACTACAACACACACACACACATGCGATCAATGACACATAAAATAACAGAGTTGTTCATACACGCACAAAGAATTCTACACGACTTAGTACATATTTATACCTCGAACAGTGCTTCACAGCAGAATGGCCAATGTTTTCTCACAGTCACACGATTTTATTACGACTCTCATAGCGTCTAGGCCGCTTTTATCAATCAATATAAGCCGTATAGCCTCCTCTAGCCTATAGGCCACATAGGTGGTCATATGACTGTGACGAACATGGACCACAAGCCTGGAAATTCCGATATTCTAACTATAGTAGCTATAGGCTTTGCAGAAATATACGCAGCCAGAGATTAGCGATGGGCAATGATCCGCGTTTCGGTTCAAGTACTCATCAACGTTACGAGTTCTAGCTGACTTACAGGTTAATTCCGATTTCTGACAAGTGATCACTGTAACGTCGCAGTTAATATCAACTAAAGCATTGTTTTAGACGAATCGTTGCAATAGGCTCAAGCACGCAATAGGTTTTGCCCCTCGTCTGCCTGTCAATTTTAGACGTCTGTTTAATTTACAGTAGCATAATTAAATCTGTATGACGCAGACGGAGAAAGGCGTAGACACAAATTAAACTTGACGTACCCCTCGAGGGCCGTCTTTTCCCTCCCCTTCCCACTCGATTCTTTCTCTCGTATTATATCCTATTTCCCATCCCCACTCATCCCCCAAAAATGCAGCTAGTATAGGAAGCGAGTGCTGCAAGCTTCACCGCACACTTCAGAGCATAGTCGCAGCCACAACATATTATCAGCTCTCAAAGTGAAAACGCATCTGATGACAACATGCTAGTCGTTTATGTGCAATGCAAATGACAATGAAACTGTGCTTTAGAGGTAGGCGATATGGTTAAAAACGAATCCAATTTTATTTTTAGTGATGTGCCAATCTTGGATTCTGGGAGGTGAGTTAATGTCCCCCTGTGCCTCCTCCGGCTACGGCCATGCAGACGGACAAACGAACGGGCAATAAGTGTAATGTGGCTATGGCATAGCAAATGACATATAATAAAAAATGTAAAAGACAGTACTGGACACTTTGACATAAGACAAAGATGTTACAAAAAACACATCTATCAGCTGCATGCTAGCTTACACTGTGATGTGAAAACAAGTGCAATTTTGCCTGGTATATTATAATCAACAGCGGTGTCATGCATTGAAGAAGAAAAAGTGAGCGAGTGAGTAGGGTTTTACGTCCCGCTCGACACACAATATGTCATTTTGGGGACGGCCTTTCCAGGTAATGCACAAACACATAACAACAGAAAAAGTTTTTAAAAGGAGGGGGGACAGGACAGTAATATCTTGGCTGTGTAAGAGGCCAGACTAATGACCGAAAGGTCCCCGGATCGACTCGGGCCCAGAGCACTGCTGGGTAACGACGACCTTGGGTAAGTGGTTCACACACATGTGCAACTGCTCATCAAGCAGTATAATTTGGTACCGGCCAAAGGGTGGTGACGCTCTGCGGCTGGGAAAGTAACCGACGATAGGTCTAGCGTCGCACTGGCCATGCATCACGGACTAGGTGGTTTATCCACATATGGGCTCAGTGGCCATGGAAAAAGTGATGAGCACCCCCACCTACACCCCGGAGAGACATGGCACGCTTTACCTTTTACTTTACCCCCAACGTGATGCCACTGATAAGCAAGATATCACGCAATAGTATCTATGACACATGCAACCGTTTCGGCAACAGTACAATTATAATGAAACGCGATAACGATCTCGCAAAAACAGGATACTGTGCAGACATCTGCCAAGCTGACCTGATGCGCTCAACAACAAGAAGCGATCATAGATCTTAACTACCGCCATAAATAGTGCTGACAAGTGACTTTATACAACTGCTACATGTATCCTCTAAAGAAGCTTGAATCCACATCTGTCTTTAGCAGTCCTCAATCTGAATGCCAAAATCTGAGGATTGGTTAGTATTTGGGTCATCCTTCACCCCTACGCATAATTTCATCAAAAATGGCCATAAATGCAGCTCATTGTCAGTTAATGCATGTATTGTAAAACTTCAAATGGAAGCCCGAAGTAAATGCCGGGTCCCAGATACAAGCCAGGTCAAAGATACAGGCCGGTATTACTAGGATACCAGTATATGTGATGTACTAGAGTATTCTGAATCTTTTTCAACATACGGTAAAGTACAGCCAAGCCCCGGGAGTAAGGTAACTCGTAGGCACAAAACAGCACCAAAATTTATCGATTGTAACTTGAAGGTGGATTATCAAATTTTAATAATTTTTGGTATGAGTATTCCTGATACAACTGGGTATCAAATGACCACTTATGATCCCACCTCACAGAAGGCCTGTTTCTGCAGTACCTGCGGAAAACAGAACACATGAAATAAGCGCCAAAATGAACAAAAACATCAAAAACATCTGTGACATTATCGATAGTAACTTGGATAGGGATAATAAGATTTTTTATAATTTTTGGTACAAATATTTGAAACAAAACTGGGGATCAAATGGCCATTCACCTCATTGAACGTCTGTTTCTGCACTACATGGGGAAAGCACAGAACAAGTGAAATGTGCATAATAATGAACAGAAAACATCAATAAATTTCATCTTTCGAGATATGTGGCCCCAAACAGCCCTGACCTCAATCCATTCGACAGTGTCTGGGGTGAGTGAGTTTACCCAACACTGTTAAGGAAGTCGATAAACTCAAGAAGCGACTGGTTAAAGTCTGGAGCAAAACACTGTCGACACTGAGCTCAATGAACGGAAAATGCACCTGCATGCCTGCATTCATGCAAATGGCTAATATTTCAGATATTTACTGACAGCAGTTGCACAACTGGACAATTAGATAAAATGTTAGCCAAAGTGCTAAAAATTTAGACAAGAAGGTGCTGTGTTATTTTAAACAAACAATCATACTGCACTGAAGAAAAATGTAATATTTCATTTACTCTGCTTTCCCCAGGTAGTGCAGAAACAGACGTTTGGTGAGGTGGGAACATAAATGGTCATTTGATGGCCAGTTGTGTCTGGAAGATTTGTACAAAAATTATTAAAATGTGATATTCAATCTTCCAGTTACGATTGATAAATTTCGGTGTGTTTTTCATGCCTCACAGTGTAATAGAGGCCGAGGCTTCTATTGCGAGTTTTACAATAGCTCATATAATGGAAAGAATCATGGGCGATGACCCAATATTTACAAAAGACTCTGGATCAACCTAACCACTCACTTCCTCCTTGCGCCGTGGCCAACACCTCCACAATATCTCTTCAAATTCCGTTTATAACTTCCCAAATAGACTAGCTAACAATCAAACTGGAATCGAGCCAAGTAAACAAATGAGCAAATGGACCGACGTGCTTACATAACTTTGACCAAACTGCATTCAGCCAAGGTAATCAATAATGAAATACTCATCCATTGGCAGATAACTGATACCACAAATATACAAAATGCTCACTTTCACAGAAATACTAAAATGGCAGATGTTTAGATATAAAAACTACCGGATGCTCAAATAATAAACTACTCAGTATTCAGCTTTTGATTTTTTGCTCAACTAACCAAATCATCCACACAGTTATTCCAGGTCAGCCAGAGCCCCACAAAATGTAGCCTTTTGGAAATTGCTGAAACAGAAATTTCTGTGGACAAAAATCAATCACAGAGAAACTCTGTCAACAAACTGCTACATAAACGACAAAAACAATAACTAGCAGTAAATAAAAGATCAGTCAAGAATAATTGGCAACGGTTTTCCATCTGCCGTCTTGCGGTCCGTGCCATGGAAAAGATCGTACTCACGTCGAACAAATGCAAACAGTAGATCGGTGATAAACAGGACCTGAGCCGTCGAAATCACCAAAGTTATTGCGAAGTAAAAGTTTGCATTAGCACTGCCAGCATAGATCCATAAGTACCATAGAACCGGTGCCATGACAACACCGACGCAGTACATTATTGTCGACAGAAACACGTTGCGAGTGTAGGCCGACAGGTGGCGCCACATAGGCAGCAGCGATAAATAGAATGCGGTGTCGACGAGTGAAGGATATGACCTACAAATAGTACAAAATACAACGGATTTCACTTAAACAACAGCGGCAATGGCTTGAAACAGAAGTTCTCAACAAGTTCAAAGTAATTTGATGTAATATGGAATTGCTGTCGCCAGTTCACGCAACTGCCCAATGTTTCTGTCTATCAATTTGTACTTGCATGTTTTGGCTGGGAGTTTGACCCCAAAATATCCCCTTCATCCAGGGGCAGGGACATATGTCACTTAACCCCCAAATCGAAAACCTGTAAATCCATCCAATGGTTTCAGCAAGGTGCATAAACAGGACAGACGACAAACAGGCAGAGAGATGACGGACCACGCTATGTAGATATATGTAGCAGCACGCAAAATTGCTTGCACTGCAGATGACAGACAGTTTAAACTTCAAACATAAAAAGAACATTATGCTCTGCACTTTAGTGGGTAACCAAAAATCTTGTGTTGAAAAAACAGCTAACGATGTTTCCTTTTAACAGCAGGATCTGTGCCACACAGCGATTTACTGTACAAATAAGTCTGTGTCATAGTATTGCTGCTATCAGTGGCATCGTAATGGGGGGGGCAATATCCCCTCAAATTTTAGTCTGTCGTAAAATTATCTTCTTGTACAAAAATTTCCTTCCGAAATTGCAAAATTTGTGGGTGGAAATGCCCCATTTTGGGAAAGTGAGCGTTCCTTTTCTGAAACTGTGCTCCATCCAAGGCAAAAATTTTTACTTTTAAGCACCAATAATCCATCTGTCTGAAAATTGCAACGTCCTGCCCCATTACGTTTTTAAACTATGTGCCACTGACTACTGGTAATTAAGTATGGTGAAAAACAGACAACTGATGTGAGACTGACTGGAAAATGGCTGAGAAAGCGAGCAAGCTGTATGCAAGAAAGAGCGGATGCTTCCGAAGCCGGATTGTGAGCGGGGCGACGTAGACGAACGCGTGGATCTGGAACACGTAGACAAAGAATGTCCGGAAATGGTCGAAAACCTCTGTGAAAAAGTACCAGAAAAGCCCAACATTGGGCGCCAGGTCCGAGACACTCAGGAGAAACCCGTAGGTGGATCGGAGAAATTCCCACGATGTGTTCTCGACATAGCTTGAAGCAAAGAGCAGCAACGCTAAAGCCGAGGAGAAGCAGATCAGAGTCTGGATGATGGAGAACACCGCCATGTAGGATGGAAGGTTTGGATCGCGAAGTTCACGTTCAGCCAGGAACAGCATCGCGGGGACTATCAGCATTACGGGGTACATCTTCTCATATGCAGCAAGTGCAATGAACAGGCACATCAGCAACCTGTTGCCTGTACAATAAACATGAATATAAGATAATGGCTGCGGCAATAAAATGCAATCCCCTGCAAAATAATTTTGTATCACAAGAAATGTAAGGCATTCTAACACCAAATCTGCAAGGTAGTGTCAAGTATGGTGCGGTGCGATATTACGATATTGCAACTTGTCTGCAGAGTGTGCCAACAAAAGAATTTTTAAAATATGGTCAATAATAGCCAAAAATATGGACAAAAGTATAAAATGGCATGTTTTTGTGGCCCACAGTGTTGAATTATCCCCAGGCCAGTAAAACTAAGAAATAAGAGCCCTACTACGTCATTATTTATATCACAATAACATGAAACTTTGGCCTTATTCCCAGTTATTGTTTAAGACAACAGTATAGATATTTTGGTACATAACCAACCACTAGGTCAACTCAGCCTTCCATCCCTCTGGGGTATATAAAGCAATTACCAATCTGCTTGGCTGTGGGGTTAACATGAGGTGCATTCACCTGTGTTGGGTGGCAGGTAGTACTGTGTGTAATCCGATATGGCAGGTGATGCTACCTAGCTCTGACATAGGTTCCCATAAAAACGCAGAAAACTTTTGAACTTTTTTTAACCAATCAAAGTTCAAAGAGAAATGATATCGTACAGAATATGAATATAGCAATCCACCTCGTAAAAGAAAGAGAAGCGCTAGGGCCAGAATGAAGTTATGGAACACGGCTGTGCTCATTGCGACACACGTGGCAATCGTCAGCGGATTGAGTGCATAGCAGGCTGCCACGTGCACAGGACATAGGGACAACAATTCCTCCGTCAACTTCAACTTGCCAGAGCTGCTGTGATATCTGCAACATAATTCACCGCAAAACCAGGGTTAGATTTTTGACAGCAAAGAAACCTGTTTCTGCCATTCAAGAGTTTCTAATGAATTAAATATGCAATAAATACTAAAATCTCAGTCCACACATAATCATAGAATGCTGGAAGAGACACAACTTGTAGCTGTTGAGTGTTGAATGCAAGACAGTAATAAACAGAGTATTAAACATTTCTGCTATCCAGAGCTGAAACTCAAACAATTTTTATAAAAATTAATGATTGGCTTCATGCAGAGCCACTCTGTACCTACTGTTTACATCAAGTAGCTGATTTGTCACATCTGGTATAACATAACTGTGGCTTATTCAATGGATGTGCCACAAATGGTTGTTGGCTAAAGTAAGATTCAAGTGAGAGTTATAAACAGGTAATAAACAGGGTTAGGGACAGGGAACGCAGCTGGTGACTCTAAGATTAAAATACCTCTAGATATGGCAGCGAGTACTGAAGTGGCACTGCAATTGGCACAGAGCAGCTCTGCATGCAGTACTTGCCTCTATACAGTATAAACTGTCTCAAAAAGAGATCCCAATGTTATCAATTTTAACTTACCAGTATTATCGGATTTTAAGAACTTTTCGCACAAATATCACTCACATTCATGGCCATTAAATGACCACAAAAAATATCATCTCACCTAAAGTATGCTTCTGCATTACCACTAGATTATAATCCTCCTCCAAGTTACAATCCACAATATCAGGGAAAGAGTGTTGAATCATTCTGTTGTATACATACCGTTGCTCTTCTTCTTCTTGGTGCTGCAGCAAGTATCGACGTGTTTCCACAGCAACAAGACTCAGCACTACTGCGGTCATTAGGTCCACCATAAGCAGTAGTATCCACATATTGCTCTGACCCAGCAGATCATCCACACAGTCCACCATCCGCAGCATCAGTGGCGTCTCATGGTAAACGTCTCCATTATATGGACCTACAGACCACCATGCTCATACAATTTACCACAAAGCTCAAAATTTTCAGATTTGTTTCTCATGTGAATTCAATAGTTTGCTTCACTGAAAAAATTGAAAATTCACATACTCCCCATCATTAAGGGCATAGAATATGTGATAAAAGTACAGAACTTAAATATGCTGTCTAAAAAGTTAAAAATAAAATAGTGAAGTAAAATATGTAACAAAAGTACAAAACATAAATATGCTGTCTAACTGTACAAAATAAACATCTTTTGAAACATACGAGGAAGATGTGAATAAAGAAATGTGGCACGTTGGTGATTCAAGTCATTTTCAAACAGAATCGTATAAAATACTAGCACTACAAAGTTAGCGGTTTACTTCCGACAGCACAGCTTACTTGACAGTTTACGTTTTCTTCAGTTTGCCAACATATTTGGTTGCAATTTTCACATGGTTAAAAAAATATCTGCATGGCAAAACATTTTTTCTGGTACTATGCACCTATATAGGTAGCCATACTAGATACACTCTGTGATTATCCGTGCTGGATTCTCAGCCGTACATTTCTGTTGGCGTCTAAGTAAATCATCTGCAATGACGTCACAGCCTAGCATGCAAGCACTGGCCGCCTAAGCAGATGACTAGGCAAGATGGTGGTCATTTTAGTGTCACATCGTTATTAAAATCGTTTATTGTGACAATAGTAGACGTCGTACAGCAGCTGATGATGAATCAACAGCTTGAGTTACATTCACTGAACAGGTTGGAATGTTGTTTTTGTTTGAAATGTTCTGACCCACTGCCCGCCTGTTTACTGGCCGGACCGGAACTATGCTGTGTTTGACACAGCTTAGAACTAATTAAATATGCAACTATATCAGCTGAACGTAGAAAGTTCTAAGTGAAATCGTACCAACTCCGGCGCGCCGTAGAGCCAAACCTTCCGTCACTCGTTTCCACGATGTCAGCGGAGTGACCAACTCCGGGCGTTCGGACAGCCACTGGGCCAGACCGTGCGAGCGAAACAGCCACACTCTCAACGCGGCCGCTACCACGAGCACGATCGGCAACGATAGACTCATTTCTAGCAAACAATCAACACAAATTCGAAGAGCTGTACAAAGATAGACGATTTGTCTGTCTAAAGTGGTTTCTTCTACTTTTAAATGTCAAATTTAGCCAGCAAAAACTCGAAAAAGTAAACAAACCGGCACGAACGTAAACAATGAAAATCTATAAATAAGTAAACTAACATTTGCGGGATTTATGGACAAAGGTACAACCTTAAATTGTTTGCAACGTAAAGTTGATGCACTATTTGCATATTTGCTGTTTAGTTTGCTACCTCACTGTTATCTTTTTACTCAGCTAGACGCATTACATTACACTGTTCTGTAAGCCTCATAGAAGAACAACACGTTGGTGTGATGCTCTATAGTTGAAATAGTTCTGGGACCTACGGTGTAGCTTGCCGACTAGCAAAACGGATTTAAATCATCATCCTTAATTTGAGTTGTCAGCTGTAAAAAAAACATGGAATATCAGTTAAACGAGGCAAGATAATGACTTAGGTTGCTATTGATCACTGATAAAATATCACATACACACTTTCACTCGGTACTGAAATCGCTGACCTTACACAGCGCACTACTGCATAGGCTTATGGCGTTAAGGGAAATTAAACGTTTTAGTGATAATCAACCCAATGTCAGCAGCAGAAACGTAGCCTACGAATGATAATCTCATTTTTTTAAATAATAATCATCATCTTTATTTGAAATCAGACCACAAGGGTCCATTAAATAATTGCAGCATCTCATGTGTTTTCTGCTCTTTCGTAAAATCTTTGCCTAATTCTTTCTAACGTTAATTAAGCAAAATAAACACAGCCTAATGCAGCTGTTGTCCAGTAATATCTAAGAAATCTGCTTTAGCATATAAACTAGCAAATGCATAGACACAGCCACAAATTAAATTGGTGAGAGGGGACTGAGGGATTCTTTGGAAGGGGACAGAAAAATCCTTCTTCACTAGCTTAGAGGTGTGGGGGAGTGCAAAACATTTTGGGCATGGAAAACTCTGAAAATGCATGCAGATGTTATTAATACTGTTCAGTTTCACTGCACAAATTAGCACTGACACGTAAAGTTACATGCATAATAAATCTATTTTTGTTCACCATGATGTCACCAGCGACAATATAACAAAGTCAAAAGTGAACTAAATTTATCTTTTAATCAATTTATAATTTCATCAACCGGGTAAGTCAGCCTGCAACACTGATTACTTAAGTAAGCATAACTGAAATGTGTATTTCAATACTACAATTATTAAGCCTTATAATGAACTACTATTCACACAATGGTACAAATATATGAGCGAGTTATTAAAAAGATGACATCACTGGCATTGTGGCGTGGGGACAGGAGGAAAACTGCCCTCCAATTTTTAGGAAAAAATTCCTTATTTTACAAAAATTTTATTCCAGAATACAAAATTTGCAGCTAAAACTCTGCCACTTAGAGAAAATTTAGTAGCATGTTATAGCACCTTTAATTTCCTCTGTCACAAATTTGTAGCTTCCTGCCACTCCCACTTTCTTAACGAAACGATGGCAATATTAAACGAAAGACATTACGGCAACAGCACACTAAAGGGGATATCAGACAAATGACAAAATCAACAGGTTTTACCTGCCGACAAAATCGCCCGACAAAAATCTGTTGTGTGTCATGCAAAAATCGCCCGATTCTGTTGGCAGACAAAAATTGCCCGATTTTGTCGGCCAAGATAGAGCATGTTCTATCGTCGACGATTTTGTCAGCTGACTTTTTGTATATCGGACAACAAATTTTGTTTATGTTGTCATGGTGATTGTTTACAACAGAAGATGAATATTTATTTTAGTTATTTATTGTGTTATTTATTTTTGTTGCAAGTACTATTTTGCGATCTGCATTGTTGTGCTAGCTGATATCGTACGAAGTACAGATGAAAATATTGGCCGTGTGTCATGGTTCACCGATTTTGTCAGACGATTTTGTCGGGCAACTAAACCACACCCACAAAAGTCGGCTGACTTTGTCATTGGACTGACATCCCCTTAAGTAGAGTCAGCTTGAGTCTTTGTCTGAAAGTTGTGACTTGAGCCGCAAATACTGCACAGAAAAACACAGCACAGCACACACCGCACTCAGTATATTTCATCTACAACAGAAAAACAACACCAGCTTAATATTTTCTTCTACATTCCCCGGAAAATGATTAGATTAATACAAAAACAACACATCATGAAAATTGGGTATTTAAACCATATGATATAAGAAATATGAAATGATACATATACACTGTGTTTCATGAAAAACCGGACCCCTAAGGCAGGTCAGCATAAATTTATTAAAATAAGTTCGCGTAAAATGATTTTTCACACAGTGCACTGCCATTCAGTTGCGGATTCATTGTGCTTGAAAAGTTTGGTATGGGCCAAGTACCAGCTGCACGGTTTCCATGGCAACAAGAGCAGACGACAGTATGTAGGTTTATTTAACAGGGTCCGGTTTTTTATGAAACACAGTGTATATACACCTCTATTCGCCAAATGACAGCCATGAATGGAACATAACTAATAACGATAAATAATAACGATAAATAATAATAATAATAACAAAATAGTACAGTTCATCAAATGCCTTGAAGATTACTCATTTACTGTCTTACTTACATGTTTTTCCTTTTCGTCCATTTGCTTCAGTCCTAAAACTCTCTCCACAAATAATGGCAGTAGAAAGATGCTGGCAGTAGTACTAATACCGTAAAATTTAACTACAAACAGCTGAAGAGAGATACAACACACGAATTCACGGACCTGCACTAAGAATATTATCATTACAATTATACCATCACCACTGACAAAGCTTTACAGGAATTTCAATAAAAAAGATAAGAGCTCGATGTAGTCAGTATGTCAAATAATAAAGGGCACATATATGTCTAATGTATATAAATAGTTTTCAAAAACGTTTTCTAATAGTCCTTGCTATGGACAACACCCACTGGAACTGTTCCTCAGAGATTCATCATCTGCAACAAAAGGCTACTCATAACAGAAGCATTTTTAGTGCTCGTTTGAAACAGTCCCTTCTTGGAAAAGAGTGAGAGGGGGCGTCTCCTGTATCCACTACCTAGTACACCACTGCATGCAAAGCTACTTAGTCATACCTGTTTCCGGCTGTGTATGGCCTGTTGAACCCAGAGCAGCTCGAGGGCCAAATTGTGCCGCTGTTCGGCCAATGTTGAGCCAGCTGCTGCAACCGACATGCGCACACAACTGACACAATAATTCACATCTTACACTAAGCAACATATAGTTCATCACACAATTTGCAAGGCTCTTAAGCAGCAACAAATGCAACGGAATTCAATCAATGCACTCGGTGACTGTGAAAATGTGATTATTCGTATCTCTCACCACAGTGTCTGCAGTGTTATGGTGGCTCATGATCTCACTCCACAACCATGACTGTTGAAACGTCTTGCATCTGTTTATAATGCAATTCGGAAGCAGAGCATATCATCAGTGAAGACGGGCTAGAGTTTATTATGCCTCTTCACACTCACAAAATACATAACCAGTTTCTACACCACTAGTATTCCAAGTTCCGAGCACTACAGCACTAGACTGCTGTTGTCTATTACTCCTGCTTCTGCAATTGTTATTGCAACCACTACCAAGATGACCGACATGATTTCAGATGCTCGTATTATGTCCCTGCATTTCACTGACAATATTTTTACTGACGTGAATCTACATGAAATTCTCACAGCGAAATCTTTCATTTATTAACAATTAATCGTGTGATTAATTCTTAATTTCCACAGCTCTGAAGAAGATGTAAACTCAACCTGGTAGTCTGGCATTCAGTGTTTCGCAGCTGTTCTCGGCCCATGTCTTAACAACGGTTGCTGTATGATGCTGATTAACTCCACTTGCATGATCCGTAGAAACAACTTCAGAGTTCTGACCTTCATCAAGCTGGATCAACCCATCTTGATACTGTTGCTCTAGTTCCAAACTTGGCACAGCTGTAATAAAAAATTGTAAAAAGTATTTCATAAATACTGAATACAACAACACTCGACAACACACAATCACAACATATGGTGGTCGCAGACGACAAAACAATGTCTTGTTTTGCTTCATGTTAAATTTAGACAAAAATATTTAACCTATTAGCAAAAAACATGTTAAAAAAATTATTTAAAAGATCACAAAAATGCATTCTTAAAAGTTTATTTTAAAGAAAAGGTTATATAAACATAACAACTGTGCCATGTACCATCTAATCTGGAACTGACAGATGACGACTCATCATCACCAGTTTTTTCCACTGACGGTAATACAGCATCTGCTTTTATTGGTTCATCTTCTGACTTTGCAGCGTCCGGCTGCACACGTTTTCTCGTATCCTGCGGAATAAACTGCGGCTTGCAGATGACAGAACGATCGGACAACTTCCAGTAAATGTGGCATGATGGACTCTCTTCGATTTCATCGAAAATTTCAGCATAATCTCGACACACTTTTCGCATCGTGTCGCGCACAACTGCACCACGCCAGTGTGCCTAGAACACAGACAATAAGCTAAATGTGACTGAAAAATTACAGAAAAAAATCAGCAATCTTTCCAGATAAAAAAACAGCATAATATCGGGCGAATAATTATAACTAGGTGCCATCTGCACAAAATAAACTAAAAATACTTGTACATAAGTTCTGTTGTAATAAAGATTTTCATTGTGATTACATTTCACTCAAAGATGTCAACAGATGACAGATGAACTCTTAACTATATAATTAGGCAGGCAATGCCACAAACTGATATTTTCATAAATCATATCTAACAGCATTATGGCTCAATCTGTAAGCGTCTCCTCTGCTTGTAACCATGGTCTTATTCGATATACCAAGGGCTACTTTTTCATCACATAATTTGTGGTTATAGAGAGAGTGGCAGAAATATTATAATGTCAGTTTTTATGTGTCGCTGGAAAACCGATCGACAATGTAACTATTATACAGTTAATGGTAAAGACAGTACTTAATAAATTTACACGATAATTCATTGATAGCTTTTAATAAATAACAGGCCAATGGATACAACCTGAATTTTTCGTAGCAGACAATCATCTAGTGCAAGTTCCTCATCCTGGAATTCGTTCACAAACATTGTTACCGGTACCAAATTTCTGCAATTACCACATAACAATACGAATAATGATAACTGTGAAATATTCAACAATAACCTTTCCAATGGTCCAAGTTGAAGTCCAACCAAAGGAAAATAAACAATGCTAGAATAATTTTTTGTACCTTGATCGTAAAACCTAAAGCCAAAACCTTTGTTTCTGGTTGCCATCCGTGATATAAAAACAAATAATAATAAATATTTTTAAGCCACCCGGCGCCCCCATCCCTAGTTTTTTTGCTGCCTGCAACTGGAAACACAGATTTTTTTCTTTAGGCCTGAACATAATGTAAAATGTAAAGCCATTCCTGATCCATGGAACCTGTAGGTCGATGCTGATCTGCGATGATCTCCATTTTGTTAGCCCTATACACCAGTTTACATGCACTGCCAGACCAAGACTAGTGCATCACACAGTGTGCAAGTTTACATTCCTAATTTTGCTGGTAATCATTGCACCATATCCAATCCTTTTAGCAGCTCATCACTCAAATAATGCAGGCTTGCCAAGTCACCTGCAGTTTAACCTCGTCACCGCTCACATGCACACGTCACTTATTTTCATCTCAATTTGCCTTTACTAAACTGCACTAGATTTGGTCAGTTGATTCTAAGGAAAATACTCAAAATTGTTGCCGACAGATGTCATGTTTGACAGCTAAAGTGCACCAAATTAGATTTTGGCTAAGGCTTCGCCCCAGGAAGGAGAACTTTGTGGAATGCGGATTGCGGAATTTCGAAAAGGTGTAATTTGCGGAATTTCACCTGAGAAAAATCTTTGCAGAATAAGGTGTATTTTGCGGAATTAAAATTGCGGAACATGTTCTTGTTGTTGAGTTATGTCAATTGAATAAGTGTACAATTCTACAGAGCGCTCGACCACGATGCTCACAAGCCTCACTGTGACTTACAGGAGGAGATATAGGCTAATTTTTATCATTGTTTTGGTAGGCCCACGTTACCTTGATTTAGTATCAGGCTAATAAGTGACCCGCATTGAATAACTGCATTATATCAACTGGCATTTTAACATGCCTAACATGCCAAACATGCAACGCAAAACTCAAATACTGTACATTTGTCGTTGCGATGAGTGGCTCTAATATAGTGTCTGTCTGCTCGGGTATAGGCCTAGCCATCCGCAAACTATTCACAGCAGTGGCAATTGTCTTTGATCATGCGATACAATGCAAGACTTTCTTAATTAGGCATACCTGAGCAGACGTCGCTGTGGCGGCAACTGTTTCATGAGTAGGCCAATTTGAGCTGAATTCTTTAGTTGACTAAGAGTTAAGTTGAAGACGTCAATACGTGATTACTTTGCTGACTGTGTGACTGCACCGTTTGTGATGTGCCGATGTCAAGTCAAAACCCAAATGTAAGCCTAAGCCTACGCATTTGATATTATTTGAATTTTGCGGAATGCAGAATTCATGTGGAACGCGGAAAAAATCTAAGGTGTAATTTGCGAAACGTTCCGCAGGTGAAATTCCGCAAAATACACCTTTTCAAATTTCCACATTCAGCAATCCGCATTCCGCAAAGTACACCTTCCCCTTCGCCCCAGATCAGCTGGGAGAACTCACACCACTCCCAGGCCACAGAGCTGGATTTAAGGAGTCCTACTTCTTAGTTCTAATGCAAGAAAAAAACAGAAAGGAGAAGAAATAAAATGGCAAGGAAAGGAAATAAAGGGAACAGACAGGAAGGCAAGAGATAGGAAGGAAGAGAAGTAAAGGAAGAAAAGAAAAAAGCTGGAAAGGAAAGAAAGGAAGGGGGTATGATAACTTCGCAGCCGTGATACTGCCACATGATCTACTTCCTTGATGCTGACTTTCGACAAAGACTGACCAGTTGCGTCGCAAAAATACAACATATAAAAAACTTTTGTTTACATAAAAATGTAGAATAGTTATTACTCCTCCTTACTCGCAAATTCGTAACTGAACGTAACGGTTAGTAAACAATACGTAAACAAACGCACGTGCTTGGGTTTATTATTAGTGTTAAACATATTTTCAAGATCGACTGCCTCAAAAGACGAATTTGTTTGGATACAGTGACATTACAAATAGATAAACTGTAGTCACAGAATATATATGGCGGCTGCCGCGAGTGTTGTCATTGTTTGTAAATTGAGAAATAACGATGAAAAGCCAGTGCGCTTCAAGAACATCTGTATTCCTGCAAGTATGTTGCAATAAAAAGACTCGTGTACAAAAACTGCAATCGATGTAGCAGTTTTGTACGAAATTTTCAGCGATTATTAAGGACAAAATTTCCTACAGACGGAAGGAGTTTTGTATGGTATTTACGGTGGTCAGGCTGGCGGTTGGCCCAAAGAATTGGCCTGGGAAACTCAGTGCTTCGATCTTGCTAAGAGCGTAGGCGCCTAATTGAAGCTACGACTGGGCTTTGCAGCTTCACCCTGGTGTAAGTGCGAATATACGGCTCTCGAGAGAAATGACACAGCTTGCCATCTAATTGGTGCTGAGCGGCCTGTCTCTGTGTTGGCCAATGCATGCTGGGAGTCGGAAACGAAGTCGCGATCCCATTGTCTGACCACTGCGGAATAACGGTGATATTTTAGCTTTAAAATAAAATCAGTTTTAGTTTTACCATTTCAAAAACATTTTAATTATTTTTAATAGATAATTTATTAGTCCGCCCGTAAGCGATAGCTTGCGGAAGCGGACTTAAGTTTTACTGCAGATGTTTTATTTATTTATTGCAACGCGAGATCTCCGAGATGCGTGGGCCGACCGGCGTGAAATTTTGCATGATGGTCAGTACTAAGCTGAATTTTATAATGCCGGTCCAAAATTTTGGGAGGCGCACCCCAAAAAAATTTCAGGGGCCAAAAACATGCAAAATTTGGCCCGATTTCGGACAACTTCGAAGTTCGGCGGCGAATATCTC
>Ga0056128_1000213_pt1 | contig 43897 bp, 29 predicted proteins | sample WorMetLIZISLAND2_FD_71113 | JGI IMG/M metagenome (GOLD analysis project Ga0056128, IMG submission 71113) | Marine gutless worms symbiont microbial communities from Max Planck institute for Marine Microbiology, Germany - Olavius geniculatus... ... | reverse complement strand
CAAATTTTATCTCAATCAGATCAGGGGTTTTGATGCTGTGGGGGTCGAATTTTTGGCTTTCCCATAGGAAAGAGAAGTCGCCGTTAACACAGGGCTTGAACTACCGTTCAGCCTGTGATGCAGGATTTCGCAGTTGAGTTTCTAACTTTTACCTCTTTCGGCTTTCCTCTTATTAATTCCTTTTTGTCATGACGTCAGATTTACGATTCAACTCCCAGTCGGTTTGTTTTTCATTCCTCCCGGGCTACGGAGAGCAAGTAGCCCTACCATTTTGCCCGGCTGAAGTAGGCTAAACTTAACGCAGGGCGCGTTCGCTTGTGGCAGGTGTATAGACCCAGTTCTTTTTTCCTTTCTCACCTATTTCCCACTTAGCGGGGTCTTTTCCCTAAATATAAGCCTACAAATAAATGATCCGGGAAGCGAAAAAAGCTTTGGGAAGCAGCTGAGAATAAAGAAGCTGGCAGAGGCCTAATTTGGGCCCTATCAATTGTAGGTTTTTCCCCGAAAGGCTGGAAAATATGACGCGCAAGCGGACAGGTCGTTACGCTCTTTGTCCGCTACCTGACCGCTTGATCTTTGCCATATTATCGGCCTGCGGCTTTGATTTTCGGTCTACGGCCTTAGTTTTCGACCATTCGGGTCTCAGCTTGGCCTGCGCGGTCTCAATTTTCGGTCTTTAGGGCCTCAACTCGATCTAGGTTCCTCAACAGCATTATGGGCGCTCGAGCAGGGTTCTCATTTAGCGGACGTCTAGGCGTAAGTACACACCCAAAATTTAAGCCCGTGTGCCCAAATTTTTAAGACCTGGACGTCACAACGTCCAAAATCAAACTGCCTTTTTCAAATAATAAACTGCGACTTGACGTCATGGTTCTTTGGTCCAATAACATTCGCTGACTGTCGTGTTTCTGCATAGGCCTACATACGTCGTTTCATGAAGACGTGTTGTTTTGCATTATGTTAATATTTTGCTCGAGTTTTCTTGTAGGCCTACTGCATGACTTCAAAATTTTGTACACTGACGTCCCAATTTTTTTTAGCTTGGAAATCATGACGTCTTGGAAATTTAGGTCTATCGAGAACCCGGCGCTCCAGTATGCGCTGCAGCGCGCCGCTGATGATGCGTAGCCATGGTGATGACGTCTATGACATCACAGCTCTGCTGCGGCTTAAAAGGTGTGGCTGCAAAATTTTAGAAAAGGTGAAATTTTCTGAATGGTACGACACCTCAGCGACATCTCACCTAGCCCATGTGTAGCCCACATATCCAACACGGGTCTGCGCGCAAAATTTCGCCGACGTACATAGGCGCTATGTCGTGCCGTTACAAAGTTATTGGCGATAGTAACTCAAATATAGTTTAGATTTTCTACAAGGTTTATAATTTATTATGGCGTACCTGACTGTGGAGCCCAGTTGACAAGAACTGTAAATGTGACGTAAGGTTATAGTCCATACGTGTGCAGAGTTGCAGATTGCGGCAACCTAGCCGTACGTGATGGCGACGACCAAGCCAAGTCGACGCGCCGTTCCAGTGAGTCGACGCGACAGTTTCCAGGCGGACGCGCCCATCTTACAGCGACCACAAACACCGCCAGTCAGCGGTCCCGTCCAGCGCTTCACTCACAAGTGCCAGACCACCATGAAAGAATCGCCGCTGACCGTCCTCGGTCTCAGCACCAAGCGTACGCCCAAGATCTCCGAGGTCGTCCAGCAAACTAAAGTCCTCTGCGAGGTAGGCTGAGTTAGGCTTATAATGCTTATTGGTAGGCCCTATTTCTGAGTCAATAAATAAATGTTTGATTAATTACGACGTATCTTCGATTTTTTTCGGTATCGTTCGTTGTTCATATGCCCTAATTTTACGAAATTTTGTTATTAACCTACTACATTCATGTGTTCGTTTCAGTCTCGACTGCTGTGTATAACACTGTGGCAATTTTATACTGTGCATCAGAAGCCAGTTTGATCTTATTCAAACCGCAGTGAACCGTAACAATGCTCATACAAACATTGACTACAAAATGACTAAAAAGCCATAGACAAGGCCACGACTTTTTGTCTTCAAGAACTCTCTTCGAGGTCGAGGACAGTTTTTGAGGACTTAGTTTACCTCTGGCTGTTCTGTTGCTGCAGGATTACATCTACTGTCGACTGATGCGGTGCGGGCTGCTGGCTGAAGGCGTCAGCAGCTCGGGCTCGGGGTCGTACAGTGGTGACACCAAGTTGACTGACGTTTCGCGTGAACTACAGGTGATTGGAGCGCGGCTCGAGACGGTCTACCCCAATCTCTATCAGAACGTCTCGCGACAAGTCAACATTGCCATCAAGGTATTTGAGATATGACACACGATCAAAATAGAAAAATGTGTCGGCTCAACGCCGAGGTAATTTACGGCCATCCTATACGAACTCGCCCTCTGCATTCATCATCATCACGGGCATGCCCGGAACTAGAGCATAGCCGTTTCCAAGAGCCGCCTCCATCATCTTAGATTTTGGGCGTGTCGCCAGTCGCCACGCGAGTTCAGTCCGTGGTTGAGCCGCTGAAGGTCATCGCGCAGTAGCCTATTCAGGGGCGCCGGCGGGCGGGGAAGTCCAGGGGTCCTGACCCGCAGCCTCGAACACGACGACCCATGAGATTCGCGCAAATCCGAGCTTTTTGGATCGACGAAAAGGGAGAGGGGTGGTAGCGGCGGAAAATCACGAAACACTCGACCTGGATCCCCAGCTCTGTAAACCTTGCGCCGCCCCTGAGCCTACTGTAGAAGACGTTAGCAGAAAGCGTTGCTGTAATTGTAAAGAAGTGTTTAAAGCAACAGAAGTGAAATAAACTGAACTGCAGTTTATTGGTCAGTATTTCAATTTCATTTTAGCTCAATTTTGTTCAGTTTCTGTCGGCTTGAACACACCTTAATTTTCCATTACTGTGTAGGCCTATGTTGTACTCCGTTTACACGATCGAACAAACATCGAGCTAGCTCGACGAGCTATGGTAATTAACATGCTAATTAGGAGGGCGGGCGGGTTGTAATTGGAAGGCCTATATAACACGTGATCAGTTGTGGGCTAAGCCTAGGCATACATTTGAGCCAGGGGGCGGGGTTCCATCAGGCCTGCTTGATGTTTGCTCGATGTCTGCTCGATCGTGTAAACGGGGTATTGGTGTCAGACGGAGTTAAACGCGCGTCGGATCGTGACGTCGGTGGGTGACTTTGTGTTCAAGCACGGCGTCGTGACGTGGTGTCGCGTCATCTCGGTGCTGGCCGTGGCGGCGGCCGTAGCGGCCGAGTCCAGTCAGGCAGGCAACACGCACTACATACCGGCCATAGTCGCCGCAGCCACCGACGTCATCGAGCGCCATGCCGCCAGCTGGATCAGTCAACAGGGCGGATGGGTAGGTCTCAGTAGTCAGTTCAGCCAACTGAATTGCCCCTCGAGAGCTGGAGGTTGAACTTCCAAATTTACAATCAAACACACTGTCATAGAGATGTAGTGGGGGGTCAGTCTCTTAAATTTTTCGCTGTCGGAAAATATTCTTTTGTCGGAAAATTGTCGTCCATAATGCAAATTTTGACTGAAAAAAACTATTTGGGGAAAGTTTAGGGGCAAAATTAACATTTTCAGCATCCATAATCTCTTCTGTCGGAAATTTGCAGCTGTGTGTCAGAATTCTGTTGAAAATTTGCGGTGTCTGTCGAAAAAAATGAAACTTGCTGCCCCTCTTACTATGAACCACGACGCCGCTGGACTGTGAGAGCGTGGACACTGGACACGGAGCTACATGTGTATAGTGCATCGCTCGTTTAAGGCTAGTTCTCTGGCCGGAAGTAAGTAAATAAGTAATGGCTGGTTAGATATCGAGATGGTTTACCTACCCGCAGACAGTCAGTCACCTCCTACTGCCTTAACCCTGCATCGACTATTGATTGGCACAATGTGTTATAGCCACTGCCTCACGCCACCACGATCGCAGCCAAAAATTTACCCCCTCTCCTGGCCCCCAGCTATTTTTCCACAGTTCTCTCCTACTTTCTGCTCACTTGTTGTGTTTTAGAATCTGTGACGTTCTTGTGCACCACGCTTTGCTTCCGTGATGTAGGCCTAGGCTTAATGGTAAATTGTTTATATTCCGGTACTGTGCATATTGCAACTGTAATCAATGTCAGGGGTCAATTCCCCCTTTCCTAAATTTGGGGCTGTCGGAAAATATTGCACACAGAATGTACCACTAAAAGTTAAAAAATAGGTCGTTATTTAGCGAACATAGGCCTAATGGACAATGACAAAGTGGGACGTTTTTCGGGCATAGTGTGCACTAGAAAACTGGGAGTTTAGTGCAATTTGCAGCAATGCATGGAGAAATTACACTAATTTTTTATTCTATCAACCGTTATTGCTACTGCTGCGTTGTTTTTGTTAAAGCGCATACACAGCGAACGAAGTGAACTCGACTGTAATGAAATGGACTGAAACAGCAGAACTATGTCATTATTTTCATTTCAGTTCATCTTATTTCTGTCGCTCAGAACACACCTTTAGGATTTATTTATGACTACTGTTATTTTCAGTATTTGTGCATGACTTAAAGTAGGCCCCTACTTCAGGTCTGTGGTTGATGGTTGCATGTGAACGCAGGCGGAAGTGCTAAAGTGTTACCGGGTCAACAAGGCGATGCGCAACTTGTGGGCGTTGACGGCGCTTGGCGCTCTCACTGGATTCATATTCACATGGGCCACAGCCATGCAGATTTGAGACGTCAGCGGAACAGGCCTACGCCAAGTCGCTGAACTCAGCATGGGCGGCGCTAGGAATCTGAAGCTGTGGGCAGCGAGGGGGGGCAAGGGCCAGGTCACGGGGGCAATATTTTTTGCGTGTGGGCCAAATGTCGACCTTATTCAGTTGTCGTGTGCACTGTGCATCAAAAAGACGTAGCAGGATCCAAGGGCAGAGCTCCTCGTCAGGGGTAAGGGACAAAGCCTCCCCCTGAAACTGAAACATTTTTTAGCTTTTGGACGTTCGCAAATTCGCCTGTTCCTTAATAACTAGAAATGCAAAAAATACGTATATAGGCCTATGTGTTGCCTTGCAAAAATGACGTTTAATAAGTCACATCTTAGCATGTGTATGGTTACCTGCAAAGGGCACTTTAACACCACCAGAATTTATCCTGGGGGGAGCAACCCAGCGGGGGAAAGGGCAAGGGCACGGGGAGCAGCTGCTCCCCTCCCTCCTCTGGCGCCACCCGTGCAACTCAGTGAACTGTTATGTTTGCTGCATACACCGGCAGACAGTGGACAGCTCGACATGTGATAGACTTGACATATAGGGGGCCTATGAAGTCGCGCCTCAGTCAAAACGGACCAAGCCGGGCCGAATTGATCAGAAGCTATACATACACTCGGAAATCAGAGTTTTCGAATCAACGTCCAGCCAAATGACGCAACTGTAATCAATGGCAGGGGTCAATTCCCCCTTTCCTAAATTTGGGGCTGTCGGAAAATTGTCCGAAAATGTTTCAGATGACATTTGGGGCCGCGGCGCTCGTCGAGCCAGCTTGTTGAGCCAGCTTTATCGTGTATATACTGGGTATCTCGATCTGTCCTCACTGTCGATAGCAGCCGATATCGTGCGCAGCGTCGCTAGAGCGGACCGAAGACCGACCGTGGCTTTGCAATTGCAGCTGGCTCGCGAGCAGTGTCGCCTACTGGCTTGGCCTATTTTTTTATTTTTCACTTTCTATGTTGAATGCTCGTGCGGCATCTTCTATAATCTCGTATTTTCTCTGCTGTTTCGGTTTCGGCGTGAGCTAATTACGGTACTGTAAGATTTGTGTCGATCGTGTGTTCTTTGAAAGTTTGACTGCAAGAATTGTAAAACTCGAGTTGAAACTTGTAATGTACGTGTGTGCTCACATTGAAGTCTCTATCTGTACTTCTGTCGTCTGTCTGTCACATTTGTGCACTGCCCCCGGATTTAGATGTCTTTTCACAGGTAGTTTACACGTGTGGATAATGATGGTGTGGGGTCAAATCGATAATTTTTATGGGGTACCTGACCCCCCAGGAGATAGAGGGGAAGATTTTGAGATCGAACCCAGCAGTCAAAGCATGAATTGCGCATTGCTGCTTATCACCTGATGAATAGAAACAGAGCGATTCCAGCATTCCGCCTGTTTCCAGATTACTTTAGACCTGTTGAAGAAAGTCACGTAACCAAAAGTAGCTATATAGGCGATATCAATGCGCCAAATCCACAAGTTGCACAAGCGCGTCCGTGCAGTGGTGGGGCCTATGCATAGGCCTAATCGAAACTGAGCCTTCAACAATAACTCAAGTTTTAGGCCTACAAACAAGTCCCAACAAGTCAAAGTAGGGGCCTATAGTGGAAATAGTCCAGGCCTGTATTGAGTGAACATTTCATCATTGGTCAACAATTAACGACTAAGCCAAGTAACACCTATAAGTTACAGACCCATCAGTTGGTAGGCCCCATATGCTGCGTATGGAGCGTACGCACCAATTGATTTCTCACAATGTTTTCATCGATCGACGACTCGCAGCAGGTTCAAAGCTCCAGAAGAAGGGGTACTGGGGTACTGAACTGGACTACTGAGCCTTTACAATCCATATGGTAATACAGACCCGGGGAACTGCGTCGAGCCGCAGAACTTGAGTTGTCGATTCACAAATTCGCACTTGCACAGTAACCCGTGGCAGGAACTTCCAGGAAGCGGAAGCCAATCAGTGTCAGTTACTTACTATTTGCTTGCAGTATTTATTTCATGCATATCAAATGAGATATTTTTGCTATTACTACGCTCTTTTCCACGATTTCGGTCGTTACGTCATATAAGGGAATCTGATTATTTCCATTGTTGCGGTTAAGTGTACGTTTATGAATCTCATGTATGCACGTTTCATGTCGACAAAACAAAAGTCGGAGCTATTTGCCGGAATTTGATTGAAGAGAAAATGGGAACTAGTTTTCTATGCGCATGGTCATTGAATAGAATGAGCACATTGCCTGCTGATGATCACGTGACATATTCTTTTGTGAGCGAAATTAGGTAATTCTGTTGTGGTCTTTAAATTGTTTTTATTGATGTAGGCTCTATTGATTTATTAGTTATCGATTGTACGTACGTCAAATACGTCAAAACGAATTACTAGGCATTCGCAACGGTAGAACGTTATCTTTAATAATTAATTGCATGCAGGTTCTTGTAACGTTGTGTGTAACCTGTTCGTGAATCAACTTGTTTGTATCATCGCAAAACACTCAGTAGTGATCTTACGTCATTCACACTAGTAAAATTGAAACAGTTATATATTTGTATATACAGTAATTCTAGCGGTAGATCGGCGATCTTGCTATAAGCACCAGAAAATTGCTAGAGGTAGATCGGGTAGATACATTATTGGGAAGATATTCCTGGTAGACATAGAAGGTTTATAAACTATCCCATGACACTGTCCAATATTTAAATTAGGCTTATATCAGAGTTCATCTCAAGTCATAGCTGTTTTTGTTTGTAACACAGACTAAGAACTATATAGTGTTTTTGAATAAATTTTGGGACGAGTGGAGTTTACTGGGCGCCATAGGAATACACCTAACCCTAACTCTAAACCCTAACCCTAACCCTACACCTAACCCTGACCCTACACCTAACCCTAAACCCTAAACCTAACCCTATTGGTAGTTATATGGTATATATGTGAAATAATAGGCGCAATGTATTCCTATGGCGCCCAGTAAACTCCACTCTACCCTAAATTTTATTTAATGCTTGGTAATTGATAACATTTCAGTTCCAACCACAGTCTTAGCAGTGAAGAAATGAGGCTGCATTCTTACATTAACAGTGAGATAAATGCAATTAGATAAGTGGCGATCTACCCTTAGTAATTTTCTGCTATCTAGTGCGAGATCGGCGATCTACCGCTAGCACTGACCTTGTATATATACGTTATATATTTGTGATGTTACTGTAATTATCTGTTGAATAGATGTGCTGCAAATTTTTATTTGTTTTTGTGTGAGTAGTACGGGAAGGTGTACTTTGCGGAATGCCGATTGTGGAATGCGGAATTTCGAAAAGGTGTATTTTGCTTAATTAAAATTGCGGAAAATGTTCTTGTTGTTGAGTTATGTCAATTGAATAAGTGTACAATTCTACATAGCGCTTGTCCACCAATATCACAAGCCTCGTTGTGTCTTGCAGGAGGATATATACTAGGCTAATTTTTATCATTGTTTTGGTAGGCCTACGTTACCTTGATATAGTATCAGGCTAATAAGTGTGGAAGGTGTACTTTGCGGAATGTAGAAATTTGAAAAGGTGTATTTTGCTGAACGTTCTGCAAATTACACCTTAGTTTTTCCGCATTCCGCAAAATTTAAATAAAATAAAATAATCAACTTCACATCACTCAAATAGGCCTACTGAGAAAAGGTCGTCGCTGCGGCGAGGGCCAAGTCGTCGGATTAGGTAATGCTCAAAGACTGGGTCGCTTGCTCAGGGTATCGGTAAAATGTGTCTGGTGCGTCTGCGTCTAGTGCGACTGGGCCAATGGGTATTTTGCATTTAAACAGTGCGTCTGAGAGCGGCAGCAAAAATGTGTCTAGATGGGTACAGAGCTTCTACACAATCTGCATTTTGCCAAGCTTACAAACAGCTGGCGTGACACTGTTTATCACTTCACGTGTGGCATCATGAATTAATTTGTTACTGATAAAATTTCTTTTCTATTAAAAGTACCATACACCTTATAGAGTATTTACAAATAACAAGTGTAAACTTTTAATACGCTGAGCATTTTAAATCTTCCCTACACTGTTTTCTGAACACACTATATATTTTACAATAAACTACCGCATTGCATACATTATAGCAAGAGACACATTATTTTAAAATACAGTCTTTTTGGTAATGATTACATCGCACAGTATTAATGTGCATATGAATACGTAATCAAAAATGCACATGAACCTCCAGGACAGTAGGCCATCATTCAAAGCTGAGGCCAGTGAGTGACGTCATTTCAGATGAAACGGGTAATATGTGTCTATTAAGACGCACTATTTAGATGCAAAATACCTGTTGGTTTAGACGCATCGGACGCAGTTAACACCATTGGCTAGCACGGTTAGCACAACACACTTCACTTCTCATGTCTAGCTCTAGCAGGAAACGTGGCAGGAAGCCGATATCGGTATTGGCATTGGGTATTGGTATCGGCAGGACCCAATAATATTTGGTCTTGGGTGACTTTTGGTATAGTTCTAACCCTACTCAACAACAAAAACATTTACCGCAACTTTAATTCCGCAAAGTACACCTTATTCCGCAAAGATTTTCTGCAGGTGAAATTCCACAAAATACACCTTTTCTAAATTCTGCATTCCGCAAAGTACACCTTCCCTAATAAGTGACCCGCATTGAATAACTGTATTATACGACGTAGGCCTATCAGCTGGCATTTTCACGTGCCAAATGTGCAACGCAAAACGCGAATACTGCACATTTGTCGTTGCGATGAACGGCTCTATTATAGTGTCTCTGTCAGCTCTGGTAGGCCTAAAGGCCTAACTATCCGCGAACTATTCACTGCAGTGGCAATTGTCTTTGATCGTGCAATACAATGCGAGACTTTCTCAATTGGGCCTACCTGAGCAGATGTCTCGTGCCGCGGCTGCAACCGTATTTGAGCTGAATTCTTTAGCTGTCTTTGATCGTGCCTTAATGGTGGTCTGTCAGGTGAAATATCGCAGTAGGCCTTCTTAATGACCTAGGCTACTTGAGTGGACCTTGCATTCATGTGTGATGTGCTGGCTTACGCTCGGACTTCAAGGCATTTTAAGAGTCAAGTTGAAGACGACAATATGTGATTTCTTTGTCGACTGCATGATCGAGCCATTCGTGATATGCCACTGTCGATTAGAGACTCAAAAATGTAAGCCTAAGCCTACGTGAAATTGATTAAATTTGATTTTATTTGAATTTTGCAGAATGCGGAGCGGAAAAAATCAAAGGTGTAATTTGCGGAACGTTTCGCAGGTGAAAGACCGCAAAGTACACTTTTCAACTTTCCGAATTTCGCATAGTACACCTTCCCAAGTAGTACCTATTGTGTAAAATGTGTAGTGTATGTCAAAACTCGCAGCTTGCATTTACTAGACATAGACAATATGTACACATTTGTTTGTTGTTTTTTGTTTTGTACAGGAACATTAACTGTACATAGAATTACAGAATGAGCGCTAGTACCGGTAGATCTAAGGCAGGAAGAGAGAAAGCTAAAACTAATCACGTGCAAAATGGCAAAACAGAACCTGTACAGATTGGTAGTAAAAACCAGGCAAGTCGGTCATTATGGCTGTTATGAGTAGTATTGGTGCAAGTTAATTAGGTTACATGATGATGTACTTATGGATTGGTTTAAAGGAGAATGGGTGGATGGGTCACTGTAGCTAGTCTGGTGTGGATGGACCCAGGCCCGTCGAGAGGGTGGGGTAGGGGGGTAAGCTACTCTGGGCCCCACGACGTTTGGGGGTTCTTGCTGTCGCTCAGAAATATAAAGTACATCAGAATGCATCATTTTCAAAATAAAAATTCAGAAATTTTCTCCCGAGAGAGGTACTACTAAAATGTTTGGAGGGCCCCGCGAGAATGTTTCTTCATGCCCCACTGTGGCTCTCGACAGGCCTGGATGGACCGGGTGTAGCAACTGCTGATTCCCTGGGATGAATGCAGAAAAAGATTGTCATTTGCAGCGACAACCAAATGATAGACCCACCATGGGCTAGTTTACATGTAATATATTTGTAATTATTCTTTCCATTACACCATTAAAACATACTGGCCAGACCTGTAGTTCTGCAGTTTATGCATAGACAAAGCCTATTGTCAGTGCACTAGCCTGTAGGCCTACAACAAATATACCTGAAAGTTTGTGATCACTGCTGCACAACAGATGACTGGCTGGCCGCACTGCACACTGCAACTGATCTATAGCTTTTATCGAGTTTGAAGCACCAGGGAAATTGCACGTGTAACATTTGAATTGTAAATTGTGTGCAGGTTTTTAATGGTGACTTTCAATATTAGTTTGAGACCAAAAGTTTGGTTGTTGCTTACCATCCACTACAGCTCTACCATTTGTTTGCTGCCCTATCCACTGCACTCTGTGTGTACATGTGCTGGATCTGCTGGTGCACACATGAGTCAAGTTTTAATTGCAGCATTGTTTTGCCAGGGCAATTGGATCTTTATGTGGACTGGTGATGTGACAGTTGGCGATGGTGCACTGTTTTAAAAGCGAGCCTTGTCTTGGTCTTAGATCATCAGAGGGCTTTAGGCGGGGAATAAAGGACAAGGCTTATTTGCTAATGAATGTAACATTTTGCTCCTGGCATTCTTAGTATTTTGAGTTCACGTATTGGAAAAAAAACAAATTTATCAGCTGTCTTGTGGTTTATGTTTTCAGCCCACAGCAGAACAGCTTCGGATAGCACAGCTTACGTCATCAGACATTGAACCAGAATTGACTAAAAAAATTAACCAGGCAAGTACTGAAATTACTCGTGTGTGTTGTTTTGCCATTTTTTTGATAACCGTAGTCTGTTTTTGTGCTAAATAAATTCCTATTTTTCATGTTTCAGTTATGAGATTAAATCCTTTATGGTGAAAATTTGTGTATTTAAAATTTGCTTTGAACCAGCTTTTGGTGGATGTTCTACATCATATTCATGCAGTTAGTTGAAAAATGTCATTTAGTGTGATTACATGTGGTGTCTGATTGTGCATAATATCACCAAATTTTTTATAGTCATGGAGGGCAGTAGGAATCTGAAGCTGGAGGGGGGCAACGGGAGGCAAAGGCCAGAGCACAGGGGGGGACAATAATTTTTTTTCTGTGGGCCAAATGTCAACTATAATGTTTAGTTGTAGTGTTGAACTAAAAGATGTAATAGAGTCCAGGGGTAGAGCCCCAAGTCAGCTGGCAAAGGCCCCAAAGCTGAGACACTTTTAGCTTTTGGGTGTTTAATGGAAGCTGCAAATTTTATGTTTTGAAATGCAGAATGTTTACCTGCCCCCCTGTGGTGCTGTCCATGCCTATAGTTGAAAAGTTTGTGAATAACATGCTCCAGGTCAAGGTCCATGGAGTATTCATTTGTGACTTCTGATGTAAACATTTATAATTTTGCTGTCATTTGTTTGATTTTATTGTTTAGTGACAATACACATGTGTAATTGTTGTGGACAAGAACTGCATTCACTGTTACAGTTGTCAACCAGTGTGTATAACCAGTGTGTATTGTAATAAACAATTGTGCATTGTATTTTCCGTATACCAGTATGAAAACTGTGAAAATAGAATGTACAGTGTAGCATAAAAAATAATGATGCACATGGCTCTGTTTTTTAATAAAACAATAGTCTAAACTTTATGGAAACAAAACTTGGCATTTGACACATGTATTTAGAAAACTGCATGTGTGCTTGTGATACTGCTAGGTTTCAGAATTAACTGGCAGGTCAAAGGACGAGGCATTAACGGCATTACATGACTGTGATTATGATCCTAATCGAGCTGTCGAGATATTGTTTGAACGACAAGATAACCAGGTGTGTGCTGTTTATGGGGTCCTGAGCTTAGCTGTAATCCCGCAGGCTTCTGCAATGCAAATATTCCCGTTTTCCGCAAAATTTACATGATTTTTCAATGTAGCTTTGTTATATCAAATTGGCTTATAATTAAATTTTTGCTAGGTGGATTTTTGTTGTTGATTTATGCTATGTATTGATGACTTGGCTATATTAAAATTTTATTTATTTTGAGTGCATACATAGCTTACCTGTCTCCAATTTCATATGTTAATATTACTGCATGCAATGGGCGACTTCACTTTTTGACTTAGACTTTCGCTGAGCCTAAACTTCGGTCTAAGTACCTACTTAAGTGATTTCGCTGAGCGAAAACATGGCGACTAACACGGATAGTTTAGTAAATTAAAACGGTCTGGTACCAAAAATAAATGCCGTAATGGCTACACTATGACGTAACACGTTAAGTAATTGCATCATTTGCATGCGCGGCGCAACTAAATAAGCAATCCCAAGCATAACTGATTGATTTATTTCTTCTCAGGTTTACTGTTTTTCCGCCATTTTTAATCGTTTAGTTGAACTTCGGTCTAAGTACAGACTTTAGCATTCAGCTTTAGCTTTGGCTCAGTGAAAAAGCTCAGCGAAAGTCTTAAGTCAAAAAGTGAAGTTGCCCAGTATATCTCAAACTCGAATTTATTTACACAAGCTACTATAGCCCTTTACAGAAGGATGGAAATAGAACTGTCCATGTATTGCTATGTATAAACTATTACAGCAATTTTTACAGTTATGGAAGCACTTTGCTTTTCCTGGTCCTTCTGTGTGTTCATTTATCAGTCGTGTACTGTGTCAGTGTAGAAACTGATAGTCAAGTATGATCTATGATCGAGTGCCAGAAGAAAACAACAACAGCAACTAGAGAAACTGATAAGTTGGTATTTGTTGTAGACGGAGGAGTGGCAGGTGAGCAGTAAGAAAAAGAAAACAACGGTCGGAGTGAAGGGGAATCAGGTCGGAGGTGGAGGTGAGTCTGTGGCTGACAGTCTAGGATCCAGGTCGGATTTGGTATTGACCAGCTCCGAACAGGATAAGTCCGAGCATGACCGGAGTGGAGACAGCATGCCGCGAGGTCGTCGAGAGCGATCTGGTCCTCCACGATTCCACCGCGGTTTGTATCACTGCTGCTCTTGGCTAATATATTGCCAACTCGCACTTTTGCGTACAAAGCTGGGTTCATAGCGACAAACTCAACCCAACTCAACTGGCCAGTTGGCCAGCACAAAAATGTAACATAGTCCATAGTGTAACATGGAGACATGAAGTTGGATTGCACATATCTTTTAATGAAGTTAGGTTAGAGACAAATAGGAGATTGGAATATGACAAACCACAGGAATAGGTGAAGATAATATGTATTGCTTGTTTCTGGATTGGGTTGAGTTTTTTGCATGTTCATAGCGACAAACTCAACTCAACCAGTTGAGTTGAGTTGAGTTGAGTTTGTTGCTATGAACAAGGCTTAAAAGATCATATTACAAGTATTGCCAGTTCATCTGTCTGTTTGTCTGTGTTGTGCGTGCTTCGAACTGGAAAACAAAAATGTGCAAAGTCCAAACTATGTGTGAATATTTATTGCCCAGGATAGGAGTAAATGGTGCTGTGCAGTTCTGTCTTATTAACTGTTCCTGATGTGCAGTTTATGTACAGCAGTTAATCTTGGTGTGATGTTAAATACTATATTGTTGGGCATTTGCTTTAAGTCAGTTCTTGCAAAAATGCATTCTTTGTGCTATAGTAGATGTATTCTGATAGTAGCAGTTAGGTATTGTGAATTTTGAGGGTCTTTTTTTGATTAGTAGTTTAGTTATCAGGATTAGTGATGGGATTGTGTTTTGTATTTTTGTGCTGTCTTGTGACTCGCCAGTAATGCAGCTGTGGTGCTGTATTGATGTTGAAGGTCGAGGCTACAGCAGTGCAAATGGTGAGAAAGGTGGCAGCAGCAGTCGAGAGAGACCTTCCTTTGAGTCCGGTCGTGGCAGTCGAAGACGTGGTGTGTATGGTCCAATGCTATACTTAATTTAAATACGTGAGCTTTCTTTTTGATGTGTTTAATGTTAGTGGAGCATCTGAAACTGAAAGTTCGTTTTTCATCTGTGAGATGTGCTGTTTGCTGTTGTGTACTACAGTATTGATTGTTGAATGTATAGATCTTATTGATCTTCTAGCACTGTGGCATTTTGTTGTCACAGTGAATTGCTGCTATGTGTTTTCATACCATTGTTATTGTTACGAGTCATTAGTTGCTTATGTGAGTTGTTATTGTTTGCTTGCCTGTAGGTGCAATGAGTGGAGGTGGCCGCAACCACATCGGCAGGTATGTAATTTTAATGATATTCTCTTAACAACGATTGAAAAGTTAGCAGTTTATCATGTTAATATTGGTGGAAAGTTAGTCAACAAAAAACAGTTTATTCGATTTACTTTGTTAAACTTCAAGCTTTTTGTTGTTAAATTTTCTGCCAACATGTCAAAATTTGGTTCTGTAGAAATTCATATCCATGAATGAACATATTATTTCTCAGTCTCCTATTAATCTTTAGGTCTATCTGATATTGTTGCTTCAGCGTAAGAAAACAGTTTTCCGTGGCTGACAGAATAGCAAAATATTTGCCGGTGATGTGACTGAGCAAATGTCTCTGATGAATGGGCAGAATTTCAAAGCGTATCATAGCATTGGAAATGACTGTTTGTTCAGGGGTTTTTCCAGTGGTCGTGGAAACTTTGAGATGGCACCGCACATCGACACATGGACGAACGAAAAGACAGTAAATGGTGACAAAGATGTCAGCATTGGAGGTGTGTATTCCATTTGCACTGTTGACATTAGGCACTGGAAAGGCTGGTGGCTGGCTGCGCTCAGTGCTGAAACAGTCAGATGTATGTTGGGTTGACCCATTGCCAACATTATGCTGGCATCCACCTTGACTCATGCAGTGTTAACCTTACCCTTAACTGTTGGCCTTTGCAAGTTCCCAGTTACTTCCCTGCACAATGTTTACATTAATTTGGGATCTTCTGTGCCTTTTGTTTTTAAATTAGGACCCCATAAGAGAAAGACAGAAAACAATGGCTGCATGATAAGTACATTTAATAAATTACTAAAATAAGGTGACGAGCAATAAGGCAAGGCTGATCATTATTTTGAAGTGCATTTGACTACAGACTGATTTGTAACTGCTGAAAAACGATGATTTATCAGCATAGAAGACAGAAGTACTTATTACTGACAGTAATCAGTTACATGATAACTGGATAGTTTTCCTGTACTTGCTGTATTGGTTTGTACATTAGTCCAGTTGATATGTTAAATGTTGATATTTCTTTGCCACCTTATTGCATTGTAGTGTAAGTTTACATAGTACACACACTATGCACATTGTCTGCTAAATGTTTTATTGATTCATTTTACATTTACACTGTGTCTCAGAAAAAGTATCCCCGACATTTTCGACTGTAACTTGAAAACCAATTATCAGATTTTAATAATTTTTGGTACAAATATTCCTGACACAATTTGCCATCAAATAACCATTCAGTTTCCCACTTGTATGCTTCTGCACTACGTGGGGAAAGCAGAGCAAGCATAGTATGTGTTAAAGTGAATGGAAAAACGTCAATAAATTTCATCTATTCTAATTTGTCGTCCTCAACAGCAGGTCTTGCAGCAGTGTGTCTACCAGATGAAGTTTAGGAATGTTTGCGAAGTCAAGAAGTGACTGGTATAGCCTGGATTGGTCTAGAGCAGAACATTATCGATACAGCTGTCAGTGAATGGAGAAAGTGTCTCCTTGCCTGTGTTCGCACAGTGGGCCAACACTGAATGGTCATTTGATGGCAAGCTGTGTCAGGAATATTTATACCAAAAATTATCAGAATTTGATTATTGATTTTCAAGTTACAGTTGGAAATGTCGGGGATACTTTTTTGAGACACAGTTTATATGCTAGGAGGTAATTCCTGTGGATATGTTAGCTGTATTACAGCTCTGATGTGCCTGTAGCTTGTGATGTATAATGATGGATGTTAATTTCTGTGATGTTTCTGCTCTGTGGCAGATTGGGGAGAAGACTGGGGTGCAGATGAGTTCTCCGGCTCAGTAAGTACTTGGCGTAATTCAGCAACATTTGTCAGTATTTTACATTATTAATAAAAGCTGCTCTAGCAGTTTTCAGAAATTTTGGGGATGTAGCCTGACCTGAAGTCAGACAAGAAATGTCATATCAGAAGTAGCACTGTCATGTTAAAATGCTTATAAATTTGCTGTTGGGTTATGTGTGTTAATTGATTTTGTTAAGACATAATGACATTTTAGATAGTTTCATTTGTGTCGGCAGGTGATAATGCTTTTTTGCCTGATAATGACTGTTTTCTTTTTAGCATGTGGCATGCCATTTAGCATTGAAAAATTTTTCTAAGCCCACATATGCATTAGGTAGTTTTGTTTGTATATTCAAGTAGAAGTATTTGACAGTCGGTGGCATACTTCTCTGATCATAATCTGATAACTAGTTCTGTGCTGTTGGAATATTTGTGCAACAAATTGTTTCCTAGCAAATTTGACATAGTGTACAAGCTATTGTTGATGTGTTGTCTAGTTGGAAGAAAGTCGTGTATTCACTGCGAGTTCGTCGTTGGCGAATGCGACCATCTACAACAGCATGTGCCCGGCCACGACGGCTGCTTCTACAGCATCTATATTCGACCAGGCATCCATTGGTGCGCAGACTTATGTGACAGGATCAACGGCAGCGACATCGCACACACCGGCCAGTAGTGTGGACAGTCGGGCCTCAGTGTTGACGGACTCGGCTAGTGGCAATGTATATCGATCCAGTACAATGCCACTGCCGCCTGGCTCTCTTAGCAGCCATGCATCGCTGTCATCTGGGCAAGTAGCCTGCTGTTTATTAAAAATAGTACGACGGGCCACTTTTGTTGATTAACTGAATAGATCTGTTCTGATTTCTGTATGTGCACTTTGTGGAGCAGTTGGCAGTTTGTGCAGTGGCTAACACGTTGAGGTCAGTCGGTGGTATTAATTTCCACTCTGGTCCTTGTAAGTAATTGGACAGTTAATTGTTGGTAGATTTGTAAACCATCTCAGCATGTAATCAGCCAATAAAGTCAACTTAGCTAGGAGCCGTTTTTTTATTGATAGGAGCAGTGAGTACCAGCGATTGCACTGCTCCACATATCCGTGGTCTTGCAGTGTAAACTGGTGTTTGGCTGTGGTCTTAAGAAAATGGAAATCAGCACCATCCTTTGGTCCTTGAGTTTTTGAATGACTTATTTGCATATCCAGCAAGAGACAGCTGTTAATCTTGCTTGTAGCAAGTTATCGTATTTTTTTCTGCAGTATAGAATGTTGTCATCCCCAGTCTTTTTTACTCTGTACATTATTAGTTATTAAAATGTTGACACAAGCTACCTGTATATAGTATTGTATGTAACAAGTATAGATTGCTGATAGGATGCCATTTTCACTGTTACATGCAAGCATATTCTGTTCATGCTTACATTGTTGTAAAATTGAAAGATGATGTGCTAATCACTGAAGTGCATGTGTGCTTACAGTTACGACTTGAACATGCTGCTGCAGCAGCAGCAGAAATTAACTGAACCAACTTATGAACAGTCTGCTGCTTATCTTCGCTACACGCAGGAAGCCACAGAAGTTATTAAAAATGCTGTTGGGGTATGTTGTCGATCTTAAGTTATACTTTGAAATGTTAGCGAGACTCATTTCTTCTGGGTCCTGTAAACAGTTTGCAAGTTATGGGGGAGACTGTATGGCTTGATGCATAATTACTACACTGCAAAGCCTAACCTTGAGCAGTTCTTGATTGTTTGTGTTTGTGTAAAGGCATGATGTAAGAAATCCAAAATATACGTGTGGTAGGGAATTTTTGTTCTAAACACGTGTACATATTTTTTTGAAGATGACATCATTATTGTGACATCATCTGCTCATAGAACACAGACTACACGTGTATTATTTTCCCCACCAGTGATCTATCATAACTTGCAAGTGACAAACAGTATATGAACGAAGAAAATGAATAAACTTAAGTTAATACCATCTCTTTATAGACTAATGTTTCATTTTTTAACATATCAACTTAGTTCGCTCAAACATTCGTCCTATCTGTCAGCAACCTTCTGAATGCTCGAAGCAAAGAACAATGCTGACTGCTGTCCATGCCACTGAAGAACGACTGATTACACCTGGGTATATGATACAAATTTCTGCCCATCTAGCATTTTCTTACCCCAAACATGAACTGTTTGCTTCGTAAAGCACTTGTCATCATGTACTGCATGTATCTTAGAGTGAATCTGATTTGCATTAATTTTTTTCTGTCCACAAAAATACAGTAATGTAACGCTGTTCGTTACGGGAGGATTTCAATGTTTATAAATGACGTCACAATGCCGTCATCGTCATAAAACTCATAGCTGCTACTCGGAATTAAATTTCCGACAAAGCATATATTTTGGATTGTTAGTATTTGAAAAACTAACAGAATGATGCTGTTTTGTAACTTATTTATCGAACAACCCTCGTATGTGTGTCTGTATATTAGATGTTGTGTTGATCGAATGGTTTCAGATTGGTAGTTCATCTCTGGGCAGTCATGGCAGTGTGGGCATGGATCAGATGAGTCATGGCTTAGGCTCGTCTCCATCTGCCATGCAGAACTCCACTTCTAGTTCTGTTGTCAAGCAGCCTGCCAGACCACGCATGCCGCCACCATCCCGGGTAAACACTATCGCAGTCTACCCCTGCTAATAGTAATTTTGTGTTAATTACGCACAAAAGTAGCTACTGCTTTAGCGCGTCTTAGCCATCGCAATTCTGTCTGTCCATTCGTTCGTCCGTCACAGGTGTGGATCCATGAAAAACGGTGCAAGCTGGGATCACCAAAATTTCGCCGGCTGCTGCCTGGAAGACTCTAGTTTCGGGAACCGTAAAGCTTTTCCATAAATTCGAAGGGGGTCACCTCGAACGAGGGTGCTAAATGAGATTGCTTAAAGGGGGTAGGAAAAATTGGCAATTTTTAGCCAATAAGTCACTGTATCTCAATAATGGTACGGGATAGGGCTTAGGTTACTATTAATCACTAATAGGAAGTCGTATGCTGGCTCTCGATTGCCACCGAATTCAATGACCATGGATGACCTTGAACGCCAAAATAGGGTTTTTTGGATTTTTTGGCGATTTCGGGCTGTGAGACACATTTCAAGTCCAAACTGTGTCAAAATCAATTGAGAGAGACATGAAGAATTTTCAGCATTGAACCTAGATTTCAATGGTCCAAGTCTCAGTTTTCTAGGTTTAAGGAAACCTGCACACGATGGCATCAATGAGTGGTATTCTCATAAAAGTTGTTATTTTACCGTTGTTGGCCAGTCTTTCGTGAAAACGGTTGCAGATAGGCATGGGCATGCTGCCTATTACAACAAGCACTAGTGATGAGCTTATCAGTCCTATCAACATCGATGACTTTGAAAGACCCTGAATTTCCAAAATAAGGGGTTTTTGTTGATTTTTGTGATCTTCGGCTGCAGCGCACACTCCAAAAATGAACTGCGATGAAATGGCTGGAGATAGACTGACAGTTTGCGAACAGTAACTGCTATAGGCTTTCGCACATCTTGTGAGCATTAGCTCAAACTCAAATTTTTTCTTTTGGTTCTGGTTATCGTAAGAAACATTTTGTCAGTTTAGATTGGACAAGTCACAATGATCTCAGTTTCATTGTAGTTCAGTCAGATCAGTTTTCGATTTAAAAATAGCAGAAAGCTGAAAATTTGTCTGAAACATCAGTCTAATCGCCTGTATATCTTCAGGCTCTGTGGTTCTATATAAATCTTGTTGTACTATTATCGTTATTATTATAAAATAAAATATTGTAATTTCGTTAATGCCGACTTGTTGTCAAAAACATGTGAATTTTAAAAACAGTAATATTTATGTCTTTGAAAAAATTATGCCACTAAACTGTTACTTTCTGACTGGCGATATCTGTCTGTTTTGTTATAGTAGCTGCCAGGACCTATTTTACGTTACTATCACCGTGGAACTGCCATTGCAAAAGTAAACATAGTTTGTTTGGTAAATATGGTATAGAACAGCAACTGACTTTTGAAGTTGACAACTTAAGCTATAGCTTTCATCACTATTTGTTTTTCACATGCGAAAGCAGCCACTGCTTTCAGCGCATCTTAGCCATCGCTGTTCTGTCCGTCTGTTCGTCCATCCGTCTGTCACACGGGTGGATCAGTCAAAAACAGTGCAAGCTATGATCACCAAATCTTCACCATTAGCTGCCTGAAAGACTCTAGTTTCAGGAACCGTAAAGCTTTTCCATTAACTCGATGGGGGTCACCCCAAACGAGGGCCCTACATGAGAGGGGGTGGGCAAAATTTGCGATTTTTGGCCAATAACTCACTGTATCTCAGTAACGGTGCGATATAAGGCCTAGGTTACTATTAATCACTAATAGGAAGTCATATGCTGGCTTTCGATTGGTGCCGAATTTAATGACCTTGAACGCCAAAATAGGGGGTTTATGGATTTTTTGGCGATTTCGGGCTGCGACACAAGTCTGTATAATTCACAAGGAGGCACCTTGTTACTGTCATTGTGTGCACTTCGGTATGACTGTAAAAATGTGTTGTATTTTATCCCAAATTCCCGCAGATCTAACTCAAACAGCGACAGATTTTCGTTGTACAATTTCGTTGACATTTTGTTCGATGGTGCTTCCACCTCGGGAATCGGTTTACAACGCCCAGCGCTAACTAATGCTGATTGATTGCATTGATTGTTATGGCTGCATGGAACTATCGTTATGCGATCCAGATAGAGAATATGGTATTTATGTATTAACTTAGCGTGAACATCGCAATTTTCAGCTAATATTCTGAATCGGAACTGCTATAGGCTTTCGCGCGTCTCGTGAGCATTAGCTCAAATTTCTTGTACTACTGAGCCAGAGAGCTAATAAACACTTTGCTGTCCCACAGCAAAGTGTTTATTAGTGCTGGTCGACCCAGCGGCTGGTTATATATGGGGGTGGTTTACTTTCCCATGGACAGTCACATATTGGGTTAGGGTTGCATAGTGCTGAGTATCCACATTGGTCCAGAACACTGGATTGCCACTACGCTGGATGTCCAACTAAGTGTGGCAGTGTGGTATAGTTGTTGTGTGAAATGTGGAAATGCGGATGTTCGTGGTACTTGTGATCAGATTCCAGCGTCAGCTGTAGAAATGCCAGCGTCAATGAACAGTGCTCAGTTGGATGTACAGTTTGGCAACTGGGATGCAGTGCCTGCAGCAGGCGTGCCTGCATCGGCCGAGTCGGCTTCAGCAATCAGCTTCACTGCCGATGTGGCCTCACAGCAGCAGGCGCATTACGGCCCAGCCGCACACAGGTACTGCAGTCCATTGTTAACCATAGTTCTTACTGTTGTTACCTCCGCCAAGGAGGTTATGTTTTTGCTGGTTTTTGTTTGTCTGTGTGTTAGCAAGATAACTCAAAAAGTTATAGACAGATCTTTCTGAAATTTTGAGGGAATGTCGGGCATGGCATAAACTGCCAGTGATTAAATTTTGGGGGTGATCCGGCAGGAATCCTGGATTCTGGATCACTTTGAAATTTTTGTTACCATTGTGTTAAAGGGGGTATAAGGGAACCGCTGGCACAGCGAAGATGGTGACGCCACCTGGCGAATAGCTTTGCCTTGGTGGAGGTACCTGCGCTCTCCGAGTGCTTTCTCTGGTTATTATGGTAATTGAGTTCAGGGTACCGTAATGTCACAGCATAACTGCAAAGACACCTGACAAACAGTGACCAAAAATGGCAAGATGTGGAAAATTAGCTTGAATGTTCACGGTGAACAGAGTGTGGGGGACAGAAAACTTGAGGAAAAGGCTAAAGAGTTCAGTTTTGAGGCATTACCTAAACTAGAATCGCCCCGCCCTATGGGTGGGAGTATTCCGCCATGAAACACTACACTGTGTGATAAGTTAGCGGGCTTGGCAGAATCAGCGGGGAACTTAACCCCGCCCCCTCAGGCTGCTCATGGGGGCAAAGTGGAGGCATGTACCTAAGGCCCAAGGACTAAAACGCTGCGGTTGGGGTCTGTGACCATGCAACAGGGAAGGCACTAGAGGGGGCTGACAGACAGACAGACTTTTTGCGCATAAGATGTGTACAGTGATTAACAGCAGTCGCAGGCAGACTGTTCCGTACCCGATGTGATGAGGAAAGCCATCCTTTCGCATGCAGCTGTGAATGGTTGAAAGGATACATAATAGCGATACAACTATATGCACATAGTTCTAGAAATGCTTGTCATAATCTAGGCCACACGAAGCTGCTTTGTGATGTTGATGCTGATGATGATGTGGTTTAAAATGAGATGGTATTGTGTTCTACAGTATTTCGCAGGGATCGTCTGGTCTTCATGGCGGGTCATCAATGCCCGGATATGACATGTCTGCAACACGAGCTGCAATGATGTCAGTGACTGTAACAGAGCCTGCAAAGCCATCGCTGCTGATGTTAGATGACCTTGGCATGGGTGGATCTGCGCCGAAAGCTGTGCCCCCAGCTGCTTATTCTAATAATACAAATTTATCTAAAGATTTTATCAACTCCAAGGTAACCTTCAGTTTTATTGCATTTGATGTAAAACTCTTTAATTATGTGTATTGTTTATGTAGACTGGGTCCAGTTGGGAGAGACAAAATAATCATTCACCTAGTAATTCTGGTATCTAGTTGTTGTAGTGAGTTTAATTGCAAAACTTATTCCTAAATCCGGTTTCAGTTAACAGTTTTTTTAGCCAAACTAATGATCACTTTGCAAGCTTGTATCCATTCAAACTGTCAAAGACAGCATTAAGAACTGATGCTCCTGATTGTTTGTGATTTATTTATTTTTGTGTTTCTGTGAAGGTTAAACTTTCTGTTTATTGTAAAGTTTAAACTTACCGTTTTATTATTGTGTTTGTGTGCATTCTGCCTGAAAAGGCCGTCCCCGAAATGACCTATACTGTGTCGGGTGGGACGTTAAACCCTTCTCACTCACTCACTTTGTGAGCAAATGTTGGGAAAATGATCGGCTACGAATGATCTGCCTTTCCGTGTAACACATCATTCTGAAATTTAGAATCATTGAATGTTGGGTCCTAATCAGGTGAACTCAGTCTGTAAGGTTATGAAATGTGCACACCAATATTTTGTAGCAAGGCTGGCATAGGATAGTAGTAAAGTATATTATATTCCACGTCTGCAATGCTTGCTTGCTTCCTGGGCATCAGCCAGAATGCTGAAACATTGCCAGAATTAAATGTTTGCAGAATTGCAAAATTCGTGTGTCACTAATTTAATCGTCAGTTACAAGAAAAATGAAAAGCCAAGGATAGGCTCACGTAAAATGTTGTATTTTGAGTGAGAAAAGTTAGATTTTTCACGTGAGAATTAGTAGTGACATAATGAAAACTACAAGTGGGCTGTAGTCCAACAGCGAGATTACGTTGAATGCAGAAAGTGCTGATTGAATCGAATCTGTGACGGTTCGGGCAAGTGGACTTTAAGCCTATCCTGACAGGGCAGGAAGGTGTTGTTGACAACCGAGAATTTCTGTGTAATTCCGGGACAACGTGAAGTGCACTGCGCGACCTGACGGTGAGATAGTTTTCAGCCAACTACATTCGACGTCAGCAGATAAACTTGGACATCGAATGATGACGAATAGAAGCTTGGAAACTTGAATCGACGAGCAGTCATTCAACAGCAGTTCAGGCATATGCATTTTGCTAGCTTGCTTTGCTGCTTGCTTTGCTGCTATAAAAGGACAATTTGATATAATAAATATTGCCAACCATTAAACGTATGAATATGTTGGTATTTTTTTGGTAGACAGATCTGTGTGGTATATCAACTACATAAACCATTCAATTCTAGCCATATCATAGCAACTGGCCTAAGTCTGCATATTTTGGGGGCCAAGCTGGCGGATTGACAACATTTGGGATTTTGTATCCTTGGATTTTGGTCATTTATTTTTATTTGTTTTGGTTGCTAAGGTTGTCCGGTAAAACAATTTATAAGCGAGGAAAGGATGAGAATGGACATAGAGAAGGAGGAGAAGGAGAAGGCAATAAAAGAAGAAAGAGAACAAGTTGAAAAGGAGAAAGAAAGAGAACGAGAATTTGAGTTGGAAAGAATGAAATTGGAAGAAGCGGAGAAAGTGAGAGAAGCAGAAGAGGAAAGAGATCAGATTGAAGCAGAAAAGGAAAGAGTCTTTCAGTTAGAGAAACTATAGTTTGACAAGGAAGAGAAAGATCGAGCTGAAAGAGAGAAAGAAAAAAGAGGAATTATGAGATCGAGACAATCAGACTAGAGAAAGATGTAGAAGTTCAGAGAATTCGTTCAGAGCACAGAATTGCTGAGGTGAATAGAAGCTTGGAAACTTGAATCGACGAGCAGTCATTCAACCGCGGTTCAGGCGCATGCGTTTTGCTGGCTTGCTTTGCCGCTATAAAAGGACAATTTGACAGAATATTGCGAGCCATTAAGTGTATGAATGTGCTGGTAATTGTGTGATTGATCTATTTTCACTTATTATTTTGTGTTTGTCGCAATATATTATTTTTAAACTTCAACTAGGCGTTTGTTGTCATCGGCATTGGTAGACAGACCTGTACGGTAAGTCACCTAAATAAAATCAGTTCTAGCCATATCATAGCAACCGGCCTAAGTCTGCACAGTCATCCATCCCTTTGGGATAAGTCGATTTGAGTACTGGCCTGTCTGCCTGCTTGTGGTTAAGGTGCTATGTGGCTGGTAGTATTGCATTGTGTGATCCTCTGTGGCAGGTGATGCACCATACTCGGAAAAGTATATAGTATTTTATTTTTATTTTGGTCGTTTGGTGGTAGTATTAAAGCTTTTCAGTTTTCTGGAAAATGGAAAATGTTTTGCACTAGCACTGGATCTGCTTATTTGCATGTGTCAGATGGGTCATGGCCAGCCAGCCGTTGCATTTCCGTCATCACAGCCTGATCGAAAAGCAAGTCCCTATGGTCCGCAGGCGCAGCAGCCAACAGTCAGCCAGTCTGCCTGTGAGTTTTGTGAGTTTTGTCTCATTTTTAAAAATAATCTCTTGATTCCTGTTGCACTTCTGTACGTTACATGCTTTAGGTTGCTGTTTCTGTGTTTCAGCCAATCCATGTTGACAGTACTTCAGCAGCTTTTGTTCTGTAGGTGGATTTTTGTTGCACTTGATGCTGATATCAGTGTGTTGCATTAAAGCATTGTCGGGAGCGGGATAAGTGAGTTCGTGAAATGGGCTTGTAAACTCTTGATATTGGTTTAAAACTCCTGTTTCATGGTTGCTGACACTTGTTAGTGTAAGCATACATTTGATCGTGCACCCGTATATTTATCGACCTGTTATACCATTGCAGCAGTACTGCTTGCAATAAACAGTACAAGCGCGACTGGAACTAGTTGTGTTTATTATGTTGTGGTGTGTTCAGCTTACTCGTCGTTGACAACACAGTCAGCATTCAGTCAAGTGAACACGTACGCAGTGAGCAGTGATGCTGTTAACTCGTCGTCCGTGTACAAGGCAGCAGCTGCAGCCGTCACGGTGTCTACAGCAGTTACTGGTTCTGCCTCATTCCATTCGTCGTCAGTCAGCCAGTACGGTTCGTCATTTAGCTCATACCCTGGCATTGACGGCTCGGTAGCGGGCCACACTGTCGCCGCTGCTTCGCAGTACCCCTCATACGCTGGCACGCCGGCACCTGGCTTTGCACCACAGCCTCAGATGGGAGGCAGTGCTGGTGATGGATATGGTACTGTACAGACCAGTCAGCCTGTGTATGGAGGCTCAGCACATCTGAGCACTTCTAGCAAGCCGTACTTGGCCATAAGCACAACGGCGGTTGACAAGCAGCCGACAGGGATGACGTCGTATCAGTCAGCTGGGCTTTCACAGAGCTACGATGTGTACCAGCAGCTAAACAGTGGACAGTTAGCCAGCGGCGGTGTCACCAGCTCGGGTTCTGGCTATCCGCTGTCTGGGACTGCGTACCAGAGTGGTCAGTTAACATATCAGGGCTCGTCGTATCAGGCGCCATCTGTACAGGGCGGCTATGACTTGTCTGCCGGCACAAATCAGCTGTCTGGTAGTACTAGCTATGGAAGTGGACATTCGTATGTGCCAAATCCATACTCGCGTCAGAGTCGGGATGTTTCCATGCCGGCCGGGAGTTACACGTCTGGACCGGACGGGACATCAGTGCCCGGATATCCACCACGAGGAACCCAGACTTACACTGCCACTGTGCCGTCATCATCTGCGCCGGTACAGTCTGTGTCATCAACGGGAAACAAACTTGCCGACAGTCTGAGTAAGCTGTCAGTAAAAGACTCAACGTCGTCAGTGTCAGTTTCAGGACAGTTTGATGGCACGAGCAGCAGCACTTCCGCTACGCTGTCTACAACGACAACTACGGCATCAAGTGCTGTCGTCGGATTTATGTCGGCAACAGCAGCGTCTTCTACAACTGCTCGCGCTACATCTTCTGTCCTGGCAACAAAGTCTTCGGTACCTTTGACAAGTAAGTCATCTGTCACATGCACATGCACAGAATACTTAAAACATTGGGCCAGGTCAAGAAGTTATAAAGAAGGTTCTTGTGAACTATTAGCATGTGTTTCAACATGATGGAGTGCATTTGTTATGGCTTGGTTCAAATTACTAACACATGAAGGTGATGAGTGACTGACTGCATTTTGTTTTATTATGATGTTGGTCATATCTCAAAAGGTTCCAAATACACAGTGACTGAAGGCATCTTGTCAGTATTTTAACCAAACCACTGTCATTTGATCCCTTTTCTGAGAACTCTTGTCAGTTTGCATATTGCATAAACTTTCTATTAGAGCCGTCAAATTAATGCATTCATTAACGTGTTAGTGCATTAATAAATTAACGCACGTTAAAAAAATTAATGCACATACGCAAATTTATGTTAATTCACAAAATTCTGCGAAGGAAAAGTTGAAATATTCCGTTAAACTGCGGTTATTTGACAATCAAATGAATTCAAGTAACTAAAATGTAGTTGCTGTTTCATCACTACTGTAAATAAAATTCTGACCGACGACGGGCTAATAGATTTCTGTGCTAGCTATGACTGATTGTTGAGTAAGAGTAATTGTTGATTATACGTTTAAAAATGTGTTTCTTATTCTACAGGTATTCTGCAGCTTATTCTATTGGCAGCTCTACTTTCTATTGATTTGTTAACTGTTGTTTTACCACTGCCTTTTACATTTTGCCAGAATGGGCTAGTGCATCATTTATTTCCATTAAGGCACTGAAGCCATTGCAGGTTAGGCTTGAAGTTACAGTCTGAGACTGCAAACTTTCTCTATATTTATTTTGTTGTGTTCGCCATGTGGCAAACCACCAGAATCTAGTCATCTTTATGTTGCACCAAGTCTGGCCTTTTGTGAAAATTTTAGCCAAAGCCACCTGTAACTTTTTTGTGATCATGCTAACAAACTTCTTTGCCTTTAAAAATTTGGTCTTGTGTCCTGATGCCGATCCGGATTATCATTGGAATGTTGCACCTTCTGTAAGCTGGGCCACATGTTGTGTAAGCCAAACTTATCCTGACAATTCCAGCCAACTTTGCCTGTAACATGTTTGCTGGTGTTTAATATTTAAGTTCAACTATCGGTAAGCTACAATGTGCTGTGCATCTGTACCAGGTAAGGCTGTTGTGTCAATGCCTGTTGGTGGTCCAGCCATGATGAACAACTATATGATTGCTCAGCCTCCGGGCTTTCAGCTCGCTACTTTTGTGAGTATTTTGCTGTACGGCGTGCAGGAATTTGAGATGTAACGAGTAGTGGATTTTACTATTCGGTTGAATAAGAATAATTTATTACATTATGCGAGTTCATGTTTTGTCGAGAAAAATGATTATCTTTATTCTGCTGCCTGGAAGACTCTAGTTTCAGGAACCGTTAAGCTTTTCCATGAATTCGGAGGGGGTCACCCTGAACGAAGGCACTAAATGAGAGGGGGTAGGAAAAATTTGTGATTTTTAGCCAATAAGTCACCGTATCTCAATAATGGTGCGAGATAGGGCCTAGGTAACTATTAATCACTAATAGGAAGTCGTACACTGGCTCTCAGTTGCCTCCGAATTCAATGACCTTGGATAACCTTGAACGCCAAAATAGGGGTTTTATGGATATTTTGGTGTTTTCGGGCTGCGAGACACATTTCAAGAGCGAATTGCATTGAAATCAATTGAGATAGACATGGAGAAGCTGCATGTGAAATTTTCAGCACCAAACGTAGATTTCGATGGTCCAAGTCTCGATTTTCTTGATTCAAGGAAAACTGCGCACAAGGGCATCAAAAAGCAATACCCTCGTGAAAGTCGTTATTTTACCGTTGTTGGCCAGTCTTTCGTGAAAATGGTTGCAGATAGTCATAGGCATGCTGCCTATTACAACAAGCACTAGCAACGAGCTTTTCAGTCGTATCAACGTTGGTGACTTTGAAAAACCCTGAATTTCCAGAATAATGGGTTTTTATTGATTTTTGCGATCTTCGGCTGCAGCGCACGCTCTAAGATTGAACTGCGATGAAATGGCTTGAGATAGACTGACAGTTAGTGAACAGGAACTGCTAGGCTTATAGGCTTTCGCGCGTCTCGTGAGCATTAGCTCAAATTTCTTGTTCTTGTTGTGGGACATTGTAAACTGAGTTACTGTGGTGTTGTGAACAGGGCTATCCACCTGCTCAACAACCCGTGACGTACACATACGAGGAACTGCAGATGATGCAACAGCCACAGCGGTTTCCAGTGGTCTGTACACACTTTATTACTGCATTGTGTTTTGATTATGGAATTTTATCAAATTAATTTGCTTACTTTAAAATTGCATGCTGTATGTGATTGTGCATATAGTTTTTGTCTTCATTGCTATAGTATGGCTTAGCTTGTATCAAAACATCAGTAGATGGTTGTCATTTGCCGCGTTGTCATTCGGTTGCATGTTGATTAACTGTGTACACAGCTAGTGAGGTACTGTTCAAACAAGCACAGATTTTGTCTGATGCCTACTCTCCAGTCTCCGCACAACACAAATCACCACCACATCATGATGATATATGTCAATGCAAACATTTTTTTGAGCTTTCTGCAGCTATGCATGTTGTAGCCGTGAAAGTATACTCAGTTGTCGTCAGGCTTTGGTTTCTGTAGTGTGGTCATGCCTGTAGTATATGATGTGCGTGGCCGCATCATTATATGTGATGATCTGTGTTGGGTTTGTAGCCATACTACGACATGCCATTCCATCAGCCTGCGACTACGATGACTGGTCGTGATGTAACTGCGTCGCTGACTGGACAGAGCTATTCTGCCGGTAACTTCCTTGCTATCTCACATGTTATGTTATTAGCTAGCTGACAAGCGTAGAGTGTGCCTAGTGCTTCTCCAAACACAAGCCATCTGATGATTACACTAAACATTCATGTAATGAAAATGTTAGAGCCAGTGAGGATGCACAGATTGAAACATTTGCTCTGTTATGTGATATGACTTGTCATCTGCAGTATGTGATCATGGAGAGCACCTTAACACTGTTTCTTACCAGACAGGTTGGTACTCGGCTTACTTACCCCTAAAGGATAGAAAGCTGAGTTGACCGAGGTGTTTAGTTATGTACTAAAATGTACCACTTGATTGTGACTTTGACAACATGCTGCCGTTATGTTATCAAGCTTGTTGGGTGCAGTGGAGCTGGTTGGTTGTGTACGATGTATGATGTGTAGACCTGCTGTGTTTGCATGTAGGTGGTGATACCAAGCTGCCAGCAATCGACGCTATGTCGCCGATAGCTGTACAGCCGGCAGCAGTACCGGCAGCTCCGCAGCAGCAGCAGAGCAACGTAGCGGCAGCAGGCTCCGCAGCTGGCGTGGGCAGCCAGCAGCAGCAACAGCAGCAGTCATATCTGAACCCTGCAGCCATGCACCCAGCAGCTGCTGCCGCTCCGACTGGCTACAGCTACTACTATCCCAGTCCTGGCATTCTGCCCGTCGGCTCATACTATGCACCTATGATACAGATGGGCGTGGGTGGATTGGTGAGTAGTGCTTATGGCTAATGCATATATGGTTAAATTTATTTGATGTCTGAGGATTTTTTAATGTCACTGTTCGCAAAAGTTTTTTTTGGGCTGAAGACCACGTGACAGGGTTTTCGAGCTACTGTAGTCCAGTGCCGAAGCCAGGGCTGAGAACATTTACTGTAATGGTTGGCCTTTGCTTGTTCATTTTGTTGGCTGAGGGTGCAACGCACTTTTAGGTGTTGGGCTAGATGTTGGTTCCCAGCAGATGCAAGTCATTTCACCACGTTATTTTCTCTTATATAACAAGCAGTGAGATAATCTGTTTTAGAACTTATGTGCTTTTACGTATCATTTGAAGCCGTTGACATTCAAATAAATTGTAGGTGAATGTGATTTACGGGGAGCATTGCAGTAGTTCAGTGCTGACAATCTGGCTGCTGATGTTGCGTGTTGACACTGCTGCTGTTGTTGTGAACTGTTAGGCTGTTCCGCTAGCAACAAACCCAGCGCATGGTGTTACAACGGCCACAACACAGTATCAGAAGGCTGCTATGTACGGTGGATCTCATGCCGGATATGGAGTTGGTGAGTAGATTCTAGATTGTCATGTAATGCGTTATGACAGACTGCTGTCTACGATTGTCTTTCTCATTACATTTTTTTTTTATATTAGATTGATAATCGGTTAATGTTGCTAAATTTAAAACTGGTGTCAGAGCTCTGGAGCTATGCCATATGTTATCACAGAGTGTTACCTGGAACCTGACACAGGTGTACTTGTTCTTCTTCTGTTTTGAGCCCAAACAGAGATCAGATTAGCATTTAACGTTGTCAATGCAGTTATCATCAGAAGCAGACATTTTGTGAAGAGTAGAGACTTTGTTAGCAGCCATCTCTGTCTTATGTAGGCGGCCAGACACAGGACTTCACCAAAACATTTGCATCATCTCAGACAGCCAACAAAGGACCTGCTGCAGGTTTGTCGCAATGTTTCAGTATAGAACTCTTAATTACATATGTAACACATATACGCCCTTTGGTGCCTTAGCCCTCAGCCAGACACCAGATAATACTGGCTGTTGATGTATATGGAGCTTATGTATCACGCTGTGTGCCTGTTTATGCCCCAGCTATTGCTGGTAGCCTACACGTTGCAATTACCGGCCTACCCATGGAAGAATGGCCTGGATGAGTTAACCTTCCTGGCTGATTACATACCGAAATGGTTCACATGCAGGATGGCTTGGTTGATCACGACCAGTGTGTTACCACTATACTGTATCACAGTGCTACCACAAGTTTAAATTTACTACAGTTTTGAATATTTACATGAAGCATTTCGGTTGTTATACCATGGTGTTATGTGTGGGTGTGTTGTGGCATTCATTTCAGGTGTAACAAATGATGTTCTGACAGGAGCTGCCAGCTTCAACAAGACACATGTTCAGGTATGTGTTTTCTTTTGTTTAGTTGATGGCTACAGGCTTGGGTTTACCACTGTGACCTCTGGGAATATGGAGCATGTGGAACTATCAAGAGTTTGATTGCTGTCATAGGCAAGTCATGGAATTTATAACAAAGGTTTGGAATTGTCGCAGATATAATCTTGTCAGGGAAAAAGTGTTATGCTTGAGGCAATGCTAGTGTTTGTTACCATTGTGATGGGTAATAGTTTGGATTATGCATTTTTGCGGTGTCACATTGTGCTGTTCTGTAGATACTGTGATATTTTATTTTGTACTGTTAATATGCATGACATGGATAAGTAAAACATAAGAGTGCTGCAGTGTTTGCAAAATTTTGCCAAATTTTACAGTGCAAGGGAGGACATTATCTTCTGTAGAAAAGGCCTCGTGCTATATTTCTTATTCTTTTGGTTTTTGGCCAAATGGCAGGTTTCTCTTCTGCCAGCTGCTCCTATCGTTAACACCTTGCTTCATATTCTTGTGATGCATGCTTAGCATTTAAAGCTGCATTTATATCAGGGTAGAGACACCTTGGTAGGTATCCAAGTAATGCAGTGAGTTTTTTATTGGGTACACCCACCTGAAACACCAGTGGACTAAAAACCTACGCAGATAAAAATCCACTGAAGTTTAACCCAGCTTTAGTGTCTTGTTTCACTAATGCCTGGTTTTTGAAACGAGCGGTAACCTGGGGGTTAGTAGCTCCAAGTCTAAACCCTGGGTAACTCAGCAATCTTTGTTAACTGGTTACCCGTGGTTTACCACTCGTTTCAAAAACCAGGCATAACAATTTTATGTTACGGCATAAACAAGGCATAACAATTTAATGGTCAAGTTTTTGAAATATCTAAACTTGTGAATTTGTAAATTTTTGTGTATTCTATGCTCTAGTCTAGGCAGCAAACAAAAACTCATGTATGAACAGACTTTTCATTTACGGTTTAACCTTTCAAAAGAGCCCAGTAAAACCCACTTTTGGAAAAAAAACCTGTTTGTATTCTTGTTACTTTGCCCAACTTGCGTCCTGCGACAGTTATTGTGTTTATGCGTGTGCACATGCAGGCATTTGACAAGGGAGCGTTTCACTCGGGAACGCCGCCACCTCCGTTCAACATGGCTCTGCAGTCGGCCGCGGCCCAGACTGGTGCTGCACTCGGTGGTGGCTATGGAGCACCTTACATGCCAATGGTTCCACATCAGTCACACTCCACTCAGATCCTCCATCATCCGATGTCGCAGGTACGCAGCGCTAGCTTGTCACTTGACTGTGATGATGACTTTTCAAGTCTGATTTGTAGTGATAGGTTTATTTCATTTTTTATGGTTGCTGTATGTTTTTATTGTTGCTGCAAAATAAATGCACATGGCACAAGTTATCACTGTTTTTCGGCTCAGCCAGGCCCGTCGAGAGCCACAGCGGCGCCCGGGGAAACATTCTTGCGGGGCCCCCAAACATTTTCATGGGGCCCCTCTGGGGAGAAAATTTTTGAGTTTTTTTCAAAATGGTACATTCTGGTGTACTTCATATTTCTGGCCGACGGCGGGGCCCCCCAAACGTCGCGGGGTTCGAGGTAGCTTACCCCCTACCCCACCCTCTCGACGGGCCTGAGCTCAGCTTATCCAGATTGAGCGCATCTCTTTCAAATAGTAACTCAGGAATGATGGCTGTGGAGCATGTCAGCTTAGCTCAGTCATATCGTCACTGGTTGTGTCAGTGAAGTTTTCTGTCGAACTAATCTAATGCTTAGATGTATGATGGTTTTCAACCTAGCCAAATCGGCCTCTCTAGCCCTCCATGGATAGTGGGTACTCATGAATAAGTACTGGAATTGTCTGCGGCCACTGCTATGGCAGAAACAGTGAGTTTTGCCTGATAACACGGATCATGGCTGATACCATACTAACTTAGAGCAAATATGGATTGTATGCTAGCTTAATTTGGTTTTAACTGTTTGCCATATCAAAGTGCTACAAAGGGGAAAAGACATAAATCTGCATGTATTATTTGTTCTATTGTAAGGCAAACCACTCATAGACACCAGCACCTTCTCACAGCTTTATGACCCTAAGGGGGTGGTGCTTATCTCTGTTTTGAAGGCTTTGAGCTTTGAGATTAGGCCGGTACCAGACTGTACTGCTCGGTGACAGGTAGATGTGTGTGAACAACTTACCCAAGGTTGTTACCTGGCAGTGCACCGGTTGGGAGTCGAACCAGCGACATCATGATCACTAGTCAGACATGCTGCCATTAGCCTATCAAGCCACACCTTGTTCTGTTGTGAATATCATGGTGTGACTGAGTGTGATGGGTCGCTGATGGTATGATGCAGGATGGCCGTACAGCGGTGCAGCAGAGTGCAGGTCAACAGCCCAAGGCAGGCGGAGTGAACAAGACACCCGCAGGCTACAGCACTGGCTACTGGGGCTCCAATTAGCACTTACCCATTCATTCGCTGCAGTGTCTGATCGTCATGTCTGTTAACCTACTGGTGTCAGTTATTCTGTGGACGTTTCATAGATGGACGGTTATGAATGTGCCGTGATGTCTGTACTGCCTGTTCTCAAAGGGTGTCGGTGGCTGGCTGAGTAAAGCCAGCCGGCTATTGTTTGTGTTGTCATATTATTTCATCACGTCGCTGGCTGTGTATATATCAGTGGTCTGTCGTCGTCCGATTCAGTCATGTTGGCCACATCTTGTTCTTAGTTTTATGCACACAACCACTCAGTTTGTTGTGCAACATCCCTTTTCGACATATCTTGCTCCCAGTTGCATCTGCCTGTTATTGCTCTTCATTAGCAAGATTTTATTTTTAACTAGCCTAGTTTGATCTTGCTGTGGTTTTTTGCGATAGAAAGTTGGCCGTTGTCACCGTTGACAAGTGCACCACATGCTCTGTACAGTTTTCTCTGTTCGTGTGTCGTGTCACTGTGGTAGAGTTGATTTTTCTGCCACTTTCGGTGAACCGTGGCTGTGTGAGTGCATTCATTTGTCTGCAGGCTACTTGCTGAGGCCGAGGGTGATTTGTGCCTTTGTCAGACTACCGGGTTGGTTGATGTATGGTTTGGGTTTCATTGATTGGTTTTTTAAATTGCTGCATCTCCGTAACTGTTGTCGTTTCTTATGTGAAATTGCAGTGCTTATATGAGCTTAGCTGTGCTGCTGCAGTGTGTTTGTTTATATTGTGCCAAGTGACTGGAATTGGTGGCATTTTGTTGGCTTTGTGCAGCTCTTCTGTTTGGATGACTGCTCTCATTTTCCTTTCTGCTCTATGTCTTCTACCAGTTTCTATGCTGGTCATTTTAAGATTAAGTAATAAATTTGAATAATATGTTTTCACGTGTGTATTTTTCGTCAAAATGTGTAACTGTTGCAGCTAAGCGGCTCGTCAGGTGATGTAAATTAAGCACAAGCAGCTGGTTTCAATTTTTCGTATTTATAATTGTCTTATTGGCTACTCACTGACAGTCAGTCGGAAGTGGTTTTGATGTAGCGCTGGCGTATTAGTAGCTGATGTATGTATGCATGCCAGGCACACACACACTACAGCCTGTGCCTGTACATGTGCGTATGTTAATCTAGCTGTAGGCACGGTATACATACCAGGACCTGTTAATATGATTTGTGCATTCTCGCAATAGCTTGATAATTGCCGCATCACAACGTACAGTCGCCTGCTGCTGCTGCTCTTTTATGCTTTTCATCTGACTAGCGGAGCTGTCGTCTTAGTATTTGTTGCTCTGTTGATTGACTGTTTTACTCTCTGTCGCTCAGTGATGTAGTAAGTACTCGAGTCGAGTATTTTACGTGATTCAGACTGGAACGTTTATGGTACTCGTACTGGTACTCGAACTGTGAGGACTCTACTACATCACTGCTGTAAGTTAGTCTGGCTATCTGATTGGCATAGGTGTAATTAAATATATCTGGCTGTGATGTGCTCCTGAGGAGGCAACGACGACATTGATTCATCAATTTTTGCATTGCATTGCGCTCTCTATCTCAGTGTTGCGATGTCTGATTCATTCGTTGTCGTTGGTGCGTGTGTCATATATACAGAATTAATACGATTGATATGTTAACTGTACGTGTGCATATGTATATGGGTGCATATTAAAACAATGATCCTAGCTGTGCGTCGTCGTTCGTCGTTGTTACGTGGTGGAATTAAAATTTTGTCCACTGTCATTCTTTGTTGTTTTCAGGTGTGTTTTTATTGGTTGCATCACAATTTCATTGCATTCGGCTACTTTCTCTAACATCAGAGGAAATTCGTTGGCATAAACTGAATCGGCGATCGCAGTATTTGTAGAGTATGTAAAAATTCTATTGTTGTTAGTGCTTGATATTACTCAAGAAATGTAATGTTTTATTTGTTTTTCTTTTTTAAAATCTTATCTGTCATCAGCTCCTCGCTGCCAACAAGGTTGCAGCAAGTTATTGCAAAAGTAGACTGCTAAATTTTACATGGTGAGTCAATAAACATTGAATATACAGATGGTCCAAAAGACGGCACAGTTAATAACACCATAATTTTGCAACCGTACGTAATAGTCAGTATTTGAATACAGCAGTTAAATATTCTTTGTTATTGCCGCTGGCAATTGAACTATGCAAAAACAGTATTACCCTCAACGCCGTGGTCTATAAAACTGTGCCACTTTTATTTGTTCAATAGCTCCGTGACACATTGGCCGATTTTAATATTTTTTGGCACGCAGTTTGCTGCAGTTGTTACATTCTTTTATTTCCAGATTTTGCTTAAATTTTACAGTGACTGACGATATGATGTCTCTATACCTCGGTTTAGTTCACTATTACATGTCACCACTGTGTCATTTAGTCTTTGATTTTTTGTAGGTGGTGGGGTCATTTTAGTTGCACGGCAAAGTGGCATGTACCCCTCTCCCCCGAACCTCTGTCAACTACGCCTATACTTTACCTGAAGTAACACTCTTGGCTTAGGGGTGCATTTTGACTGGCTGCGACAGTTGAATGACACGTAGGCTTAATATATTTAAGCCCTAACTCAAATCGTTCAGAGAACTATATAAGCAGTTTGACACTAATTTTCTGTAGCCCGCAGATGTCCAGTCGGCCTGTTTTCATTTCCATATTGTCGCGTTACGGCATGTGTCACCCCGCTAGCTAGGACGCGATGTTCGCCTTTTAGTCTCTCAAGAATATGAGCAGTATGCACACACATACTGTTAGTCTGTTAACTACGCTCACGAGTCGAATAGCAAAGCACCCCACATTAGCTAGGCTACACGATTAATTCGCACCTCTTTAACTAGGCTACAGTACTCGCTGCGAAAAACCAGAAAAAAAAATGTTCGGTTACAAACAACTTTGGGCGGATGGCCTCGTAATATGCCGGCCCTACGCTATATTTAAAGTTCGTCGACATACTGTGCGGCCGTCCTCCGAGAGCTGCGCAAGCCTGACATTCGACTGTTGTGAGTTTACAAACCTGTCACTCTTAATGTTTACGCCAGTTTTTGTTTTTAAGCCTACGCATTTTCTCCAGTTTGGCTAGACTAGAGGGTGCCTTCATATGCGAGGGAACCTCGATCGCCATACGCCTAACAGTGGCGTAGTTAGTCTTGTGTGACCGATGGGCTGATGGCGCTGCCAAACCCGCGTTGACTCACAGCTGCACTGTTTCAATTTGTCGCATGCGAAGTTTTGTCGCACATGTCGGCTTCCTCTTAGGGTCCACAGTCCATGCAAGACAGACGACTATACAGATGAGCTGGTTAGACCGAGTTTTTTTTACGACGGCTGCGTAGCAAAGCGCTCTATGCCATGACGGCCTAGCTACAGCATGGTTTCCATCCCACGCAACGTACGCAACGCTACGAACGCAGCTGACGCAACGACGACTTACCCATTGCGTCAGCTGCATTCGTTGCGTTGGATGGATAGCACGCTTAACAGAACTACAGGGAGATTATACGCCTACTTCAATAATCGATCTGTAGCTGACAATCCTGAGTCATTCCTGTAGGCCTACTTGCAACTTGTTAGTTGTTACCCGCTGTGTAGAGATCATTTATTTCTCTTAGGCTTACTTTGCGGCCACCCTGTAGACACTGAAATTGTTTAGGCCTACCTAAGATTTCGTAATCGTACAGTTGTTACCGTACAAAAGTTCTACATTTTACACGGTGAGTCCATAAAAGTGTTAATAAACATTTGTTTAAACGTGTTTGATCGCTTTTTATTGAAATAAGTATGTCAGTATGCTTTTTGAGTATTTTTGTTCTTTACGTAAAAATTGGTTATTAGCTCTTTTGTAGGCTACGAGTTGTTACACTTACAATGGTTCGTGTACGACTTGTAGGTCTAGTCCGTCTTGAATCATTACCGGTAGGCTGCTAACTTGGTTCAGAGTCTTTGGTTCATTTTATACATCAGGAGCAGGCATGCAGTGAGCGTGCTCTATAGGGTGGTCTATAAAAAGTTAGCCCCAACGTTCGTACATTCATAACTTCGTCGAATAATAACCGATTTACAAAATTCTTTCATTAGCCACATCAGTGATAAACTTGAAACACAAGATAGTAGCAACGCGTTTGGGGCGTGACATGATCTTTGATGAGCACGAGCTGTATGTAAACTACGTCGGTGAAATAATTTTGATAATAGGTCAAATTCGTGATGCAGTTGCAGCAACAAAAACGTATATAGCTAGGTGCTTGCTTTCTATTGGACCACTCGGCGATGTGTGAGATGGGCGTGATATTGCGCTAGCAGGGGCGTGGAGGCTGAGTTGAGCAGCCGATGTGACACGACGCTGGAGGCTCGGTGTCAATCGGCTTGCTGCTGCAGGTGAGATGCGTCGGCTCCTCAGTGCCGGTCAGTCTAGCCGTGAACTCGCTTAGTGCTGCGTGGGTCGCCTCGTAGTACGTCATTCCGTTACGGTTCTGCATCAGTGGCACAAACCCAGAAAACCCTGTACAGACGATGACAGACCTGCATGTTGATTGTAGCTGCAGCACACCGACTATATAGCTGAACCGGTGACTTACTTCTTGTACCCCGTTTACACAATCAAGCAAACATCGAGCATACGTGAAGCATAGCTTACACGAGGCAGTCATGAAGCAAACGTCAAGCAAACATCGAGCAATTAGAGCACACGTCGTGCACGTGTATTTTGAATACATTTGCTTGATGTTTGCTTGATCGTGTAGACGGAGTTTAGATAGGCTTCCGTTCTTTCGTTCTTAGGCGGCCCGTTTGGAACAATATCGTGTTCCATAATTATGTAGGCCTACATTCGTGCCACTTCAGCAAACGTGGTCCATTTCATTTTAATAATTCTGCCTGCATTCAGTGATGAACTGCGAAAAAGGCTGCAATAAATGACAGTGGCGTAGCCAGAATCTAGCTGTAGTAGCTGGGGCACTTGAGGGGTGAGGTATAGGGAGGAGTGTTTCCTCTCTGCGGTGAAGGAGTCTGGGGAGGAGCTATGCCCCTTGCGCAGAAAATTTTCAGATTTTTTAGTGTGAAAATGACGTGTTTTGGTCCATTTTGGCACTATTTTGAGTAACAGAGTAGGCTCCTAGGGGGGGGCGACACGTGCCGCCAGTGTCCCCTATGGCTACGCGAGTGCTAATTGCTACCACCTCACCTCAAACCTGTTGCCACACTACTTTGTGGGGTGCGAATGTTCAGCTGTTCAATTTTTGTTACGTTAGCCAAAGGACGCAACGTCAGCCAACAGACGATCAACGGGTTAGAAATTATCGGCCATTCTAGTTCTTTCGTCGCATAATTTTAATTGTTTTTTTTTATAAAAGTTATTTTTACTTATTATTGATAATAACACACAGTAACACAGTATTTAATAAAACATGTGACAAACGCACATAATAAAATAGCAAAACAGAAGAGAAATGTAATTTAGACAAGGTAACATATAGCATAAAATAATTAGACACAGTCAAAAAGTGATCTAACTAAAAAAGACTGTTTATGCAATTTTTTACTGCAAACAGGCAACACATAATCATGTCCACGAGGGCGTAAACTGTCTGGACGCTCGGCGTAACATGACAAAAGTTCATGAAGACAGTGACCAGATTTCGTAATACTGTGAAAAAGATCACGTGAGCAAGATTCCGCAATATCATTAAAAGACATAATCTGAGTAGTGTAACCAAACCTATAGAGACGTTTCAAGGTAGACTGAAATTTATTCATTAGTTCCACCGTTAAAAATCCTGACCAGGCCGGGAGGGCATATCTAATCCGAGAGACAATGATAGCTTGAACAATTTGTTCCAACTGAACCGCCGACATGCCTTGAGAACGCAAGAGTTTAAGTAGATAGAATCTCTGGTTACACTGACTCAGAATTGAATTAACATGCAAATCCATCTTACAGCGAATCCGTGGCAGTTTTCGCAGTGAAAACAGACCTGACTTGTAGGACTTCATCGGGTTGCTGTTGTGCAGTAAATATGGCGACAGTGACGGTGGTTTTGGGGGTTCTGTTGGCCAGCCAGCACGAACGTTGATCCTTTTACGACGCACAGCCGGCTGCTAAAAGAGTAGACACATTAACACACGTTACATCTAAAATTCTAGATCTTAATAAAAATCGCTGTCATTCAAATAAACCTAACTAGGCCTAACTTTAGTCGACATCACGTTGCAATGCCAAATAGCTAGGCGATATACTATTCTAAGGAATGATACACGTCGCTGGTAGCCATCGATGGTCTTGCGGTATAGGCCCTAGGAAGCGATAGGCCTAAACTGGAGCCAATTAAAGGCACCAAAATCCAAATGATGCAACATTCATGAAGGCGACGATAGGAAGTAGAATGGGAAAAATAGTGTTTCCATCACCATTTTACTACGGAGTAAGTCTGGTCAGTCTTGAAAGCGTTGTAAGCTCCCCCAACACGATCCAGGGCGAATCTCCAGCCGAAAACGGGATTTAGTGCATTTTGAAATGAAAAAATATATCTGGTGATAAGAAACTTGTTAGAATATTTTTAATCAACTGTTGTGTATTTATAAAGCAATTCAAAGATGCACTGCAATCGTCATTTAATTTTGCTCAGAATGAGTTTTATGACAAACAAAATGTGTGATAATAAAGGCCTAAACGCCGAAACAGTCTGTGCTTCTGGGTTTTAAATGCTTCAGCGTAGCTGGCCAAATTTTGTCAGCAGCCCCGTCGAGATCGAGCCACAGCGGGGCCCGGGGAAACATTTTCGCGGGGCCGCTCTAAGAAAACTTTTTTGAATTTTTTAAAATGCCGCATTCTGGTGCACTTTATATTTCTGAGCGACGGCGGGGCTCTTCAAACGTTGCGGGGCCCCGGGTAATTTACCCACCCTATACGTTCCCTTTTTGACGTGCCTGTTTTTCAGAGCAGTGTGGGCCTAATGACTAAAACGACACAATCGTATATGAAAAAACTGCGAATTGGCAACTAATCATACTGTTCAAGATGTAATGGAGGGGGACGTCGTTTAACAGCTAACAGGATTACGTCAGTTATATTGCGCTTGCTTGCGGCAACATCTCTGTCTAAAGTTATAACTATTCTGTAGCTTAAAAAGTTAGAAATGAAGGATAATTTCTCATTTTTAATATAGGCCTATTTCTGGTCACCATGCGCAAAACGTGTAGATTCAAGCAGGAGTTTGCCTCTCGCCGCTGAGTTCTAGGTGCCCCCACTTTTTAAAGACGACTAGTCTTGACACAGAAAATAGAGCAACTGACACCTACAGGATCGGATTTGCTGCGGCAACATTTGCCGTATGGCCGCGGACTGATGTCGAGTTCAGTGGTAGTCAGTGATCTTAGCTTCACGATCTTCCTGAGGTCATACAGTTTCCTGAACTCGACGCCGTCGAACACACAGATTGCCGCCTTCGGATGTTTCTGATTTTCTGCCACGACACACATGTGCAATCGTTACATGTAGACAACCAGACCGTAAATGTAAAAATGTTTTAAAATGGTTTTTAAAATAAAAGTTAATGTTTCCATTTTTTGTTTAAATGTTTTTTGTGTTTTTTAATGTCGTGTTATTTATTTGTCGTTAAAACATAAACGTACAAAATGATGCATTTCTCATGGGCAAATTGCGTTTGTTATTTGCAAATTAATGTTTTTAAAATCTATGAACCAGACGGTATTGCTGCTAGATACCATATCAGAAAAATGCGTCAGTCCAGAGCCGACATATTATGTGGCAGTCCACTTATAGAGCTGATCATCCAACTGGTTTTTGAGCCGACCGCTAAGCTGTAAGCTGTAAGCTTAAAGGTCTGTCTTTTGTCGCGGTTGTCGTCCGTCTGTCCGTCTGCCACGGATGTATTATGGCTAAACGGTGCAAGATAGGGTCTGGGTTGCTATTGATCACTAATAGAAAGTCGCATACTGGCTTTTAAATGACATATAAATCGAAGACCTATGGACTATGGTAACAAAAAACTGGCCATATCTCGGAAACGGTGCGAGATAGTGCCTTGGTAATTCTTGGTTACTATTAATTACTAATAGAAAGTTGAATACGCTCTTTCAGATAAAATGAAAATTATCGATTTTGGATGACCTTAAAGGTCAGTGACAACCAGTACGGTCGGCCCCACCCTAGCGACAGCTTTTTGTTTTCGAGTTGAGAGCCCGTGCGGGACGGACAGAAAGCCGGACGACTTACTGCAGTACCTAATGTATCGCGGCCTAGCGAGACACTTTGTTCGTCTGTGTCCATTTCAATTTATGATCAGTTTCTGATCGTCGACGTAAATTAACTCTGCAACAAACACAAAACAGCAGAACACGCAGAAGCTGCACTCAAGTAAACTTACACAAAGTCGAGCTACCATTGGTAACCGAGCCTAATGTCGTGATAAAAGAACCCTTACTTTTGTTTTCGTAAATGATAAGACGTTAACTCCATTTTAATACCGTGTAAAAATAACCGACGAAGCTCACCATGCAGTAAACCATCTCAATTCGATTAAGCCCATTACTTAACAAATAGGCTAGATTGATGTTGCCAAACATCACCACAGTTCTTAAAGATTATTTGAAAGACGTGTGCGCATCATTCGCTTAGTGAATGGGGACAAGACAGACATTCCGTCCTCATATTAAAGTGGCTATAAAACAGTTGCAACTTGCACAGTCTTGCAATGCATATAACAGTCACTATATAAAATGCGCCACCGTCGCCAACCCTAGACTCGCAAAGTAGCCGTAAAAAGCGTACGGTAATTTGTACGGCTGTTACCTCCTCAGGTATTAAGCATTTCCAGGTGTTAACCAGCATTAGCAGTAGTTTGTTCACATTATTATCCTCAGATGTTTAACATTGTTGATGTGACGTCACCCGTATGACGTAATCTTGGTCTTTTTCTTCTCAGCATCTTGATAGCAGCAGTGACTCAGTCAGACTGTCTGTTGATTGCAGACGTATAATACAAGAAATTTGAGCAAAGCTCACGAGACGCGCGAAAGCCTATAGCATTTCCAGTTCAGTAGTTATAGTTTCGAAAATTGCATATCACTTGGACTCGGCCCATCGGGACCCTAATAC
>Ga0056128_1000211_pt1 | contig 43944 bp, 22 predicted proteins | sample WorMetLIZISLAND2_FD_71113 | JGI IMG/M metagenome (GOLD analysis project Ga0056128, IMG submission 71113) | Marine gutless worms symbiont microbial communities from Max Planck institute for Marine Microbiology, Germany - Olavius geniculatus... ... | reverse complement strand
CCTTCCAAAATTTTGGACCGGCATTATAAAATTCGGCCTAGTACTGACCATCGTGCAAAATTTCACGCCGGTCGGCCCACGCATCTCGGAGATCTGATGCTCGGAAAAAAATTTTAAAAAACATCATGCGTAAAACAGAAGTCCTTCCGAAAACTATCGTTTTCGGGCGGACTAATAAAGTTACCAGTCAGACAAATAGCCAATGTGCCGTGTTCGGGAAGTAAAAAAGTGTGCGTACGACGCTTGAAATTGTAGTGCTGCGACGCTGTGGATCACGGTGGCAAAATCATGCGCAGAACACGGTTGAAATTAAAAATAGTTTTATCGAGACATTAATATGTAGCTTATACCAAATTCTTATGCGAGTCTGTACATTTTGTAGATGACGGCGTTCGTCTGGCAGAACCATAGCTGCCGTATGCATAATGCACAGAAATCAAATAAACCGCGTTATAGTAAGTAAGCAAGTAAGTACGCCGTTGGCGCGGAACGTTTGTAAATTGTCTACAGTACGCTTGTATGACTTGGAATTATCTGACCCTTCCATCACAACTGCCACGGTGAGCCGGTCGTCGTAAGTCGTGAAGTCTCGTAGCGTAGTTTTACGACACTCGAGACGCCAGACTCGCCCGCCAGCCACCGCACACTGACTGCATCCACGCCATTCTCATCCTGTGTCGTCGCCGTGTATACCATGCACTGATATGCGGCGAGTTCTAGAAATTGCAATTCCGCTAAGCCTATGCATGATCCGCATAGTTTTATGTCGGCAGATCCGTCGTTAGCTTTAGCGCGAACGCCCGGTGTCGGCGATTAAGGCCCTCCTGATAGGGTGCTGCTGCCAGCACAGCCGGTCTAACTGTCGGTATTAGACCGCCACGGTTACATGTAAGCCATACGTGTAAAAACCTGTTTCAAAGTTGTTATTACGACGTCGGTTTTTTCATGTAACCATGGCTTTACAGCAAGCAGTGGATGCACTAAAGGCGTTGCGGTAACGATGCCATTAACTCGTGCTAATTAGGTGCCACTTCAGAGATTGTTGAGTATGCAAAGCGCTTCCAGTCGCCAGTCTGACTCACGTACGCTCGGTCAGACATTTACTACTATCTGAAACTTATGTACCGTCTATCCCAGGAAGCAGAATAAAATGGAAAGCTTATTGCTGAATAATCAATAAATATACAGAAGAAAAAGTAAAATTACAAACAAACGACCAACGTGTGAGTTATCGTGATAACTGTTTTAAGAGGCCTGCTAGTTCACTTGCTTAGATGCCGAAAACACAAAATCTTTCATTTTGTGGATAAAAACATGAAATTTTCAGGATATGCCCATTAATATGCAAATTTATTTTAAATATGGTGGCAAACTTTAAACTTTTCGGAAAAGTTAAAATCCAAGAAGGCTGCCAAAACGTTATTATAATTAGCTTGGTGCAAAAATTAGTGATAAAATCATAAACTGTGCACAAATGTCTAAGAACACTGAACATTTTTAGATTTAATGCCATTGTAAACTTTAGGCAAAACATTTTTTCCTTAGCAACAAGTACATAAATCTGCTGTAATTCGATTTCAGTAAAATATAATCTTAAGAGGGGTTTGTGGGGTCTGCGAATTTTGTCAGTGTCCTTAAAACTTGTATGCAACCTACCCTTGTTGCCGTGGCAACGCGCAAATGAATAATGTCAGTGAAAATCTAGCACTACCGACCTTTGTTGCCATAGCAACGAGATTGGGAAAATTTGAAGGTAAAATAGGCTATATAACTTGGCATGTGTAAGAGGTATCTCTGAGATCTTTGCATATAAAAAGATTTTTATGCGCCTGATTAGGATGGACAACGTTGTGTTTCAACATGTACCGTAAATTTTTAATAAGTTTGCAGTCGCTGTCAACTTTTTTCTCGTTTTTTTTTATTTTCCGCTTTCTTTATACGTTTTTTTACAGAAACATTTTGCCAGTACTAGTGTAAACAACGCTCATGTGTGTAGCGATATGTAGTCACCCTAGGCCTATTTGCTTTAGGCCTACTTATGACGCGGACTTTTCGTGGATTTTCATATTCTTGCGGATCCTTGTCCACGACGACGCGATCCTCACGCCTCTGGTCTGGAAGAGAGAGAGAGTATTTATCTGCCAAAACACAAATACAATATTGACGTAGAATACTATACACTGGAGGCGAGCTGCCAAAAAAGAGTCAAACGCAGTAGAGTATGTAGGCCCCTACAGGCTACTGCTCTGTAGTCGTCGTCAGTGACCATGGTGACGGTTAACTGAGACGCATTCGTCTCGGCGTCAATATGGAAATCTGCGTGCAGTAAATGCCAAGAGCAACGGTGCCGATCACCGCCTGACGCCAGTATCGATAATATGATATATTGTCTTATCGATCTGCGTTCGCACGTTTTAGTTTTTATTTCTCGTCGACGGGCGTACAGCACTGTATTGAACTCACAAGCATATCATTCAGCGACAATGATGACCACGAACAGTTAAACAAGTTCTAAACAAGTGCTAAAGTTTTTCATTAGTTTTCGTCATCGTCGTCATTATCATCATCATCATCATCATCAGCAGCAGCAGCAGCAGTAGCCTTGCCAGCGTTAGCTCCCATGTAGACAATGTGCGAGTATAAGTGCTTATTTCGTGCTGACTACTGCTGGAGGCAGCTCCTGCAAATCAAATGGCACCAGTTCATTCGGAACAACGAGATAACGGAGTCCACTGGTCTGCCGTTCATCTAAGAGTCAATCAGCCATCGCCGCAACTCTCTCTTCGGTCATGTCGCCAGGTTGCAAGAGGACGTTCCAGCTCACAAGGCACTCAACTGCTACGTCGCCCTATCGCTCGGACGTCTACCGAGTAGCCAATGAAACTGTCGTCCAGGCCGTCTCCGCAACAGATGGCGTCAGCGGGCGGGAGGTTGTTGTCCCGCCAAATCTGGTCAACCCATCTGTTGCGGAGACGGCCTGGACGACAGTTTCATTGGCTACTCGGTAGACGTCCGAGCGATAGGGCGACGTAGCAGTCAATCGTGGTCACCGACGCTACGGCCTCTACCGGCTAAACGTTGACGACGACGACTGCTGGAGTCGACTTTTACACTTTTTAGCAATAAATCAATCAGTCATGTTTAATTCAGGCAAATAACCCATATATAGTAAGCTGACAACTAGAAAACAATACTGGTCAGGAGTCAGAGACGCCCGTCTGAAAAAATTGTCGTTGTGAATAAAATGACATTTCGATGACAACTACAGTACGGCATCTATTTACGATTGGATGATTTCAGTCGTGACAACGCAATCATAGACCACCGTCAGTAGGCCTAGTACCCATCCAATCATTCGGCCGTTGGTCTCCGTTGTTTGCCGCTGGTGCGCCAAGTGTGCGTCTGTTGCTCGCCCCATTGCAAACACAAGATTGTTTTCAATTTTCAGCTAGTCCCGCTTACCTTAAGAACGCTATGTATAATTAATTGACAATAAATGATGAAAAGACCATTAAGCGTTCAAGTCAAAGAGTTTTAAAGGTAGGTTGAACCGCATGCAAAGTTTATGAACAGACTCAAAGAATTACTTTAAACAGATTGTAAAACAACGCAATATTAAGCGTCATATTCATCCGGAAAAGTCTTCTGCAAAAACAGTACGCTGTTTAAGTAGAATTATTGTAAAAATGATAAAAGGACATTCCTCCTGATGCCTGTCCATTTCGCCTCATTGTAGCCATATGAGCTTACAGGTTACCAGTATCAGTTAATGCGGTCCCTTCTGTGTTTGCCGGACTGACACTGGTGCGGAAAGTTGCCCTGTAGGGAACCAGTATTATTTATTTCGTCGATCCTGTACAATTAACAGTCACATAGCCTGTGTATATACACTCCGCATTCAATCAGTAATTTGGAGATGTAATCCCGAGAAGGGACCTCTCTGTCTGTATGAAACGATCTGATGCGCTCGGTCAACATAATATTCGCTGAGTTGCAGCCGACGCCGATTACGTCGAAGAAACGTTAACCAGTTGTTGAGGTCTGCGTCCTCTATGTTTGATGTATAACGCAGTTTGCTGCACGTTCTTGATTAATGTCGATAGATGTTGCGTTGTATGGTGTTGCGACTCGGGATTTTTCGACGATCCTTCTTGTAATTGCGGCAAACTATATTTCATAATGTCGACGAACTTTCGACTGAGCACCATTTGCTATTCATGGCTGCTGGATGAAAAGACGCCCGATTTTATCCCACCCGTTCTCTGGCCGCACAACTTACCTGACCGCAACCCGGTGCCTCAGAAGTGCGTTTACCGTACAAAGACCTCGGACATCAACGTACCGAAACAACGCATCAACAGCGAATAAACCGCTCTGAATATTGCGGTTATTAGACGTGCTGTTGTTAAGCGGCGTCAGCGTTTACGCGCTTGCGTTCGTGTTGGAGGCGAACATTTCGAGCACATGGTGTAATAAAAATGATGTAACTTTTTAAAGAGACAACACTCAGCGTGCTCGGAGTCAAAAAGGAAGGGTTTTAAAGTTTTTTCCCATGATTTCCAAAATAAAAGATAGTAAATAAACAAAATTTGGCACATTTACAGCACCTATTAAAGCCTACAATCTGGTGAAAAATCGCGCCAGTCGGTTGCTACATGTGCGAGATATCAATTTTTAAAACAAACAATTTAGCGCTTTTTAGCGGAAAAAAGAAAAATATTTTACAAACGAAATTTGACAGAGTTAAGGAGCCGAAAAAGGTCTACCATACGGTGAAAAATTGCACCGATATCAAAAGTAAGCGAGAAATCAAGAGTCAAAAAAATTCGTTTAACTCTTTTTAGCGGCCAAACCGTTACTGAAAATCCGACATAAAACCAAGAATTTTGTAGGGTAGGGGCATATTGTTTACAAGTTTCACAAGTATGGTGACCGTCGGCCTTCAGATGGCTGAGATAACTTGAAGGGAATGAATTATACATAATTGGAAAATTTTGGCGCTGAGCCAAAAACCGGATGTAGAAATTCAGATTCTCCTTGCCCTTCGTTCAATTGAGGGAGCTGAAATTTTACCAGAACATGTCCCCATCGAAGACCGGTTAGAGAAAAAAAAATTAAGTCCTTAGTTCCCCTAATGCAAGAGATATGAGGGGTTAAAAAAATTTTTCTTTACGCCCCGTCAAAATCCCTTCAATGTATTTACCCAGAATTTTGTCCGTGGGTAGCCCTCGATGCCCCCTACAAATGGCCAAAATTTGGTGCACGTAGCGTCAGCAGATTTTCGGCTAGACAAAAAATGTGGGTTGAGCAAATGCCCAAATATAGCCTCCAGAAAATCCTAAAAAGCGGAGTCGGCTGACACTTATTCATAACTGCTAGTCTTTTTTGTTGCTATTCAGTTAATTAATAGCTGACGCGTGCGCTACCCGGTATGAATTTATTGTTCTAAACGGCCAAACTACGACTTCTGCATTTTACAAGGTAGTGTAGCAACGTCACAAGATAAGGTGGACAAAACTGTATTCATTTACATCAGATTCTGTCGTAATGTTGCATGTTACGAATTATTAAAATCGGCCAATGTTTAACAGAGTTATTTAAAAAATAACACTGACAGTTTTTGGGACACGGTGCATATTGACAGAACACGTGCGGAAGAACAACTAATGCTACAATGTCTCATTGACGAACGACGTGATTGACAGTCAGCAAGGATCATAAATATTAACGGGCCAAAAACATGGCGACCTCGGCACTGACCCATACGTATCAAGCAGTACAGATGAGTATGACAAATGTGGACAACTTACCATTAGTGCTGTGAAGCAAACATTAACATTAACAGTGTTATTTCTGTTTCGATAGGAAGTTGCACACTTGCTTTCAATTGCTACCACCATTTACGACCTTCTTCTTCTTCTTCTTTTCCAATAATGCACATATCCTCTTGCGAGTAATGTCGTGGATGAATCTGAACGGCCATTGCGCTTTTTATTGCTCAATGCATGAAATGTTCGTATCACACGCACCACCAGGAATATTTGAAAAATAATAAAATCACACTGTCAGCAAAAATGTGTCCACGCATTCCAGTTTCTGTTAATTCAAATACAAGGGTGTGGGGATATGTAAATGAGTTTCGTGGAAAATGGGCATTAAACGACAGTGGGATACTTAAAAATAGCGATTTTAGGGCCCTTTGTCGCTATTCTATCCGAATGTGAGTGAGAACGAAGGTATTTATTGTAATAATATAGTTTTTCGATGGCTTTTCACGGACCCAAAATATATGACTTTTAAATGACCTTTGACGTTGAATTCTGTTGTGCTAGGTATACATGTATATTTATGACTTCCTGTGGCTCCCCGTAGACTCTGTGAACTTCTAAACACGGCGACACTAGTTTTGAATGATTCTTGTGCCCGTTCGCGCAAGCGTGTTATGAATACACATGTCTGTGTGCCCAGTCTGATCCCGTGAAGATCATTTGAAAAGGAAAAAGTGAGAGAACGCAAAAAAATTGTCGTTCCGTGCATACTCGAATACTGTAAAGAACAGTTAGGAATGGATGCGGTCGCCACGCAGCAGTCATACCGACAGACATGGACTTAATCCCATTTGTATGAATATTTACTGAGATGACGACGCTATAACCGTTGTCCACACTTTTTGGGCGTCATTCAACACTGCGTCAATGTAACATATTACTCAGCGCTGAATGGCTGAGCGTAATGCAAGTCAATTAAGTTATTATTCAGATTTGTGTCCATATTCTGTCACTGTTGATGCTTACAGCGTTTATTTTTATTTTGTATTTCAGATACAGAAAAGTATTCCGATTTAAGTTTAGTCTACGGTATTCATTCGTTCTCGGTGAATCAGTGTTTAGCATTAGGCCTAAGTCAATGCAGCGTTCCCACAAACGACAGAAACTACTGCAAAAAGCAAGGCAAAAGCTGCAACTAAACCAAGGTGACAAACACTGCATTTTTTAAAAAATGTCACAAAGAAAAAGAATTTTATCAAATTTGTTTTTTTTTTCTCGTTTCGTCTTTCTGTTGCGCTTCTTAGCCGTTATTGACTTTAAACACGCACTTCATTTATCGTTGCGACGCGCTGCCAACTTCATAGATACTCCGGAATCTGGATAGACGATTACTTCTAGTAATATTATCGCTATTCTGATGTCGTTGCCATGCACACGTCAATACTATGATATTGTGATAAATGATTTGCACTGAAAAACTAGCAGGCAAGTTGCAAGTTTAATCTAGTGCGTAAACTAAAAGAACTAGAACTGTTTTTAACGAAACCGAAATAAGAAAAAAAACAAGTACCGCCACGTGAAAAACGACAAAAGTCCAAAAACAAACAGATTGTGAAAAGACATAAAAACTTAAAATAACAAATAAACTAAAAATAAGGAAATAATGACAACTGAAAATAGAACAAAAACTGTAATCATTAAATCATTGTGCGATTTATTGCTGCTGTAAAAGCACACAAGTGCTGCTTGCATTTTTCGCATCTCTGCGTCTTAGTTTACGTGAACACGATCGCCAACATCGACGGCATCGTAAATAATTTATAAATAACAGAGCGAACGCTTGGTCTTATAACGCATAGTAAAGCATTGAGACAGATAAACAGTTTTTTCCTGTCAAAGTCATAAAATCGATTGTCGTTTCTTACATGTTTTTCTTAAACGCTTACTGCTAAGAATATCCCTATTTCTTGCAGTAGCTTTATTTTTGATTATCATTAAAATATTTCAGCGCATTATGCTGCAAACAAGAGCTGTAAAAATACCGCAGAAGTATCTCCATACTTTTATTTTAACAAGAGTAAATGCAAGATGCTAATCTCTCTGAGTACTGTCGCTACCGTGTGTGATGCATAGACAACACCAATAGTCACTTTTTACACACAGATCAAACTAATTTGTTATTTTGGACTGCCGCAAGCGCTTCTTAACCTGGTTGTTCCTTTTTGTCAATGCAATATCGCATAGCAGTGCCACACATAATAAACCTATGTTTTATAACAAATTTGACTAATCGTTGGTTGTATTGCTATGACGCTGCGCAGGTGCATCATCACGCGAGTGGTTTGTCTCACAAGCGCCGGCCGATGACGGCAGCGTCGACGACTCTATGTGCGGTACAAGTCTTCAAGCGGCGTGCCACAGTCTCGACTCTGTCGTCCAGGCCGCTCAGCCTGGTGATGTTCTACGTCTGAACCCAGCAGCGGCCGCCTACAGACTGTCCTGTGTTAGTTCACCGGGCCACGGCTACGTGCTGCAGTCGCTGACGATCACTGCTCTGAACAACGGCTCGGCGGACCGACCGACCATCGGCTGCGAGGCGCCGGCGGCTGACGCAGCGACAACAGCTTCGAGATGTGCTCTGAGACTGGACAACGTCACCCTCATCGACGTCGATCTGCAGGTCGACAACTGTCACGTAACCATCCTCGGCTCGCGCCTGGTCGAGTCGACGGTCTACACGACGCGCACGTGTCGTTCAGTGCGCATGCGCGTGACTCGTAGCAACTGGACGTTCGCCGGTCATCTGCCGTGCGGTCGTATGGCGCCACAGAGCAACGTCAGCGGCGAGGTGTGTCGACAGACGCCGCTCATTAACCGACTGCAGTGCGTCTCCGTCGATGTCACGCTCGACAGAGTTAGGCTGGTACTCGGCTCTCTCGTGATCCAAAGCAGGTACTCGACACACGTCTACGTCGTCCAATCGCAGTTCACTGGAGATTCGGATAAACCCGGAAGTCAGTTTCTCGGAGGACTGCGCCTGACGTTTTCAACCATCGGCGCCAATATCACGATCGTTAATTGCGTCTTCAGCAACCAGGTGAGTACAGGCCTATCAACCACGGACATCTAGTAGCCTATAGACGCATCACAAATCAGTGTTCTGCACCCTATTTTCCTGCTCACACATACGGCGTCTTTGAGTTACACCGAATAACGAATACTTTTACATCTGCAACTGTTTCTAGTAATTTTGCCGCTAGCGCATGTACACGTAGTTCTGCGCGTGGCGTTCTGCAAAAATGTGCATTATTGTTATTATTTATTATTCCTGATGCACTATCACTAATTATATTCGTTTAGTAATTCTTTTTTAACACACACAAGTGGTATGGTGCGATTGATAAATTACGCTGACGGTTAGGCCTATTTTAGCATCACGGCGTTTTTGACGTTTATATTCTAAAAGGTAGTGTAAAGACGCGTTTCAGATGTGATCGATTCTCTAATTGTGTTACGATTTTTTTGGAGAATACGTTAGTGAAAGTTTCAAAAATCGGTCAATGTCGGGTAAAGATATGACAGAAAATGATGATATACTTTATGACTTGCCTGTGCACATTCAGCAGTGGCGCTTTTTTGGTTGAGGGTCCACTGTCCAGTGGTTCACACCCGTCGTCGGGCGTCTGCGTAATGATCCATCCTTCAGTTTCGGGAGTTTTATGAACGCGAGTTAGCGATGGGCAATCAATTAATTACAAACTGACTAGTGGCTACTAATTAGCTAATTGATTATTAAGCAGTCCTTCTCTAATTTTAAATAATGGAATAATCAGTAAATGCAGTCTAGTTGTAGAGAAACTGATTGCAATCGAGTTCCAGGTAGTCGCTTTATTACAAATGTTTCTATGTTACCATTGTTGATTTTTTGGCATTCTGAAAAACTGACAATTTCAAACATTTATGAACTTTACTAATTTGTGACAAATGTCATCCCAGTCGCTCGTACATGAGAGCGTAGCCTAATTCATAGATGTAATTAATTAGCATTTGGCAATTTTAATTCTAATCACTTCCAAGAATAATTTTAATTCTAACCGGCACCCAACACAATTTTACTAATTCTTATTAATTACTCTGCAATTTCGCGTTGCTGGTTTGCGTATGACAATCATTTTCCCATTAGCGCAAATTACCCGCAGTGCAATATGGACACTGTGTAAAATTGCGCTTCCGAATCCATTATTGACGTTAACGTTCATAGTGAGGTCTTAAAACACTTTATTTTGCCTATTAATCTATGACACCAGCGACTGCCTGCGCCTCTGCAATTTTGACGAACATTTTGTGCGCGTTTTAAATTATGTGCATGCGATTTGTTTTGTGGTGGTGAAACAGGTTAACCCGACGAAGGAGCAGAGCATCATTAATTTGTACGAAGCAGCTCTGTGGCTGAAGGCGGCGATGGTTAGTCGTAGAAACAAGACCAGCACGGCTAACCTCGTCGTCGATCGTTGTCATTTCGTCGGCAACGAGCGGGCGATGACGCTCGTCGGTCCGTTCCGCCGTGCCGTCATTCGGCGCAGCAGTTTCGTCGCAAACCGCGCTATTCACGCCGGCGCCGGCATCCTCGTGCTAGTGACGAAGAACACCGACGTGATGATCGACAACTGCACGTTCGTCGACAACTCGGCCGGGCAGTACCGCGAGTTCTACGCCGTCGAGGACAGCGGCGGCACCGTCAGATTTGTCGGCGATGAGGTGCATCTCAACACAGCGTGCTGCAAGGGCGTCGTGATGATGGTAATGACGATGTTGATGACGCATGTTCAGCGGCATGACTAAAATGAACACGAGGGTCGACACTGGACATTTTTTGTCTTCAAACATCGTAGGGTTTGGAAAGCGTTTGCAAGGGCGTCGTGATGATGGTGGGGAAGGGCGGAGCGATGCGGATCCAGCGTGGGAACGTGACTTTGCTACGGTCAGTCTTTATCAACAACTCGGCTCGACTTCTCGGCGGCTCCGTGTTCGTCGATATCGCGTGCAAGTTAAACGTGAGCGGCTCTCACTTCGAGAACGATGCGTGGTCGACGTCTACGCACGCTCTGCAGGGTGAAATCATTTACTCGGACGGCTACCTCGCCATCGATGACGTCAGCATGGTCGTACGCTCTGCCACCAACGGAATGTCGGTGTTCCGCCACAGCGGCGACCACTGGTCACTGCGGATCACAAACGTTTGGGTCCAGTGCCCCGTCGGCTACGATCTTCGTACAACCAACTCGTCGGCGTACGGTGTGTCGGGTGACGGATTGCGTCGGTCCTACCAGCTCGATCAGCTGTCGTACTACTGCGAGTCGTGCCCTCGCAACAAGTACAGCCTCGACTACGGCTATCTCAACTACACGATCACGTCCCACGACCAGGCCTACTTCGCCCTGCTTATCAACGGGTCGACGCCGCGCTCAGCGTACACCGGCAAGTTCGTTCACCACAAGATCAGCTGCGCCGACTGTCCACATGGAGGTCAGTGTATCCAGGGCATCACTCCGGTCCACGACTACTGGGGCTACGTCAGCAACGAGTCGGTGGTGCGCTTCCAGCACTGTCCGAAGGGCTACTGCCGGTCGACAGGCGAAAATCTAAAGATCGACTCTTGCAACGAGCGCCGAGAGGGTAGACTGTGCGGTCGCTGTCAGTCCGGGTACTCTGAAGCCTGGTTCTCGACTTTGTGCGTGCCGAACGACGTCTGTGGTCCGGCCTGGCTGTACGCACTTACCACCACGCTCGGCGTTCTGTACGCGCTGTTCCTGATGTTCCAAGCCGATGTGAAAAAGTTTATCTTCACCGGCTCGTTGTGTCGGAGCTGTTGGCGTCCGAGAAGTGCGCAGTCGGCGCTTGCGGCGTCTGGCCAAAACAACGATCCGTCGACGTCGCCGACGACGACGTTTAGCCGTGACGGCGGAAACCAGGACCGCAGCACACAGCGCATCGAACTGACGAAGCTCGACGACTACGCGACGACCACCGTCTACTCACACTTCGACCACCACGCCGCCAACGCTCAGGCTACAGACGACGAGGAACCTGCCAACAACGGACTTTTACTGCTTCCTGTGGCGTCATCCAACGCAGGTGACCTCCGGTGTCACTCGTCCGACAAACTAACGGAAAAGGACGCAACTGCTGCCACTGCCGTCGCCACGACGACGACCAAGCGTAAATCTCAGATGGAGGTGTCAATAGCCGTCGATTACGGCTGTATTGTAATTTTGGTTTACTATCTGCAGGACTCACAGCTGCTGAACGTCAAGACCGTCTACACGGTGCCCAGCACACAGCTGCAGTTCCTCGCCAGGTCGATCATCGCCGTTCTGTTCCGCTTCGAACTCGATGTCTTCGATCTGCTCCACGAGACCTGTGCCATTCCAGACATGACGCCCGTGCCCAAGCTGGCGTCGCAAGTTCTACTCGTGCCGTTCACCATGATCGTCTTCGTCGTTATCCACACGACCGGACGAATACTGCACTGGCTCGGCTGTCAGACTGACAGAACGACTGGCGGCGGTAACAACCATACGGTGGGCCGGCAGGCGCGCTCTGTTGTCGAGGACGGCGGGGGCGGCGGCACATCGGCCCTAGACGTGAAGCTGGCGTCTGGCTTCATCACGACGTTGCTCTTCATGTACCAGAAGATGGGAACGACGACGTTCGTGGTGCTTAACTGCGTGCCGATCGACAACGAGTCGGTGCTGTTCGTCGATGGCACGGTGACATGCTACGCTCACTGGCAGTACGTCGTGCTCACGTACGCTGCTGTTTGCGTGACGCCGTTCTGTGTGGTCTTGCTCGTCGCTCCGTCAATGTTGCGTCGTCGTCAGCTGTCTGTCGTCTCGTTCTTCGGCGCTTGTCTGTGTCCGCTGCCGTTCCTCGTCGTCTGGCTCGTTCGTCATCTCTGGCGATACGCTCACCCGCCGTCGAAGTCGAGCGCAGAGCAGGCTGCTCGCAAGCCGTTGGACCGCGGGACGCTGGCTGTCCTCGGTATTCTGCAAGGACCGTTCAACGACAACCGCTACGGGCTGTGCTGGGCCGGCGTGCTCATTGGTCGGCGTCTCGTACTGATCCTACTCTTCACATTTGTCAACGATCCTCTGGTGCGCCTGCTGGCAATGCTGCTGTTCTGCTTCGTGGTGCTTCTGCACCACGTTGACGTCCAACCGTATCGACATCGAGTCGGTAACATCGCCGGAACGTTTTCAGCCACGGCCCTCGTGACGCTTGGCACTGTTAACCTTGTCAGGTAAACCCAACTCAATACCGTAATTTATCATTACTGTCATTCTTATTATTATTGGTATTACAGTTATTATGTCAATAATAATATATCACCGTTTTATTAATACAAACAATGCACTATTTACAATGATAGGCCTAAAGCCACCATGACAGTGATGACAAGAACAAGAAATCGTTATAGGCCTACTGATGTGCTGAGAAATTACAAGTAGGCCTAATTTGAGCAAAGCTCACGTGATTCGCGATAGCAGCAGTCCTGCGACCTGGACAATCGTGTACAACATGCAGTAAAATAATAATGCTTTTTGAAGGAATACCCAAATTTGAGACCTCTGTAAGGAAGACTCCTTGAAGTTAAGAGGTCGAAATTTAGATTGCTAAAAATGGACAATCTATGGTAGTTTGCGCGTCGAATAAAACTGATTGACTATTGTTGTTTTTTTGGAGGGTGGGGGCAAGTGCACATTTCTTCTGCCTCTTTTTGCTATGCCTGCGGACACTGTTGCCTTGCATTCACGCTCATGAAGATTCGCTGTTCTGTTCTATTCTGTAGATTACTCTGATTAAACTTCTTTATAGTTTCGTAAGGCTCACGCTTTCGGCTACCGGTTTTGATTAGTTATTTTGACTGTGCGTCCGCATCGCGTGCTATGCACTATGCAGAGCACTATGATAGCTAGCTATTTTCGGCACATCTGTCTGCCAGTTTGTCAGTCACTCAGTGGCATTTTGTCAAAAAGACGTCAGCTACGATCATCGCAAATCTTCACTGTCAGTTTAACTGCGGAATTGCGGATGATACATTGGCCGGACTTCCGGTACCGGTCCCCGGTGCCGTAAAACCGATTACCGGTTTATTCTTAGCTTCGTAATGTCCGTCCATAAATGCGAGCGTCCTGAATTTTATAGCGACGCTGTAGAAAAATACTGTGCACACACTTTTACATCGTCATGTCTCAAAAAGGATGCAAAATAGGACAAAGGTTCAACGAGTTTAACTGACTTCGAATGACTATTACGCACGCACATTCTTTAACAAATACGTGCGTTTTTCAGAGCTCACCATAAAAATATCTGAATTAGATAGTTTCATATTGTCAGCAGCTTTGGCAATTTAACGTTGCTCATATTTGCCAGTATTCTTAGTAAAGTGGGCCTAAAAGATAATCGGATGGCCCAAAATGGTGGCCGTTTGACAGCTTGCCAATATCCCTCAAATAGGCCTACATGATTTTAAATGTTTTTTAATGGCTAGTTTGAGCTCAAGCCTGTTTGTGGGCCGGCATATGTTTTTGTCTTTGATCATTTTTAATGTCACTGCGACAAAACAAATGTCGTTACCGGTATTTGCAGGAGTTCTCTATTCGTAACGAAATCACTGTTTGACTCGCGTATAGGTGGATTATTCGTAAACGTTCTCCGAAGCACAGGCGTCACATGACAGTAGGGTTGTGCTTGAACCCTGATACTCGAGTGAGACCTATGTGTGCTGTTTGCAAGTTGCCGTGGCCTGATTTCATTCCCTGACTCTGCCGCCGGTTTATCCGGCTAGTGATGATGAAGAGCTGGGCACCAGCTTACTGCTGCTACTTCCGGCGACGCACGTGACTTCCGGCGCGCCGTGCGTCCGAGCAATTGGCGCAGAATAGCGACGCAATCGCCGGAGGTTTTTTTGGGTAATTACGGCGATATGCTGACGAACCGGGCTACAACGAACTGTGTACCGGTAGCACTGTTTTCAGTGTGTTTTTGACTTCTGTCGCAATACCAGCCAACCAGCTTGCACTGTTTTCAGTGTGTTTTTGACTTCTGTCGCAATACCAGCCAACCAGCTTGAGAGTCTTACGGCCTTACTACCAAAAATTAGTTGACACCCGCTGATTAAGCTAAGCATTTCATTTATAGGCTAGTTACTGCAAATGTTACATTTAACTTAAATCGCACTATTGCTAACACAAGTAGAAGAGTCCGAGTGCGTGTGCTGTTGTTTGAAGGGCCGGGTTCGAAGCTGCCGAATACACCCCGACTGGTCCGAACTTGACTCTTTTACACGTCTTCTCCGTGATCGAGCACCTGTTGACGCTGTGGCTCCCGCTAGCGATTGTTGCCGTCATCGCTGTGCTGTGTCTCATTCGCCTGTTGTCGCTAATTCGCTGTACCGGTGCTTCACGTTAATCCTACCGCTGCGCTGGCGGCTTCACGAAGATAATCTGCGAGCAAGTATGAGGACAATTACCTTCACTTTTATCCCGTTGCTTGTTTATCTTCCCATTTTACTTCTTTATTTCTATATCCTGTTCTTCCTCAATCCAGTTACAGGGTCTGGGATAGCAAAGTAACTTTTAAAGCCTTTACAGCGGGTTCCGCACAGCCGAAAACGCATTTTGGTATATTTTAAGGAAAACAAATGTCAAAGTATATTTTTTGTGGTTTAAGAAGACGGTCTAATACAGTTTTCAAAATTATACTACTTTTTGGAGTGGGTGTTTACAATTCGTGATGAGAGGTGTCGGCTAAAGTGTGGGATGAATTTATGGATTCGCCAGTGACTGAAGCCAGCTAGATGCGGTGCCAAGTGGTGATCGTGATTCTAAATATATTGCTCCGTCGTATACGTCGTATAATACTCGTCACTGACTGCTACAATAACTGTACGCTGTAAAGTCGTTTGTGCATGTCGTGTGCGGTACGCCGATAATTTGCTGGGCCGATTGTCGCGCGTTTTTTTCTTACCGAACGCTAACTGTAAAGATGTTATGTCGTCTCATAATACACTCTGTCTCAGAAAAAAAACAGTCAAAATTGTTTTTGTCATAACTTTGTCAAATTTTAACTAACTTTGATAATTTTTGGCACAAATACAGCCAAAACGATATAATTATGCAAGACGTACTTATTTTCCATCTCACCTAATCTCTGTCAATGCACTACCTTGTAAAACATAGATGCTCCAAATTGTTGCATAACGCTATGTTGTTGTCTCAAGTAAACGTTGTGATGACTTAATTCAACACAAGAACACTTAAATGTGAATTATTTAGCAGAATTATAAACACGTGTAACCAATCACTTGGTAAATTTTCAGCATTTATGCTCAAAGTGTGCCCAGCATTCACGGACACAATGGCTTTAGATGCAACGCCACTGGCTGATAGCGGAATCAAAGGTTGACTCATCAAACTGCATTTACTTATCGATTAGACATGTTTTAAGCTCATCAGTCAGCTATTTTGTTGTCTGCTATTTTTACCGTAAAATATTTAATACCACAAAATTATTAAACCACGTAGTACGCTCTGTCAAACTGATGATGCAGAAGTGAGCACTCTGATACAAATAACCACCGTATAATGTAAAAATCTGGAGCATCTGTGTTTCACACGGTATTGCGTTGACATAAATTGGGTGAGGTAAAAAGTTAGTGCATCTTGCATAATTTTATCGTTTTGGCCATCTTTGTGCCAAAAGTTATCAAAGTTGGTGGAAATTTGACAAAGTTATGACAAAAACAATTATTTTTACTGTTTTTTGAGACACGGTGTATAAGCCAAATAAAACTGATATCAGTCTAGTAATGTCACAAGTTGTCATTTTCAAAAGCAGCGTCTTACGGCGACTGTTGATAAATTTGTTAACTTGATTTCTTAGAAAAACGTTAACTGTAGAATGAAGATGTATTTTTCGGATAGGATGTCGTTGAAAATAGGCCTACCCGTTTGCGACGCAATCCGCCACACATAGGCTCCTCAGACATGAAACAAACACTGTCAGATTTCCTTTATATTTTGGGCCAACACGTAATAATTATTAAATGCCGACAGTACGAAAAATTGTGTAGTAGATTATGCAGAATACAAGTACCTAGGCTTACAAAGAACGGTGGCGAAAGGCAGCTCACGCTGGGCAGAAGACAGCCGTTTGAATTCGGCGTGAAAAAGCAGACATGCTAGACAGCCAGTAGCCGCAGCGCTTGCATGCCAATCTGCAGCCAGAATAAAAATCCGGCGCCTGCGATCGAGTTTTCTATGTGAAAAACTGACAGTTGTCTAGTTACTGCAATGAGCGGCAAGTCCCTAAGCAGAGCGCAACAGCCTATTACACGACGTATTCATTTAACTGTTTGAAGGCGCGCATGCCTCTGATGTGGGTCCTTAAGGACACTGCCTATTATCACCGACGTGTGGCGTCTTATGCTGCATGTAAAAAAACTTGCTGCTTTCTTTCTTCAACGGAGAAATGATCGTCCCACAGGGTGGGCCAGCTAAAGTAAAGCAAGTTTTATTTTTTGAATAGTTCCGTGAAGCATTAAGTCGACTTCAACAATTTTTGGTATGTTGTATGCCAAAAATTGTTAAAATTGGTCAATGTTTCACGGAGCTGTTCAAAAAATAATAGTGGTTTCACTTCAGCTGGCCCATCTTGTGTATTGCATCGCTAAGTCGCTGCATACTTACAAGACTCTGTTCTACACGGTGTTTCATAAAAAGGACAGTTGATTAAATATTCTTTGCTAGTCGTGACGTAACGCTGAAGTCATAATGTGTCACGGGTACAAGCTTGCTAGTCTCAACTGGTGCCGTCAGTTGCTACCCTGCTCCAATAATGGAAAAATCTGGTTCGTTCATGACAAATTTTTGAAGTCTTACAGTTACAGTTGCAAAAAACCTGCAAAGCGATCGCATTTATGTATCTGTGGCGATAGTTGGAATTTCACATGTTCAAGCAAGACAGTGCACACCGATGTTGCGAGAAGAGTTTTTGGATCGCGATACGCCTAAGTTCATGTCCCGATGTTGCTCAGAGCTGAAACATTTTTCATTAGCAAACCAGATTAAGTTCACCGTTGAAGCAGAGTAGCAAATGACAGTACCGATTGAGACACGCAAGCTTGTACTCACAACACACTGTGACGTCAGCATTGACTAGTAAAGAATATTTAATCAACTACCATATTTTGTTTGAACGTGCCCCGCCTTAACCCAAGCCAGATAGACTGGTACTCGATTTACCTACTCCGGAGGGATGGAAGGCGGGGTTGACCTAGGCGGCTAGTTACGTACCGAGATGGTTTACCTGCCTGCAGGCAGTCACCCATCAAAGCACTAACCCGGCTCGGCATAGAGTAACTTCGTTGATCGGATGAAACGCGTTACCGCTATGAAAAAGAAGAAGATTCCGCATAGACCTAGATCTGTTGCGTGGGAGCTCATCCCCTTCACAGCGCTTTAAGCCGGCGAGGGCGAAGCCAGCGCGATGGTTTTACTTGTTTTACAAATTGTGGAAGAAATGTTACCGCAATGCCAAGCCACCAACCCCAGTACCTATGCAATTTTTGCACGTAGTGTGAATGCCGCTTAACTTAACGACAATTCCAACTGCTGCATACTGGTCTTGCTGTATATCAAACAGCAGACGTAAATACAAAATCAGGAAGCATTCATAACTGAAATCAACAAGACACCAGTCAATTAATCAGTTTTATATAGAAGTACTAAAGCAATGGACAATCAACCGTGCTGAGCTATTATTCAAAATTCTACGTAAGCTGCTGTACAATGATACAAGCGTGCCAAATAGTACATTCATTCATATCGGAATAAGAAGACCTCGACAAATACGACCAGAACAACTTTCAGCATTGATAACAGGCTTGACCGAACAGCACAATGACTACAACTACAACTAGCCAGCCTCCAAGCAGATACCAAGGCAAACACTGAAATGCAATGAGTGGTGAACACGCAGTAGAAATACACAGAAAAGTCCAATGAATCACAGAAACCACAGTAACACGCAACTTCAACCTGTTCTGACAAATGCTCAACCAACAAGCATTAACAGCAGTCTAAATGGACCAGAAGACACACCACATTTTCGCCGCCAGGTTTTATGATAAGAGATTAACTATTCCAGAACATTTGCTATGACAAGCGATCAGCTACCAACAGGCGTTATAATAACAACGTATGTCTGTGGACACAAGCACAGAGCTCTGACAATATTGTATGGGGGGTCAGGAAGGGCACATGCATGACTCTTTATCAACCTCAAGGGTTTCCCTTACATCTTATGAACAATGATCTGGCGTGCAGAATAATTATTTCCAACAGTCAACTTCAGGTGGATAAATTCTGCCTGAATCGAGAGTAATCAGAAAAAACTCAAGTGATAAACCAAAACCTGCAGTGACAGACATAGGTTTTCTTAAAATTGACATCTTTATAGCAACAGAGAGCTAACCCGTGCAGAACTGTAAATCAGATTAGATATGTCCGTCCACGGAAACCGATTATGACATCCACATACCATTTTGATAACTAGTAACAACGAACTAACTACATCTACAGTAGTCATAAACTGTATGTGTAAAAATTTAAAAACAGTACAAAGTGCACAGTGCTCATCACTTAACATGCTATCTAACAAAAGTCTATTTCACAGTTTAACAATCATGGCCATGAACAATGTGAAACAATTACAGGTTTTGCAGCAGGAAAGGGGAACCAAAATGTGAAACAAAAATGACATAAAACGACTGACTGATTGTCAGAAAAACTGTTTCAGGTTACTTATGGAACTCTCCTTTTAAGTACAACAGCCAGATCGTTACATTCAGCACATCTACGGACAGAGTTAATACTAAAAGCAGAATTAAAGACAGTATCACGGCCCACATGAACACTTAAGAAGAGGTCACACTAGCGGTCCGGACAGCCGTCCAGATGGCCATCCCGATGGCCGTCTGAACAGTTGGTGTTTTTGATGACCATTCGAAAGGCTGTCTGGACGGCCGTCAAAAACACCAACCGTTCAGACCGCTAGTGTGACCCCTCCTTTAATCACCATGTGTACCACACTAACAGCTTCACAGACAATGAATGATGATAACGGCCAATACAATGACACTGCGACTCCTGCTAAGAAGTTCGTATGATTAAAATGCTATGTACAGTAAACAAAGACCAATTTGAAATCAGTTGGGACACAGTATAATAAGCACAGCTACTTAAGGTTTTATGTAATATAAAGTTAATACTGTGGAAGAAATGAAGCCTTTAGCAGCAATGTGTCTGTTTAAAAGGTGTAGCGAGTTCTATAGAATGGTGCTGTATATCTGTATCCCACAGATGAACAGACCTGTACACTGCACGATCATAAGTACAACATATGGATGCTTCAAAAATATGTCTAAATGCACCACAATAAATGGCAACTAAACATTGAAACAATTAGGTAATAATTCCAGCATGCGCTGGCATAACCGATGGTAATGAACACACAGATATTCAAACTATGCAACATGGTTAAAAGTTTCACTTAACTCTACTAAGACTACACACATGAACTTGATCAGAAAAGCAGTCTAGTAGCATACCTGCACGACTGTTTCGACAAATCATCAACAAAAACACAATTAGCCCTAATAAAAACTAATTACAGTGTACTTATAATGCTATAAGCATGTATAGTGGCTTAGTAGATAAGGCAATGGCAATCTGTTTTCACCTGGTTGGCTCAGGTTTAAATCATGCTGAGTGCAAGAGAGTCACTGGTAGTCGTGGGAAAAGCATCTGGCCAGGGCCTTTTTATACCATCACTCCAAACTATTGACTGCATCAGATCAGAGTAAATTTTGTAGCAGTAGCAAAGTTCAGCTCTAACCAGTACATTCATTACACCTATGCTGTATGGCAACATCATGCACTGGTGTCAGTCGAATTGTCCATGGTAAGCAACAGAATAATAATTCAACTGAAAACTATCAAGCTCTATGGACGTAAGGCAAGACCAGCAACTGCAGGACAGAGACATACCAACAACTCAAAGCTGAGGTTTGTTTCATTAACACCACATCTGTCGTTACATCACAAATTCAATCAGCCATATTTGATTTGTCACCGAATTACATAACTACATCAAGAACAATTAATAAACGACGTTTGAAACCAACAGGGACTGGCAGTGAATAGGATGCCAGTGAAACACTGCCACTCTGATGAAACCAAACCAATAGACGAGAGACAAACTGCAACCTGGGCCGACGGACCACACACAGGATAGGTAAAGTACACACGCAACACTCGCTCACCTCGCACGCACATACATTCACTCAATCGCTATCCTCGTCCTCCTCGTCCGATTCCGTCTTTGTTGCCGGCTTCTTGACGTCGGCGCTGGATGACTTGCCACCCGACACAATGTCGCCAGCGCTCTTGCGTAGGTAGTATGGTGCCTCGTCGGTAGGTGGCAGCACCAGCTGAACACCAAGTCTTCCTCGTCTCACTGAAACACACAACACCAGAAACAACTGTCTCAAATGCTCACAGGGCTGGTGGAAATTAAAGGCAACCTCTACGACTAACGACCAGTTTCTCGTTCTTGTAGTTAACAACTTTTACAGCTAACCACAAGTTTACATTCCGTAAATGACAGGCTCCATTATTGGATGACACTAATCACACGGTATGTTACTCAGCGCAGGCATTGACATCATGAATATGATACGTTAGGTTGACTGAGTGGTCCAGAAGCAAAAACTGGCTCTACGTCACCTGCATCTGCCTACAGACCCCTCAGCTCCGGCCTGCTATGATACACACATGAATACACAAAGAACGAGTCTACGGATCAATAAGCAGATTTATATAAGGGCGTAAAAATATAGGGAGCTTTTAAAACTCAAATCAACTAAATTCAGCATCAGCAAGAACATATAAATAAAATACTTCCCCATTCCAGAACAGCCCAAATGTTTAAATTACAACCAACACCATCGCCACTTCTTATTTTTGACTCAATGGTCAAAAATTCCTAGAATGACTTCAGGTTATGCTGTGACCCACTGGTACTTCAAAATGCGACATTTTATTCCTCAAACTGTTACCGGTATTGTCTTGCAGTAATGCGATTAATGTCAACTAGTAATTCATACAAAAAAGTCAAAGTCAAAAAGCCGTGCAAATGCCTCACAGTTGTCATTGTTTCGCTGCAAGTACTCATTGACGTGAACGCGAGCACAGCGCACTTCCAGGTTGATGCCAAACTTGAGGAGACTTTTGTTCTCACGCATCAGCTGTGCTAGACCCATCTCCGTCTTTATACCAAGCACCTGCGGCCTCTGTCAAGCAAACATGCAATCACTGGTCGCACGTAAGTCAAGTAGGACGTTTTTGCAAAAGCTGCAAAATATTTTTAGAACACAGATATGTGTAAAGTCAAATATTTCAATGAACGTTTTATTACCTCCGCCAAGGAAGTAATGTTTTTGCCAGACTTTGTTTGTTTGTCTGTTTGTCTGTGTGTCAGCAAAATAACTCAAAAAGTTATGGACAGATCTTCCTGAAATTTTGAGAGTATGTCGGGAAAGGCACAAACTACCAGTGATTCAATTTTGGGGGTGGTCCGAAAGGAATCCTGGATTCTGGATCACTTTGAAATTTTCGTTACCATTGCTTTCAATAGGGCATTAAAAAAACCGCTGCAAAACCGAAGATGGTGCTGCCACATAGCGAACAACATTGCCTTGGCGGAAGCGTGTGGGCTCTGACTGCTTTCTAGTCCTACATGTGACCACATCCTATCTTTAAAAACATGACATGCACAGAAACCACTCATGAATGCAACTCACAGGTTATGCGTACTTGGACAGATCTTGTATCACTGTAAATGACTGCCACTGGAATACGTACAAATGCATATTTACTAGTAACCATAAACCACACATGGGTAGCCAAACTTCCATCAATGTGAACGCACCCTAAGACTAGGTGGCTGATGTCGGCGGCTCCAAAGGGTGTAGATCCCAAACAAATTTAAATTATTAAATTCAATTTCATCCCACGTAAACCGACCCAGATGGCCATAATGCACCAACGTTAAAGATAGATAATGCTGTGCAGTAAAAAGCAACGTAATTTAAAAAATTAAACACGTGAACCACAAATTGCTGACCTGGTTGGAGACTTTGAACTCTGTCATGACTTGGTGGACGTTAATCGCGGCCAGTATGTTGACAATTGCTTGTCCGCTGACATAGTTGCTTTCTATGTTCAGCAACTTCAGAGTCTTGTTCTCATGCAAAGCTGCCGCCAATGCCTGCTCCCAGCCGCACACCAAGAACATCACAACTTGCACACATATACCAGGCTTCCCACTCGTCTTTGAAAATAATATCCAAGCATTTAGAACTCTCGAGAACCAGGCGTCCAAATTTCAAAGACCATTTGCCAATGCCAATAAGAAAAAGTGAACAATTCAGCAATAACTGTTAACAAACAGTCTGTCAACTAACAGTGCATTATCATGTTATACGTTTGTTTCTGTAGAGCAAATAGAAAAATAAATCGAGTGGCTCACTCAGACATGACACCGACCACATAAAAGCATGCTATTAACAAAATTCAAGGACTTTCAAACACTTCATTCAAAAAATATCAAGTACTTTCAAGGACTTTGGAAAATGAGTGGAAACCCTGATATACACGTAACCACACAACGTTCTAATGGCTATTTCCAAGACTACCAGTACTTTATTGAGCAGCTTTTGCTGCCTGCATAATGCCCCCACCTGCCAGTAGATGATGCCCAAAATAAATTCACAAATGCAGCCAATGATTCAGGACTATTAAAAACGCACATGTCTCACCATGTAGAAACTGCCTGATGGGCTTGTCATGATAAAACAACAACAACAACAATGAAACACTGATTCCCTAAAGATATTCAAGAAAACCTTTCAAAACTCCAGGAATGGTATTATTTTGGTATTATTTTACAAAAGCGCTATCTGAGTACATAATGCTATTTCTGCCCGGGTAACAGAATAAGCATCAGTCTTGTAAAAATTCAGCCGAACAATTCCCCAAATTTCATTATGAAAATCAGCCTTACTGTGTTTATCTTCAGAAAAACTGGCCAGTTAAACAAGTAATAGCTGCAGCAGTAGTAGATTTAGTGGGCTGAAAGACGGAAAGGCATCCAAGCTATAAAAACAAAACCAAAAGCAACAACAGCAGCACTAGCAATAGTCATACTGACATTGGCAACTTTATCTGTAGTTCGTGTGTTAGCCAGATGCAGTTTCTCAAGATGAGTGTTCTTAGCAATGGCTTCTGCGATCTCACATAGACGCTCCACAGGAACATTCTGCTCAGACACAATACCCAGCACAATGATATGTCCAGATCACAGCAAATTCAATGCAAAGATAAAAAACAGATCATAATGCAATCAACTGCCCTTACAAATATCTGACGTATAAACAGCAGACCTTAAAAAACACGTATGACAAGAAAGACACAGGTCTTCTCGCATTCTTAATAGAATACTGCCATTCACAAACATTTGTACTAGTCTAGGTGTGAGAAAGAACAAAGCTGATGCAAAGTTCTGCTCCAACAACTTTTAACAGTTCATCAAACTGAACTTACTTTGCAGATATTGGCTAGTTAGATGACAAGAAATTTGAGCAAAGCTCACGAGACGCACGAAAGCCTATAGCAGTTCCTGTTCGCAGGTAATCTTAGTCTATCTCCATCCATTTCGTCGTAATTCACTCTCTTGCAGCCAACATTGCTAAAAAAATCACGTTAAATCAATATTTTTAGGGCTCAAGGTCATTCAAGGTTATCGATGTTGACATTTGTAAGAAGCTCCTCATCAGTGCTTGTTATGATAAGCATCATGGCTGTGCCTATCTGCAACCATTTACATGCTAGATAAGCCAACAGAGTATAAATAACCACTTTTTACAGGGGTACCTCTCGTTGACACCCACGTACGCAGGCCTGCTTGAATAAAGAGGGTCCGGACTTGGACTGCTAAAATCTACATTCGATGCTGAAAATTTCATGTCTTGGTCTATCTCCAGCCATTTTGGCGCAATTCACTCTTGAAATGCGTGTCGCAGCGCAAAATTGTGAAAAAAATTCACTAGAACCCCTTTTGGGAAGGTTCAAGGTCATTCAAGGTCATCGATGTTGATAATTTTAAAAAGCCTGTCACCAGTACTTGTTATGATAAGCAGCATGTCTGTGCCTATCTGCAACCGTGTTCACGCTACACGTGATAATTGCGGTAAAATAACCGAGTTTTGGTCTAAAACTATGGTTTAAAACTTAGGCAAAATTTAAAGTCACCCAATGTTTCTGAGTATATCTAACAGGGGCAGGAGAACATAAACTTACTGCAACAATCACTAGAGCCCCTAACTGAGTAAGCCAGCTAAGCCTAACTAACCCGAACAAACCCTGGAAATGAAGGTCGGCTAAACAATGATGGGTCAATACGTTGACGGATTTTCATCCAGATTTTGTCAGAATTGTGACTAAACACAAAAAGTAGCAAAGCCACAGCAGTATCAACAGAAAAAGAGAGCTGAGCACATCTCTAACTACCTGGATATTATTGAGGTTAAGTTCGGCTAAAGCAGGATCGTTAGACTTCACACATTCAATGCTTTGCTCTACGTCGGTGTCATTTGCCGCAGCTTGTGGGAACGTTTTACAAGGCTCGGCCTTAGCGTAGCCGCCTGCAGTCATGCATTTCCATTTACCACACATACAGAAATGAAGCACATGCACACAACACCAGCGTATCATACAGATATACTTAACATGCACTTACATGCAACATGCACAATAAAAACAATAACAACTAAAAATTTAAGGCAAAGCCCGTGAGTCCACCCAGTGCTGTAAGTCCGATTGGGAGAAAACTTTGGGAGGTTGAAGTTCCTCTCACAGCAAAGTCACGTGGCCCTAATTCAAATGCATTAGCATATGCCGAATGCGAATTGTCGACTTGGGGTGTGTCAACATGAGAACCTATAACGTTTTGCTAGTGGACCAAACTTTGCAATTGTTTCAACGCAGGAGTGATCATGCTAAATAACACCGTTTACAGCTTGTCGATGTCTTCATCCATTCCAGAGATACTTGAACTCAAAGTCAAAAATTTTCCTAAATCACGCCAAATTTTGGACGTTTTTGCCCTGACAAATTTTAAGAAGGCGGTGCCCCCAACCTTGTATCCACCTTATCATGCCTACCTAGTGGCACGTCACGTGGCAAAGTTTCACTGGGCTACTCCTCCTTTTCCCATAGTACTAAATTTTAAGTCAATTTTTAAAAAATTGTAAAGAAGACCCCATCCCAAGTGGGGGGTGTGCTAGCAAGACTTGCTCATTCTCTAGCATGTGCAAACATTTGGGGGCACAGCACCGATTATGGGCCAAAATATGGTCTTCCAAAAAAGCTTTGGGTGAGTACAATTTGACCTTCAGATCTCCATGGTTACTGGACCAAAGTTCACCGGATTTTTTCGCCGAATGCGGGAGGAACCGCAGTCGTCCGATTTTAAATATCTGTATCCATTCCAGAGATAATGGCTGCCAAAGTTTGTAGTTGTCCAAGTTTTTTGGGGGAGTAGGCCCCCAAAATTTCGACCCGGCATTATAAAATATGGCCCACTACTGATCACCGTGCACAATTTCACCCCGAAAGGCCAACGCATCTCAGAGATCTCGCATTTGAAATAAATAAATTAATAAAAACATCTGTAGTAAAACATAAGTTTGCTCCGAAAACTATCGTTTCCGGGCGGACTAATAATAACACACCGATTCCTTAAAAACCTCTAGGAAACCTTTCAAAACTGCTGGTAAAATATTACTTCACAAATGTGCTATCTGAGTGCTTAATGTGTATTTCTGGCTGCGTAAAAGAATGGGCATCAGACCTGTAAAAGTTCAGCCCAATAATTCCCCAAAGCTTTCTTACGAAAATTGGCCTTAATGCATGTATCTTCAGAAAAACTGGCCAGTCAAACAAGTAATAGGTGATCACTTAAGCTGATATTCAACTGACCAAGTATTATTATTCACCTCCACTTTAATCCCCTAATCTTGATGGCATTTAATCTTTTTACCATCAGCCATATCATTATCTACTACTCCTTCCAACTTTCGTTAAAAGCTCGGAACTTAAATCATCCAATATGCTCTATTATTTATAATTTCGAATTGTATTAATTTTTGATCTTGGCCACATTAAGCAGAGTCTGGGCAGAGTAATGTACTAGAAACCAAATGAACAGCATGCAAAAAGTTGAGCAAATACAAATTAAGTAGTTAACCGTGCAATGCTTTTCTGATACCAGTTACAATTTGGTATTATATCTGTCACACACTACTGGCTACTTAATTAACATCCAGTTATCTTTACAATAAGAATGATTTAAACAATGACATTCAAGTTAGTTAACATAACAAATCAGAAACCACATGCTCAACCAAGATTCCTGATGTTACAACAGAATGATGTAGAATCTACAAAGAAAACTGATCACTGGCAAAGCAAAAAAGCACCCTTTCCGCCTGAAGACAAACATGCAATGCATGCATCAATGGCAGAACTCTTAATCAGGCCTTCTCGTGCATACATCTACCTTAATGTTATTGAGATTCAGCTCTTTAAGCTTTGCATCATCATCCTTGAGCTGCTGTAAGCTGGCATCGACGTCGGTCGTGTTCATTCCCTCGTCCTCGTATATCTTGAAGTCGGCATACTTGGCGATGCCTTGCCAAAGTACAAGGAGTCAATATTACTGACTGGGACATCTGGACTATTAATGGTTACCTGACGACGCCTTGCCAATGTACAGGCATCAAGTCGATGCCAGACAACTCAATCCAATGTCAAGAACAATGTTGGGCCAGGGGACATTTAGAGATTTATCCAAGATGCAACAGTCAGAAAGAGTGCACACTTCTCTACTCAAATGCTCCGACATGCCCAGCTGCAAGATGTGGCTGTTACAGTCACTCGGTTGCAGTTCTGACTGAATGACATTCCTGAAGTCACCATGGGCATCTCACTTACATAAAACCTAGGTCATTGGAATGGCAGTTGTGTCACCTTAACTAGTGAAACAAAACTGATAATTCAGCTGGTCTAACATTAACCAGTAATTCTGACCCTACCAATAACAATATTACTAACAATATTACTTCCTTCTTTGGTCATAATTAAGATGTTCAAAGAACTTTGCCGTCATCAAGCTCCGGCCCACAAACCTGGGCCATCAGGCTAATAGCTAAAACTTGCACAACACACTGTAACTAAAAATCCCAAACTATTAAGTCTAGCACATTTCTGGTGGTATAAGACAATAGCAGAAGTGAGCTGGCATACCCTGAAAGCCTCCCTTGACAGCCTTCTGCTCGCCGCCTTCAACGAACGCCTGATGATACTGCACCTGGTTCAGCATGCCGTGAAAACCGAGAACGGCTGTGAAACCAACAACAACTGACAGTTATAAACGGCAAACAGTGACCTGATGAATAATGACGGAATGGAAATCAGCAAGTTCCCACAAAGCTCCAAATATGTCAACACCAAGCACCACACACTAACAAAAACACAAGCATACAAAGAAACCAGACATCAGGCTACCAAACACAAATATGTCAGTAATCAGTATTCAGTAATCAGTAATGTAGATAAATGAATGCAGGCACAAAGTCCCTCTATATCCGTATCACGATATAAAAGATTCTACTAATAATCTAATGACTTCTTCAACAAACTCCGATCTGTCTCCGGTTCCAGTTAATTAGGCGGTCCAATTATACGTAACTTCTTGTTGCACAGAAAGTCTATCAAGCCTCACTTTAAATAAATCAATAGACTGTACATCAACTACCCAATTAGGTAAACTATTCCAGATATTCACAATACGTGCCTAGAAAAAATGTTTTCTGAAATTGTAAATGTTTGACTGTGCAATTTGAATTTGTTACCTCTAGTTACTGAAGTATTATTGTTATGTAATATAGGTGTAACTTTTCCATCATAAATTTCATTCACAATTTCAAAAACCTCAATCATGTTGCCATGCAATCTTCTGTATTTTAGTGCATGTAAGTTTAAAGAAATCAAATGCTCTCTGTATGGTAATTTATCTAAGGTAATCACGAGTTTGGTAGTCTCTTTTGAATTTTTTCTATCTGTTCTATATCACTTTTTTATAAGATGACCAGACAGAATTTGCATATTCAAGATGAGGGCGGACTAATGCTTTGTATAAGTAAATAAAAGCGTTACAATCCATGTTGATAAAAACCACCAAAATATATATGCAAGTAAACTAATACACAAAGCATAACAACAATAACTCTGATGAAAATGTAATGATCCAGAACCTGTTTTTCATATTCTACTTATGGCAAATGTAATGAAAAATGTACGACGGCAGAACTAGCAAAGCGTTTCACATCATGCTGACAAAGTTCTTCCAGGATCGCAAAAGCCCGTACGGCAGCAGTGCTGAGCCAAAATGCACTAGAATAAACAACAACATGTTGTTTGGTGGTGTAACAGTAGCACACCAGACTGGTGACCGTGCGGTTCCTGGTTCGACTCTCACCCGGTGCACTGCCAACAACCTTGGGCAAGTTGTTCACACAAGCATCAAGCAGTATAATTTGGTACCAGCCTTACCGCCAAGAATGCAACAGCAATATATGGGAGAGGTGTGGCCTACCACCCATATAGCTGAGTTGTGTTTGTACTCACTGCCAGCTCAGGATCTTGGAAATGGAGATGAGCAACACCCCTAGAGACACAGAGCTGTCTGAGAGAGCGCTGTTGGCTGTGCGTTATCTATCTTAAACAACAACAACTATACTAATTTTGAGTTCTTAATTAGCAAATTATCCTCAGTCCCCCATAAGTCAACTTCTGAGAATTATTTTACATAAAGAATGCAATCCCTGTAGCAGAACTAGCAGTGTCAATCAACACGGTGACTTGGCAACGAATACTCGGTGCCAACATTAACAGAACTGCAACATACCGGCAAGGTCGACAAGTTCTTCTTCGGTGGCCTGAGCCAGCACTTCATCCCACTCGGTCTCAACCTTCTCATCTTCGTTGATCTGAACTTTCTCCTCCTCCTTTGGCTTCCACACCTTGCCTGCAGCAACACACAGTAGACACGTGTGTTGAATTACGAACACACGACCAATGAATGCACTGCACGAATACATGTAAATACAGACAGAAAATATTTGTTTATGGTCATCGAAGAACACTGACGTTAACTCATCCCGATCAACTTGATCCCGATTGATTAAAAGAACACGATATCTTATACTAACTGGTAACTGTAACCATACAGTGAATGCACACAAGACAGTGTGAATGCTAAGTCACTAACTTGTTTTAAGCAGTAGACAAGAACAAATGTGCTCGATATTTATTATTTAAATATGATGCAATACTACACATCCGATACTAAAAACATGTTAACAGACAGATGACAATGCAGACTATGACTAAAGTTCTAATCCAAAATACCTCGGATTTCCTTCTTGTATGGCTTCGCTTCTTCCCAATCCTTGTCTTCTTTTGCTTTCTGCTCGAGGTAATCAAGTAAATGTTTGCGGTTAAAAGGACCTGTTGGTTTTTTGTCAGTTTTGTAGCGACATCTGTCCGATGGTGGAACCATGGAATCCTGTAACAGAAATAATAAACAATCACGACAAATTACGATGTCAATGTCAGTGTGCAAATAGACTTCAGTATGCTGAGTAAATAGGAAAAAACTGCAAGATTCTGGGCAGACTGCATCAAAAATTGGTTGCAAGCATTTTTTTATTGCACAGTCACCTGTGACAGTACTAAGTTGGCTCAACGTAAAGTAACTTTATTGCTGCAACCAATGATGTTACAAGCCAAGCTGCCATCAGATAACTGTAGAAAAGCCGGATGGTTAAACAAAAAAACAGTATTTGTACTAAACTCTGAAAAGATGTCAGTATAATAGTACTCTACAAAAACTAGAAATAAACAAAATAAATCACTGAAAGGTGAACTGCTACTAAAGTCATACACACATCGGGATCGATAAGTTCAGTGTGCAGCTCCTCCAATTCTTCGTCAGTTAATTTTGACAAAAGTGCATCCAAATCGACATCCTGATATGCCTTCAGATCCTTACCATACAGTTTTGTGTGTGCCATGTCACTGTGTCAGCCTGCGCTGAAACACAAGTCCAAAATGCCATGTCAAATACATATAGGGTGATACCTAACAATTTAGAATTAAGCAAAACTACAAAAAAACTATTATGCATTATCTAATAGGCCAAAATGAAAAACATACAAATTACACATAAAATCATATAAATAAACATCACAAAAGCTGAAATCTAAATGACCATGGCTAGTTCTCAGCTTTCAGTGTGTTTTTAAGCTATCATGTACTGTAGGTGGTTGTTTAGCCAGTTTGGCTGCTGGTCGATTCAGCCGCATGTCCAAAGAATATTCTGAAATAGATATTTAAGCGGTGTCTTAGTTTAGCACAGTGCTGTCCAACCCGCCCCGCAAGGGGATTCCATGTGGCCCGCCATCGTCCAAGATGACATTGTTTGGAGGAGATAAAGGAGCAGTACAACTGGAGATCATTACTCTGCAGCACAACACTGAGTATCAACCACAAATGAAACACATTGCAGATTCTGTTCAAGGCCAAATCTCTCATTGACAGCTTTAATCTTTTTTACCTTTTGTGTTACAATTAGCATTTTTTGTGTAACATGTTCTCATGCATTATGTATTGTGCAGTTAATTTTTGCGTACTTCAATTGATTTTGCCACTTTAACGTCTCGAAGACTGATTGCGGCCTGCCAGCTGGTGGAAAATTGACTAAGTGGCCCGCGGTGTCAAAAAGGTTGGACAGCACTGGTTTAGCACAATCAAACATGTAGGCATAAGTTATCAAATCTCATTGCCCCCACAAACACTCTTTACATTAGCTATCTAGTCTCGACTTCAGTTGATCGAACATTGGCTGGAACTGCTGGATGTGCTGATGCAACAGCATTAAAAATGCCATGCCATGAGTCTGTGACATAGCAGCCTTCACCAAGCCGATTGCGGATGTGCGAATCAGTGGATGTCGCAACAGGCAACGCTGTAAGTAATATGAAAATTATTAGTTTCACCATCTCATAACCCTATTCCTAACTGTAACTCTATCCTAACCCTTATCTTAACCCTATCCCTAACCCTGCTGCGACAACCACAGATCTGCACATCCACCGATCCATTTTTTACCATCATTCGTCGGTAAGGTGTACCTTGTGGAATGCGGAATTTCGAAAAAAAATGTATTTTGCAGAATTTCACCTGCGGAACATTCCGCAAATTACACTTTAGAGTTTTTCCGCATTCCGCAAAATTCAAACAAAGTCAAATAATCAACTTAGCATAAGTTTATGCTCAGATTTAAGTCTGGAATCGACATCGGCACATCACAAACGGCGCGATCACGCAGTCATCATGTCTTGACGTATTTAACTTAACTCTTGAAACGCCTTGAAGTCTGTTAACTCATGAGCATAATCCGGCACATCACATAAGAATGCAAGGTCAACTCAAGTAGCCTAGGCCCAATCTACAAACGAATCTTGACGTGGCGCAAAAACCGAATCGCTTGCTCAACTCAAATAGGCCTAGGTCCTATTGACAAAAGAGTTGCCGCTGCGGCGAGAGCCGAGTCATCAGATTAGGTAATACGCATTCAATTGCTCAGGTTATTATGGCCTAGCTACTGTGATATTTCACTGACAAACTACTGTCAAGGCAAGATCAAAGACAGCTAAAAAGTTCAGCTCAAATAGGCCTACTAACAAAATGGTTGCCGCCATGGCAACGGCCAAGACGTCTGCTCAGGTAAGCACATCATCGTTGTCACTTTTTTTCTACGTCATATTAGTTTGGAAAAGATAGCAACAATCGATTGGATTTTTCAGCCACTTATGTGACGTTTTGATTGACTAAAAACAGTAGTGACTAAGTAAATTATATTAGGCTACTTTTTGATAATAATTGATTAAAACGTCTGAATTTAATACTATACGATATTTAGGCAAAAGTCTGATAGTAGCTAACTAATGCAAAGACTTTGCGCATTACATTAGGCGTTTTTGCAAGCCTGACGCTATTAGGAGATAACTGTCTACTTTGTAAGAAATACTTTCACTAGGAGGACATTATAGCTAAAACGACTGTGTAAAAAACAACGCGGGTCACTTATACAATTAGCCTGATACTAAATCAAGGTAACGCAGGCCTTCCAAAACAGTGATAAAAATTAGAATATTACCTCAACCTGAAAAGTACAGGGAGGCTTGTGGGCATAGTGGTCGAGCACTTTGTAGGATTCTACATCTATTCAATTGACAAAACTCAACAACAACAACAACAGCAACATTTTCCGCAATTTTAATTCCGCAAAATACAAATTTTCGAAATTCCGCATTCCGCAAACTACACCTTCCCTCGTTCGCCGTCCCCTATTACTAGTTTATTCCGCATTACCGAGCAATGACTCAAAGAAATGAATAGTTCCTGTCCTTCAAGCTTAACTCTGACAAGTCACCAAATGCATTGTTCCACTAAAAGCCACTTTAAATGCTCACAGATCGTATGCAAATAATCGACGATAAAACTTCCTGTAACTTTTAGACAGCAATTTTTCTCTAACAAAACACTGACACAGTGACGTCACACATTTTACAATCATAGAATAGCAAAATCCAATCGAAGGAAAATAAGTAACGTCATCAAGGTCATCATATTATCTTTTACGCGCGATAGCAGAATGCTTAGCGCGTCTTAGCCATGGCCAGGGCGTCTGTTCGTCTGTCTGTCTGTCCGTCCGTCACACCTTGGCACTGTATTAAAACGGCTACACTTAGAATTACGAAATCTTCACTGTGGGCTGCTTAAAGGTCTCTACAGGGTGGGCCAAAAAACGTGCCACTTTAATACTTTTGTCCATATCTTCGCCAATTATTGACCGATTTTCGACATTTTTTCATTGGCACACTCTGCAGACAATTTGCGATAATGTGCTTATTATAGATCCCACCACATCGTAAATGCATCTCTACACTATCTTGTGAAATATCAATGAAATATGCATAAACCTACATAGCGATGATAACAAACAAACATCACAATGTTGGTCTGAAGCATTTTTTATTTACCTAATGTTTTGTTGTTATCATTAGTTTTTGCTTTCATCTATATTTCACAAGGTAGTGTAAGCCTAGAAACGCATTTACCGTGTAGTGGGATATATAATAATCACATTCATCATTCATTTTTGCTACTTTCAGTTTCTGACTCTGGTATTGTCACACGAGGTCACAGTCTGAAGCTGCAGAAAAGAGAATGTAAATCGGTACTCCCAGTCCCAGCAATTACTCTTGGTTTCCGGATTGTGAATTTATGGAACTCTTTGCCTGAGGAGGTTGTGTCTGCTCCAAATGTGAATAGTCTGAAGAATAGATTTGATCGGCACTGTGTCCGTCTCAGATACAGTTAGGCTATAACTGGGAAGATTTCAAGTTTTAATGATCAGTCTACAGTCTACAGTCTAGTGTTTCTGGCTTATCCTGGACTGTACTACTACTACTACTACATTATTGCAAATTGTCTGCAGAATGTGCCAGTAAAAGAATTTTGAAAATCGGTCAATAATTAGCAAAGATATGGGTAAAAGTAATAAAGTGGCACGTTTTTATGGCCCACGGTGTATAGTTTTTCGTGACAAAATTTTGTGCTCCTGGGTGCGGGGGTTCCCCTCGAACGAGTGCGTAAAAGAGGGGCACCCTTCCTAAAAAGACGTTATTTTATTTCTCGTATAGTGTGAAAACAGTTGCAAATAGGTACAGATAGGCCTATGCTGCTTATTATAACAAGCACTGGGGATAGGCTTCTACGCGCGACGGCAGAATGCTTCGCGCGTCTTAGTCATCGTCTAAACTTCCGTCCGTCTGTCCGTCACACTCGCGATCTGTATCAAAACGGTGCAAGCTAGGATCACGAAATTTTCACTGTGGCTGCATCAAGGACTCTAGTTTTTCGTGACAAAATTTTGTGGCTGTGGGTGCGGGGTTTTTCTTGAACGAGAACGTCAAAGAGAAGTCGACCTCTACCCCCTAAAAAGACGTTATTTTGCCGTTATTGGCTTTTATAGTGTAAAAACGGTTGCAGATAGATACAAACATGCTGCTTATCATAACAAGCACTGTTGACAGGCTTTTTAGATTTTTTATCAACATCGATGACCTTAAACTACCTTGAACCTCCCTCCCCCCCCGAAAAAGCGGTTTTTAGTGATTTCTGCGCAATTTTTGGATGCAGCGCACATTTCAACAGTGAATTGCGACGAAATATCTGGAGATAAACCAAAACAACATGCGAATGAAACTTTCAGCATTCAACGTAAATTTCAGCGGTCCAAGTCCCGACCACCTAGGTTCAAGGAGGCCGGCGCAGGCGAGCGTGAAAGCTATTTCCCCCTAAAAAGTGATTATTTTACCGAAATTATCTAGTGTAGCGTGAAAACGGTTGCAGATAGGTACAGACATGCTGCTTATGATTATAACAAGCGCTGGTGACAGGCTTTTTAGATTTATCAACATCGATGACTTTGAATGACCTTGAACCCCCTAAAAAGGGGATTTTAATGAATTTTTTTGCAATTTTTGGCTACAGCGCAGATTTCAACAGTAAATTGTGACCAAATAGTTGGCGATAGACCAGGACAACCTGCACATGAAATTTTCAGCATTAACTTCTTAGGTTCAAGGAGGCCGGTGTAGGCGGGCGTCGAAGACGGCTATCCCCCCCCTAAAAATGGTTATTTACCGCAATTATCTCATGTAGCGTAAAAACGGTTGCAGATAGTGACGAACTTTTAGTGGTCTCAAACTCAACGAACTTGACTAACCTTAATAAACCCTCAAAATGGTGGTTTTAGTGTTTTTTAGTTTTTCGGCTGCGGCGCACATCTGAAAAGTGAATTGCGCCACAATTAGGCTTACTAGAAATAGAGCCGAACAACGATGAAATTTTTAACATAAAACGTACATTTACATGATGTGATTCGATCTTCTAGGTTCAAGGAATCTTCCGGACGGAGGCGTAAAATTTGGGTTCTCCTTCAAGACGCATTATTTTATTGCACGCTTCACACGATTGCCCATGCAGGTAGCAGAACTGATGCTGTCGCGCGTTACGTGAGCTTTGCTCAAATTAGGCGTACTTGTACATAATTTTGATGGCGTTTATCTTGCAATATATTGTTGACGTTAACAGTGCAAAAAAAACTGCAAACAGCTCAGTGTTTTTTTAGTTTTTCGGCTGCGGCGCACATCTGAAAAGTGAATTGCCCCACAATTAGGCTTATTAGAAATATACTCTCTTCGGGTAATAACTTCTGCAGCACAACGGAATAGGCTAGAGGATGCAAACAGTTTTTTTTTTATTTCTGTAAACCTTCTAGAGCAAACGAAACCTAAACCAATGTCTGAAGGTCCAGTAAACATTTTGACTACGGAGGTTCTTATGGATAGACAGACCACAACCAGAAGCATAAAAATTTTGACGCTTTGTTGCAAAATACTTACTTGCCCACCGACATTCCGCAGTGGCATTCACAATTTTTTCTTTTTCCTGATGGTGACCAAGTGACGTAAAACTAAACCGTGGCTCAGTTATGACTTAGGCCTATGACCAGCGATCAGCGGCGGCGTGGGTTAAAAAAATAGGCAGAGCTGGAAGCTGCAATTTTCCGACGGACTACTGAAAATTTCTGACAGAAGTCATTATGTAAGTGTTCAAAATTTTATTATGCCAATGATTTACGTACACTGTGTCTCAAAAAAACATCCCGAACATTTTTGTTTGTAACTTAAAGAAGGATTATCAAATATTAATAATTTGTGGTCTGAATATTCTTGAGACAATTTGCCAATTAATAAATGTTCAATTTTTCACCTCGCCCAAAGTCTCGGGAAAACAGAACCAACGAAATATTGCTTTTTTACCCAATGCAGTATTATTGCTTAATTTAAATAATGCACAAAAACATATTTTGTTAACTTTCTTAACATTTTAACTGACATTTCATTTAATTGTTTTGTTTTTCAACTGCTTACAGCAAAATTGCTTGAAATATGGGCGCATTGGGCGAACACAAGCATGGAGACGCTTTTCGCCTTCATTGACAGCAGTATCGATAATGTTCTGCTTCAGACTAATCCAGACTTCACAAGTCATTTCTTGAATTCATAAACATTTCTAAACTTCATCTAGTAGACACGCTGCTTTATGACGGTCAAACCTGGTAATCGACTGGCTGTTGGGGACCGGAGATTTGGATAGATAGAATTTATTAAAGTTTTTTTATTCATTTCAACAGATGATTTACTTGGTCGGTTTTTCCCAGGTAGTGCAAGAGCAGAAGTTAGATGAAGTGGAAACGTAAACAGTCATCCAATAGCCAGTGGTGTTGTTAATATTTATTCCAAAAATTATTAAAATCTGATGACGTTTCTTTAAGTTATGATTAATAATGTCGGGGATGTTTTTTACGTTTTTGCGTATTTCAATGCACATATCGCTTCGTCTGCATTCCCTTGGTAGTGCAAAAGCAAACATTGGGTGAGGTGGGAAACTGAACGGTCATTTGATGGCAAGTTGTGTCAGGAATACTCACGCTAAAAATTATTAGAATCTGATAACTTTTCTTGAATTTACAATCGAAAATGTCGGGGATGTTTTTGGAGACACAGTGTAGTTTTAAAATGGGGTATATTTAGCGCCATAATTTGTATTTTTAGACAATTTTTGGACAAGAAAAAAATTGCGAACGATTAAAATTTAAAGGAGGGAGGCAATTATCTTCACTGCTTCCTACCCCCCCCCCAGTGATAAGTTAATTTTAATGTCGTCTAAATTACACACGGAAGCGAAAACAGCACACGACTCTCAGAAACTCGATAATTCAATAATAAATCTGTGTATAGTTCAACGTGGTCCAAACAGTGGGCTACAGAACGACTAATTGAAAACAGTAGCCTAACAACTGCATAACAGTTACAGTAGCCGCTGGCTGCCAATCACTTGCATGCATGGCTGATTGCTTTTTAGCTCCTTCGTTCAAAATATTTAAAAAAAAACAAATTCTGATACAACGACGTAAAACGTCCTTAGCTGAAAAAAGAAACGAGATACGTGGATTCCGTTGGTAAAAATGTCAGCTGTGTAAAAAGCGAGATTGCGCAATGTTTGTATTATGCACGTCAGATTTAACTGGCTGTATCAAACTCTCTCTGACTAGTACTAGAGTTACATTAAAGGCCTACAGATTACGCTACTACACTTTGGGGTATGTTACGAGAACACCCTAGAGAACTGATAAGTACACGCGCGTTCCAAATCGAAGTCACAATCGCGTTCTAATCGATATTTACAAAATACGATCTTGGTTTTTTAATTGCGACAGATTGTGAACTATATAGCCGACATAGCTATTCTGACGAACAAAGCATGCTTAGGCTTAATCATAGCTTTGCAAATCGTGCACGTATAAAACTACAGTGTCCACCACGTCCAGTGTCGTCTCTAATGTTCTTTCTTACATCCCTTGTTATGGATGAGGTTAACGACGATGATGATAGTCGTTAGGATGCTGAAGCAGATCGCTAGCGCTATCCCGGCGTTCAGCGGGACGTTGATGCCTTCGTGTGCGCTTATACCTGCACAGAACACAAACGTCAGTATAACAACAAAACGCGTGTACAAAGCGACGGAACGGAGCTAAATTTAAATTTAATATTGTCATTGCAGTTTGATTCATTTCATTCAGTTTCATTTCGCAAAGTGCACAAGAAGAGTTCAGTTCAGTTCAGTTCGTTCGCTCTGTACACGCCTTTAAAACAGTAAACCACAAGACTCTTTACTTCGCGTTCCTAAACCATTAACATAGAGGTAAGGCTTACTTGGCCTACAAACTTTCGTCACACGATAGGCATTCGTGTTTTATTACTGAACGTCTAGATCGCAATAGTTAATAAGGAGCCCGTTTAAAAATTATTGGACCCAGATGATGATTCAGATAGCTAACAAATGTAGGCTTAATCAAATTATTGTTCTTTGGCTTATGTCATAATTCTTATTAAAAGGGCATTCGTTCACTGACCATCTTTTTGCAAACAGACAAACAGACAAACGTAGAACATAACCTTATATTCTGTTCTCAAACAAAAAAAGTAATCATACAGCATACTGATATAAGATAACTAATATAAAGCATTAATAGTAATCTACATCCATTAAATAGCCTATAATAATGACCCAATCAAAGGCGCTAAATTTGCAAGACCTGGAAAATGAAGGACCAAATCGCACCCCTAAAATCTGTTTTAGAACTACATGGAAGATTATTCAATTTGTGCAAAGCCGCAACTCTTGGCACGAGATAATGAGATATTAAACTTGTAGCATTTTTAGCCGACCGTATTTAGGCCTAAGTAACGGTCAAGCTTATGACATGGTTGTCGTCTGTCCTTCTGACTGTTCGTGGTTGTCGTCGTTTGTCTGTCACAGATGCATTGTGGCTAAACGGTGCGAGATATCGCATAAATTGATTTTGATAAAAAGTCGCATATTGGCTGTCAAATAACATGAAAATCGATGACCGTGGATGACCTTGAAAAGTCACAACGCACTATAGTATGCAAATCGTGCGATATTGTGGCTAAACGGTATGTCATAGGAGGTGGCGATGGTACCATCGGATAGGGCGTTGACGACTTCCTATAGACTTAAATAGCAACGGTTTAGCCGCAATTTTTAATAGAAAGTTTCTAGTTATAAGTGGCCGTATTTCGGAAACGGTGAGAGTTAGGGCCAATGTTACTACTGATCACTAATAGGAAATCGCATGCACTCTTTCAGACGAAATGAAAATCATCGACCTTAGATGACATTGGAGGTCACTGACAACTATTACGGTCGGCTATTCTAGCGACAGCTGGGTTTCTTGTTTAAATACAAAAATTATAGACTCCCCAATAGCCCCGTTAGTATTCTTTGGACTTATTTTTTTCAATCCGCATGGCAAATTTTGCAAAGGTTACTGAATATTTCTCGAACATATATAAACTATTTATTATGGCTTTCAAACAGTAGGTCCAACTATAAGCTACGTTTTTCCGTGTCGCACCAGTCTGCAACACTATGACTACAAAATATCGTGTCTATAAGGCTTAGGCTTAATATGAGAACTCATAGTCTCATAGTGAGCACATGACTCGATTACAGCAGATTCGCTATTTTCCACGAACGGTGGACATGTGATAAGCTTACTGCAGTGACAACGGCAGATAATTTCAGGCAGAATACAAAGAACTAACGGCTATTTTATATTTCTACTCTGCTGGTCTTCTGGATGTGCAATTTTTGTTTGATGCATGCCTACAAATTTTTTATATCGTTTTTAAATCTTGGTTTGTCTTTCAATTAGTCTGTCGTTAGGTTTCGTACCGATTCGCAAGTGGCAACTTCGTCACTGAGTGAATGATTAGGAACGGTTAAATTGATAGCGCATATGCCTATAGGCCTACTTACTTTCCTGTGCGACAGCTAGTGTTGCGGTCAGACATATGAGAAACAGTCGAGCGAATGTCGTCGACATTATGAAAACTTCGGCCAGTCGATGTTCTTAGTCTACAGAACAAATTATGTGCACACATTGCGATCTGCTCGACGCGATGCACAAGACAGCACAACGTCGAATCGGTCATGTAGGTTAACTCAGCTTTCTATCCATCCGCACTAGACAAATCGAGTATCGGTCTGGCTGTACGGCTAGAGCGGGGCGCGTTCACCTACGTAGAATAGCAGGTAACATCACTGTGGCAGGTGACGTACCGTAGCTCTGAGACGGTCGGTTTCTTACTTTTCATGACTAAGCGTCTTTGACCGGTGACAAAATTTGACCGGTCATGTAGTTGGCTGCCGGTCAAATCCTGTGCCTTTCATAAACATCTATACACACCCTTTAATATTTTGTCAGCAACAACACGTAACAGATCATTCTTACGTATTCGGTAAAACTCGACGAAATCGAATCGACTGTGCATCGTAGAACCAGCTATAAGAGACGTTGCCAGAACATTATAACTGTCCATGTGGCGAATAGGCGATATACCAAACATCGAGAAAGAAGTTAGCAAAGGCGCCGACGGGTTTTGTGGGATTTGGCGGAATAAGGTTTGAGAAGGGAAGTCATCTTTTTGGGGTATAGAAAATTTAGGGGAAGAAAGCGCCAGAAAGTAGTCAACTTTGCAGAATAAACGGCAGGGAAATGTCCAGGTAAAAAAACTACTCCCAACTAAGCAGTAAGACTACTATTGCTAAAAATAACAACTCCTTTATCTGAAACGCTTAAAGACTACAATAAACCCATATCTTATATATAGGCCTGTATACGAAAATTTATCATTGAGCATAATGCCTATCTTCGTCGTTTATTACATTACGATATTAGACGCCAAAAGACGCAATAGCTAGCAACGAAATCGTAAAATACCGGCAGACGTACTGTAGGCTATTTCCCGTTGATCCTCAAAGTGTCAGAATTACGATTGCGGCGAACTACGAATACTACAAGTCTTTACCTTCAGTATTATTCGTGAGACGATGCACACCTGTTTGCACGCGACCAATTCACAGTATAATGCAGCAGCATGCAGCTACCGTGCAGAATCAGCAGTCGCCGAGAAAAATCATCGGATTTCATCAAATTCCGCTCCGTTATTGTTCCTCGATTCCACTGACGCACAAATATATTTACCAACTAGGCCTAGTCCACTAACACAATGTTTTATTATAAGACACCATAAATCTACGATAGCCATATTTCACCAAACACAGGAAAAATGAGGGTTGGCCAGTTTTTACACGCGAAAGCAGCTACTGCTTTCAGCGCGTCTTAGCCATCGCAATTCTGTCTGTCCGTCCGTCCCTCTGTCTGTCTGTCACACGGGTGAATCAATCACCAAATTTTCACCGTCGGCCATCTGAAAAACTCTAGTTTTAGGAACCGTAAAATCTTTCCATAAATTCGAAGGGATTCATCCCGAACGAAGGCGCTAAATGAGAGGGGGTGGGAAAAATTGCGATTTTTGGCCAATAAGTCGCTGTATCTCAATAACGGTGCGAGATAGGGCCTAGGTTACTATTAATCACTAATAGGAAGTCGTACACTGGCTCTCGATTGCCACCGAATTCAATGATCTTAAATGACTTTCAACGCCAAAATACCGGATTTTATGGATTTTTTTGGCGATTTCGGGCTGCGAGACACATTTCAAGAGCAAATTGCGCCGAAACCAATTGAGATAGACATAGACAAGCTGCATATAAAATTTTTAGCATCAAACATTAATTTTATCGGTTTAAGTTTCGATTTTCTGCGTTCACGGAAACTTGCGCACGAGGGCATCAAAGAGCGGTATCCCCTTAAAAGTCGTTATTTTATCGTTGTTGGCCAGTCAGTCTTTCGTGAAAACGGTTGCAGATAGGCATGGGCATGTGTTTATCACAACAAGCACTAGTGACAAGCTTTTCAGTCGTATCAACATCGATGACTTTGAAAGACCCTGAACTTCCAAAAAATGGTTTTTGTTGATTTTTGTGATCTTCGGCTGCAGCGCACACTCCAAGAATGAACTGCGACGAAATGGCTGGAGATAGACTGACAGTTTGCAAACAAAAACTGCTATATGCTTCCGCGCGTCTCGTGAGCATTAGCTCAATTTTTTTTTGGTCTACCGCACGGATAAAGTAACAAAATTAGCAAAGAAAAACTTACACGACAACGTAATCCGAAGTGCGTGACACGAAAAAATCTGAAAAAAAGTCTAAAGATTCGATTACATCATACAGACTGGCAAGTTGAGAACTTTTAAGCAAAAATTATTTGCAGCTTACTTTTTGAGGAACTGAAAAACAGGAGTAAATTCCGGCCGTGATTTCTGCTTTTCATGTTTGTGGTGATGAATAAGAAACATAGCACTAAATTATAGCGAATGAGTCTGAAAAATGAATGTACTGATATTGAAAAGAAAGACTTTGAATTTTCAGTTTCTCTTTCTATACAAAAACTACCATCAGATTTTAAAATTTGACTGGAGTAAAATGATGCGGATTTGAAGTCCACAAGAAAATTTATCTGCGATCCGCATACCTTTAGTAGATGGGCCTGAACTTGCCCCATTGTAAAACATTGGTCGAATATCGTACGCATGAACGGGCATATAGCCACGGGTGGCCTATTGGCTAAGGCCTACCGCAGTCTACTCAGCCGTACTGGCATCACTACTTATGCTGAATTATAATGACAAAGAACAGCCTAGAGGTGTGTGGTACAGCAAATCAAAACACATCGCGGTATTTCAAATAACGGTGTTTTATATCTAACGACTGAACTACTATTAAACAGACTATCTTTATAAACATAAAAATCTACTATAGGCTAGTATAACGGTTTGATAACTACGCGGTGCATTCAGGCGTCACCATTAAGAAATAACCGTCACGTCATATTTCCTAATCTTACCACGGTGTAGGCCTAAGTAAGATAATGTTCTTTCAATCGGCGCAATTAAGCAAAAAATATTACAATGTACCGCGTGTTCAAATATCGATCAAACAAAAGCTTTTTTATTGGTATAGCTTGAACTGTACAAAACGTGTGTTCACCTGTCGAAGTTTGACGACGGATTAAGGTGCCCACAGAGCGACGTAACTAAACTGAACTGAACAGCATTTCTGATGAGACCGCTGAGCCGGAATATATAGGTGTAGAATTCTCTCGTCTGGGAACCAATGTGGAATGCTGCAAAATGTCGGTTGAGTGCCTAGTGGTGTTAAGATTTATGTTTTGGGGAGCTGCTGTTGGGTCGGTGGTTGGTCTAGTGTTTTCGGTGGCCGCAACGGGCGCCACCCTACTC
>Ga0056128_1000210_pt1 | contig 43996 bp, 31 predicted proteins | sample WorMetLIZISLAND2_FD_71113 | JGI IMG/M metagenome (GOLD analysis project Ga0056128, IMG submission 71113) | Marine gutless worms symbiont microbial communities from Max Planck institute for Marine Microbiology, Germany - Olavius geniculatus... ... | reverse complement strand
TAATTGATCGATATTCATAAGATCTCCTTTCGTTTGTTCTTTTAAGGAGATCTTACACCATGGGTGTGACAGATACGGTCACACTAACCTTAAAAATGTAGATAGGCTCGAAAAAAAATATAAAAAAAACTTTGTGCCTTGGTGTCTTGGTGGCGAAAATATTTTACTTGATATGTCCTTCGCAAACATAATGTGATTTCAATAGATAGCCACTAAATTCCTGAATCCCTTAATTGAACCCATTTTTATCTGTGAAGATCTGTGAAGATCTGCGTCCCATAATTTTTTATCAGTCGATTTTGAAAAACTCGATTTTTGAAATGTAGATTTTGTCCAGAATATATTTATGAATCTCGACCCTCGGCCGGCCGGCCTTGCATTCTGCAATAAGTCTTCGCAGGAGCGCCGCCCTGGCAACCAGGGAAGACTTTCCGGCCTCCTCCATTTCCTTGACGTAGCCCCGGGCTGCCAGCCGGCATTCGATTTCAGCCTGGCTGAGGGTTCCGAACGGATGGGCTGCGTATTGATCATCCCCCGTCTTGATGGCGTTTTCATTGCCGAAGGACCACCACCGGCCGGCAGAATCGGATTCTGTGGGGGCGGCCGCGTTGGTCCATGTGACACGGGTTCCGATCGGGGCTTCACTCAGCAGCTGGAAGTCCATTTTGTCCGAGGGCTCGGTCTGCATGGTGACGTTGTTTTCGCGGTAAAATGGGGTATAGGGGGCTTTTCTGATATAGATCTCTTTGGTCACAATGCCGGTGGAGCCGTGGGGACGCAGTGTCAGTCCGCCGAGGCTGGTCATCTTTTTGTCGAAAGCGTCCGCCCCCAGGGTGTGGCGCTGGGCATACCACTGGGCGACCTGGAGGTATTCGGCGCAATCGAAGGTCCACAGGTGCAGGTTGTCGAACATCTCGTCAATGGCCTCTGACGGCTTGCCTCTGATCTGGAACAGTCGGGCTGTGCCGAGATCGCAGTTCACTTCAAAGGACCAATAGCGGGCGTCGAAAGCCTGGTGCGTAACAATCGGCAGCCAGCGCATCATGGCAAAGGAAGGCAGCAGTTTCAGGGGGGTCTCTTTGACCTTCAGGCACTTGCCGGACACCGCCCGGCCGAAAAAGGTGCTGCCCCGCTCCCGCGCCCGGCGCGCGGCGTCCTCCAGGCGCATGATGGCGATTTGCAGGTATATCTTATAGGATTGATCGTAGTTGCCGGGATCATAAAAGGGGGTCGAGGCCAGAGTTCGGGCCGGTCTGCCCAGGGCCGATAGGACGGCGGAGGCGGCGACCGAAGTCAGGGTCGAACTGAACGACGAACGCCCGCTGTCATCTTCCTCCCGCAGGATCGTTCCGGGCTGCGGCGGGTCGGGTCCGGTCTGCTGAACCACGTGGGCCAGCTCATGGGCCAGGAGATGTCTTCCCCGGCTAGTCGCCGGCGACCACTGGTTGTGGCCGAAGACCAGGTGCTGTCCGCAAGTCAGGGCCCGGGCATTCAGTGCTTCAGCCATGCGGTTGGCCGGAGCGTCCCGGTGCAACCGGACCTGGCTGAAATCCTGTCTGAACCGGGGCTCAAAATAATCACGCACGTCCTGCGGCAGAGGTTCACCCCCGCTGCCCAAAGCGCCTGGATTGCGAATGGTCCCGGCACGAACCGGGAAAGCGGGTTTGCTGAATCGTTTCTGGTTTTCATTTAAAGCCGGCTGGTGGACCTCGAATTCGTTTGGCGGAGACCGCAAAACCTCATCCGCCTTGATTTGCGCCTGCCGCTCGATTGGATCATCCGGACGGCTCAGTTTGCAAGCGTTCGCCGACTGGTACGCATCGCAAAACCGCAGTGTTGCCCGATTGCCGTACGTGCTCTGGATAAAATCTGCTGTCGGGGCAGTTCCGGGATCCATGGGACCATTGACACCGGGTTTGGAACCAAAAGCCTGCCTTTCAAGCTTTGCTGCTTCCGCCTTTTTGCTAAATTGGAAAGCCGGTTTAATTTTAAACATCGGTTATTTAATCATCAACGCTGAAAATCGGCAACTGTAATTTGGCTGTAAGGTTTGGATCGATTCAAAAATGACGCAGCAAAGCGACGACAACTCCACCTCCGACGGATCAATTTACAATCTTCAATTTTAAATTCGCCACCCCGGCGGATCACGATTATCGATATTATTCCTCTGCTTCGGCAACCGACTCTGTAATACCCTCTGCCGCGGATACCCCGGCCGCTGTTGGAATCGAACCCGGTGGCACGTGTCCGCCGCCGATCGGGCCGAATTGGCGAGCCCACCAACCGGCATAATATTCGGTGGGATCCAACTGCCTGAACAGCCGTAAGGTGGCCTGGAGATCACCCCGTGCTCCATATACGGCACTGCGGATGTGGTCGGGCCAGAGGCCTCTGAAGCGCAGCGGCTCCGCTTGACCGGGAAGCCTGACAAAATAAGGACGGTTGCGGACGCTTTCATCAATCCCGAATTCTACGCTGCGCAGTCCGCCCGGTGTATCGGAGTGTACCGTCTGGACCAGAGGCCCTTGTTCCTCCGGCGGTCGCCGCATATAATCTCGTAATGAGGCGTCGAGGTCCTGGGGCGCCGGATTGCGTAAACCAGGCTCCTGCGTGGCGCCGGGGTGATAGTGGGAAACATTGATCCAGACTTCATCTCCTGCCGGCGGGGAAACCGCCCCGCGGCGACCCTGCACCACGGCATATTCATATTCACCGTTGGGCAGACGACGACGATAGATCCCGACTTCGATCCCTTCCGGAGCACTCCGCCTGGCGGCCGCGATATAGGCATCCCAGACTTGCTGATGAGACCGCCCACGGGCCAGGATGGACCCCGAACGGGGCAGGCTGCCCCCTGTCGGCGGACCGGCGGCGGGATCGCGGACCTCACCGGTGACATCCCGCTGAAGGTCGTCGACCTCGCGACCCAAATTATTGACGTCGTCCTCGAAAGCGGCGACGGCCTCATCCGGGGCCGGCGGTCCCTGCTCGTTTTGCAGGCCGTCATTCAGGACCCGGGCATCATCTTCCAAAGCGGCCTGCCGCATCCGCTTGGCCTCGGCCCGTTCGCGCCAGAAACGACGATTCTCCCGCCAGAAGCGCCGCTCATTTTCGGCCAATGCAGCAAAGCGGCCCCGCAGAGCCGCCCAATAGCCTTCATTCTCGGCAGTCAGAAAAATCACGTTTAACTGCCGCCGGATGGCGCTTAGGGTCTCCATGGGCTGCCTCAAAGCGGCCAGCAGGCGCCGGGCCTGGGCGGCGCTGATGGTGCTGAACTGAACGACGGCGCCCCGCAGTCTGGCGCCGGTTCGGGCCAGAGCCTGTGCCAGTCCGACCTCCCTGACCAGGGTGCCGAAGGTGGCTGCCCCTTTCGCCAGTGAGACGCCCCCCCTTGGCCAGACCGTATCCGCCCACAAAAATGAGCACAATATTGATGATAAAATATACGAACTTGCGCACAAGAAACTCAGCCTGCCGGCAATCCGTGAAGGGACCTTCAATTGTTTCAAAATCCAGCACCATCTCGTTCCACAATTGGTCAAATACCGCACCGGGATCGCTAAACAGGTTACCGATGCCGATGAAGAATTCTTTGACCGCCAGCCAGTTGGAACTGCCGGCGGCCCCTCCGGAAAGCAGATAAACCAGAGACATCAGCAAATCATGAATGGCGATCGGCAAGTCGACGATGATCAATTTTACCAAGTCCCAGATGACCGCCAGTGCGCCGGACACAATCCCGGCGACACCGCAAACGAGCCATTCGGCCATCACCAGCTTCCATTCCAGAAACGAGACCACCGTTTCCAGGTGTTCCAGGCCGCGCGGCGCGTGATCATAAGCCCGCAGCGTCATTCCGGGCAGGTTGCGCACCCGTTCGTAGTCAGATTGACCCATGTCTTCCATGAGCGCATCTTCCAAAGGCGTCTCCCAGCGGGCGGTTGTCCGCTGATTGAGATCGGCTTGGACCAGGGGCAGGTATTCGGCGGGTGTATTCTCGAAATTCCAGCGGATGGCAGAACTGTCGGAATGACTCGTGTACCCAGCAATCAACGCTTCGATTTTAGATGCCGTCCACCGGATGGCGTACTGGCTGGCACGGGTGCCGCCCGATGCCAGAAAATGCTGCCGGATTCGCTCTGCATTCGTGCGATACAAGTCTCCAAACAGCCAGTCTGCCATCGCCGGGCCGTCATTGCCGGTTAGGGATTCCAATTGGCCGAGTACCGCGTCCATTGAGGAGCCGTTGAATTGCGCAACCAGCCTGTCAATCTCCCCGCTGTCGCTTTCACTGGTCCAGCCTTCGAGCAAGTCTTTGATCTCGTTGGCCACGATCCGGGCCATGTCGTCAACAATGCCCAGGCCAATCAGGCGGTGACGCAGGGTGCGGCGGTCTTCGGCAGTCATGTCGCCAAACAGCCAGGAAACCATTCCAGCTGCTGTCAGGCCATGTTCGCTTGCACGCGCCTTTAAGGCATTCATGACACGTTCGACCCTGGAAGCATTGCCTGCGGGAAATTGAGCCAGGATATTTTCACTGTCCCAGCGGCTGGTGTATCCTTCGAGAGCCTCGATTATCGTGTCCACCGCTTCCTGAACCGCGCCGGATTCCTCCGCCTCGGATTCACCTCCCACCTGCCGCGCAATAACATTCGGGAAGCCGGTTGCAGTGATATTCACCGGCGGCAGGGTCGTCGGATCGTAACCGGTTAACTGATCCGTATCGACCCCAGTGAGCGGTTCAAGGGTGTCATCGGATCGGGAAGAGAACGGTTGCGGGGCATGTTCCAGGTCCTCTGAACCAGACTCCGGAGACTGCTGAATGGTGTGAACAAGTTCATGGGCCAGCAAACGTCGCCCTTCCGTGCTGCTCGGCTGATAGCGGTTTTCAGCGAAGTAGATATGGCGGCCCAAGGTGATGGCCTGGGCGTTGAGTCGGCGGTTGATTATCGACGGTTGCACGCCGGTATGGATGCGAACCTTATCGAACTTGCGGCCAAAGGAAGGTTCAAAATATGACCGTTCCGCTGATGAAAGGGGCGATCCACCGCCTTGCAGCGCCAGCAGTTGCGATTCCAAACGAGGGCTTACGTTCGGTGATTGAAAACGATTGCGGGGTGACGCCGAAACTGTCTGGTTCGGCGGTTCGCGGTGCTGCAGTAAGGCTGCGATATCCGCTGGCCGGCGTCGACGCCTCCATGTCTTCTTCTCCCCGTCTTTCCGCTCAACATCCGGATAACTCATACCGAACGACTCCTGAACCCGGATGGCATTCGGGTTGCTAGTTGATTTCCCGCACGGGGAACCGGTCGAGGGCGTTCATGTATTCCCATAGGGTTGCCGGTTTGGCGGCATTTTTACGATGATGTCCGCAATTCGGTTGGCTTCCGTTTCGCTGGCATCTCCCGGCTGACTGGTTTGTAATTTGGCTTGCACGGCCGGCCCATAATGCTTCAGAGTCGCGATATTACCGTATGCCTGTTGAAACAGATGCACCGAATTAAGGGCACGGTAATTATGGTCTAATGGAGGCGGGTCGACGGTACCGGCAGATCCTATTCTAACGGGAGCGGAATTGAGCGGTGAATTCGCTTCAAAGGCTTCCAGGACCTCCTCACGGGTAATCACAGCATCTGCCGGTTGTGGCTCGATGCGGTCTTCGACATCAATCGGCAGGCGTTCTCTGGTGTAGGCTCTGTCCAAGGGCGTTGTTTTTTAGTTATTAATTATTGGGTACTGGATGCTGGATGCTGGATACTCGATGCTGGATGCTCGGAGCTCTCAACCAATACTAATAACGAATTACAAATAACTAATAACACCTAAATGAGCGCTTTTCGCTCATTGAGGGTTTTACCTGTCAATACAGCCGAAAATCCGGCAGGTAGTGTTTTCGCCCCATGTAGTAGTAAAAATAAACCCCGGCCTCTTCCCAGAGGTCCAGAATGACGCCGCGCTGTTGGCGGTGAGAATCGAGCAGTTCCACGTCGGTCGGGCGGTTGACCGGGTCGGCCACCACCACCCAGCGGCCCAGGTTGAAAGGCCGCCGCACGCCGCTGACCCGGGGCATGACCCGGGTGGTGATCGGATTGAATTCGGTGTAAGAAATAAACATATCGAACTGGGGGTCAGGAATGCCCAGGCTTTCCAGGTAGTGGGAAACCAGCCATTGCAGCTGAAACGGATGAGTCACGTAATTGCGGGCCCCGCTGGGATGGGTCGCCGGGTCGGGGATATTGTTGGCCTGCACCCGGGAGCGCAGGTCCTGCAGATAGCGCCGCAGGGTGAGCAGATGATAGTTTCGCCGGGCCACCGGAAAGCGCATGCCCAGCAGACCGATTTCAATGATGCCGTTGCGGTAGGTCTCGGCCGACCAGGCGTAGCCGTTCATCAGGGCGCTGTTAATCTGTCCGATCTTGACTCGGATGTCGCGCAGCATTTGAACCCTGGCGGCGGCGGACACCCCGGCCGGATTCGGTGAGCGATATACAACCCCCGATTCATCCCGGCGGGCCAGGTGCACCAGCTCGTGCGCCAGCAAGTGCCGTCCGGCGTCGGTGTGGGGCGCATAGCGACCCGCGCCGAACATAATATCATCGCCGACCGTGAAGGCCTGGGCACCGGTTCGTTGGGCCAACTCGGCCGCTGGCTCATCGGCATGAACCCGCACCCGGCTCAAATCCCGTCCCAAACGACTTTCGAAAAAGCTTCTAAGGGATTCCGGCAGTGGCTGGCGGCCGCCACAGCGTGACTGAAGGCGGGACTGTAGATCAGGAGAAACCTGGATACCCTGGGCGGTGGACCGGCTGGACGGGATGGTGGCGGCATCCGGCTGGGATCGATGATCGGTTGGATCGCCTAGGTCGGTACGCGGCCGATCCTTGGAGGGAGACGGCGCCGCCGGTTGTCGCAACAGGGCGTCCGCCGCCCGGTCGATTTCATGTTCGGCGCTGTCACGGGATGAAGCCCGTTTAGAATGGGTCGGCGGTGTCCCGGTATTGTACAGCCGGTGGACCGCTCGATTGCCGATGCTGTTTTGCAGCCGGGATATAGCATCAACGCCGGTAGGCGCGCTTTCGGCAGGCTGGGATTGCGGCGGGGGTGATGCCTTTGCGGGATTCAATTTGGCAGTGGATTTCTTGGTACGATCCATTTTGCCTGTCTACAAAAAAGTATGGGACGCAGATCTTCACAGATTTTCACAGATAAATATGGGTTCAATTAAGGGATTCAGGTATTTAGGTATTGAAGGTAATCGGTTTAAATAATCCCTCAATCCCTCAATTCCTTAATTCCTTAATTTGTTCCAATCTGCGTGCATCTGAGAAAATCTGCGTCCTAAATTGCGTATTGCCGGTTTATCCGGATTAGGTCTTTGTCAATGTGATGACCGACACGTCATGCCCGGCGATGCTCTGCCTCCGGTAATTGCGCCGGATGGTGAACGTCCGGCTGCCGATTCGGGTACCGCCGCAATCGAAATATTGGCTGCAGTTTTCCTCGCATGACTGCAGCCCCTCACGATGAAGATAGCTGTAGGTCAGCCCGACCATGTGCCAGTCATAAAAGATGTTCTGTTTGCCGGGCAAAGAGATACCGTAGCCTGAGCTCGGATCTCCGACCGACCAGGTCGAGCCGGCACTGCCGCCGCCGCCGGATATGTTGGAGCAGTTGGGCATGTTCGTACAGGTGCTGGACCTGGCGCTAAGGTTTTCATGAACCGGAGTTCCGTCAAAATCATAGTCTGACGGATGGGATACCTGCATTTCCGCCACGGCCCCGAATCCCGTGCGCCAGCCCTGTCTGACATTGGCTTCGTTGAATTCCATGGGGATCACTCGTCCAATGACCACGTCGGTTGGGCAGGTGCCGGGAGGGGCTTTCGATTTGGAACATCTTTGAAGTTTGAGCGTTGAGCGCAGCCTCGGCCAGGCACCCCGCGCACCATCCGTCCCCCGCCCGATGGCCGAGCCCCAAAGCTGCGCAACCGCTCCGACCGCAGATCGGTCGGCGTCCTCTTCCAGCGCGTCGCCGGCTGGCGTTTCCGCCTGCAGGGCAACACCGTCCGCCGGGCGGCTGCCCTGCTGGACCACATGCGCCAGCTCGTGGGCAATGAGGGCATCGCCGATCAGGGTGCCGGGTCGATATTCGCCGCTGCCGAAAGCCACATGCTCGCCGATGGTAAAAGCCCGTGCGTCAAATTGATCGGAATACTTCGCAGCCCCGGCATCGGTGTGAACCCGAACCTTGGAGAAATCCTGGCCGAAAGCCCGTTCAAAGCGCGATTTCACCCCGCTGTCCAAAGGTTGGCCGGAACCGAGTCGCGTCTGCACATTGTGCGAATCCTGGGGTTGTCGGTTCTCGCTGCTGCGGCTTTTCAATAAAACGCTGCCGCCACCGGCGACCTGGCTGTCTGCGCCCAGGGAAGGTCTTGAACCTGTTTTGGCGGCCGGGGATTCAGGCATGCCGGATCCCGCCCGGGAGGCAATTTGCGCCAGGTCATCCGGCACACCGCTGACTTTACCCGTGGAAGACCAGGCCGCAATGGCCCGCTGCACCCGGGCCGAGATCAGGGGAATGTAATCTGCGGCGGTCGCGGCCCCTTTCGCTTCCGGGGTATAGCGGCGGATGGCGCGCTCGATGGAATGGCTGTCGCGGTTGCTGTAATAACCGAACCAATGGTCGATCCAGGGGCACCCGGCGGCCGACCAGATGGTACCGGCCAGAGCCGCTTCGGCCGAGTTGCACACCGCAACCCGCAATTGTGCCAAAAATTCGCTTCTTCTCATTTGCCCGGCCGCCGGTTCAGGCTCCCGATCATCGACAATCAGCCCGGGCATCGCGGCTGTGTCCTCAGTGGTTGACTCGGCCGGCTCGGCAGTCGTGGGCTGAGATATCTCGGTCGGCGCCAAAGTCGCTGAGGCCGTATCTGCGGCCGACCGACGTTGGATTTCCGGTTGAACTGCGCTGAGCTTCGGTTTGGCTCCGCGACCCGTTACCGCATGTTGCGCCATGCGGTCGGCTTCCGTTTCATAAGGGTCGTTGGACGGAGCCTGCCGCAGTTTCGGCTGAACGGGTCCTGGATAATCGGACAAGCGCAGGGTGGCGATATTGCCGATGGATCGTTGAGAAAACGATATGGAATGCGGAGCAAAGGAATCCTCGGCGGTTTGGCCTGATACGGCCCGGCAGGATTGACTGGCAGGGTTTCCTTTGGCTTTCTCGGATTGATGACGCGTTATCATTTGCGGCCCTGAAATAGAAGATGATAGATTCCAGGCTTGCCCGGCATGATCTCAATGGCGTCGACGGGGTGTCTCAGCCGTTGGATCAAGGTCGCCAGGCGGGTGGCAGTCTTTTCCGTCATCTGATCGTTTTTTTGAGAGAGGGCATAGTGACGAATCCATGTGGTCGAGTCCCCGACGCGGCCGGTGGAAATCCTGAGCCCGCTTGAGGTGCGGCCAACGGGTATGGAAAATGTCTCTTCCTGCGTTTCGTTGACCCGATGATCGGACAACAGGTCGATCATTTCAGCCAGCTCAATGACATGTCCGGGGGGAAGGAGGACCGGCATGTTGTGACCCTTGGCCCGCCTGAACCCGGCTATGGCGATCATGAGGACGATTGTTGCTGCGGCCAGCGCCGCATGCCAGGCATGCCACGTCAGCAGACCGCCCACTTGGGCCGCCAGGGTCAGCATCATCAGAATAACCGTCGTCCACTGGGCCTCTGAAAAACCGAGCCAGTAGGGTCGCTTGGCATCGCCGCGCACGAATTCAAAGCAAAACCGGCCGATACCATAGACCATGGTATACAGGGCCAGGGCTTCCCCCGGTGGATACTTCTTTAGTACCAGGAAACTGCCCCCCAGAACCACGGCAACAACCCACAGCGCCTCCAGGGCCTGGACGGGAAATAGCCGTACCCCCACCAGGCAGTTTTCGAAACCCTCGGCGGCATGTTCCCGGTGGTAGCGGATGCCCCAGCCATGGGGCCGGCCGTGGCAGCAGCCCACCATAAGGCAGCCGATGCGGCCGCAGGCCAGGAACGTTCCCACGGCCAGCACGACTTGATCCAGATAAACCAGGATCGGCTGGTCCAACAGCCACAAGAGCAGGGCGGAAGTCAGCAGGATGGCAATTTCATGGTGATAGTAAATCAGCGTCTCCTCCCCCACAATAACCTTGGTGGCCAGGGCCAGAACATAAAAAGTCAGCAGCACATTGACGGTCAGTACAATCAAGAGCCCAAGCGACAGGTTTAGATGGATGAATAAAATCGTGTTCAGGAGCAGGGCCAGGCCAATGCCGGTATAACCACAAATTTTATAAGAAGAGACACGACGGTCGGAGATCGCCAGTCGCGGTCGAGCCAGGTGGTCGCATATCCGGTTTGTTATTGAGTGATGCATATTCGGCATTCGGTATTCGGCTTTCGGCATTCGGCGAACGGCAAGGGTTTAAGGTATCGGGTATAAGGTGTAAGGTGTAAGGTTTAGGGTAGAAGGTATGAATCGTGTATAAGGTATTTATTCGAATATCGATATGCTGTCATTTGTCATTCGTATCCTGAAAAAATCATCTAATCCTGCTTCCAGCGGGACTGTCGGTTTTATAAAAAAGACAGAGCGCAGCGATTCCTTAATTTTAGTCATTTTAGTCAATTTAGTTCATTTTAGTCATTCTACAATAGGACCCGGTACCCAGCATCCAGCATCGAGTATCCAGTATCGAGTACCAAATAACAAATAACCAATAACATTCAGCCTCCCAACATCCCTTTCAGACCCGCTAAGTTTTGGCTGAGCTTGTCGGCGCTGCTGCGGGTCTTGAAATTGAATTGATTCAGCTCGGCCGAGGTTTTTTTCAACTCGGCCATCTCCAGCAGGGCCTGCTGTTTGCGCTCATCGGACGATCGGATCAGATCGGCGGCCAGGTCTTTTTTGTCCTCGGCGACGTCGCCGTCGATCACCCTGGTTTTGCCCCGGGCCGATGACAGGTAGATTTTCTTTTTCTCTTCAATCAGCGCGCCGTCCGGAGTTTCATAAGCAATGGCCAGGGTCCTGGTGGCCTTTTCGATGGCGGCGGCCCCCATTTTGATGACATACTCGCCATTGGCATCGGTGACGGTATCGGCCACGATTTTGGGCTCGGCACCCGAGGTCCGCACGACGACCCTGGCGCCGGCCAGCGGCTGGGTGCCGTTTTCGGCCGCCAGCCGGCCGGTGAACAGGGCCTCATCGGCTTTGACGTCGTGGGCGATGTTGGCGGCGCGGTTTTCGAGCAGGGCCCGGTTTTTTTCGATATTATCGGCCACGGCCCGGCGGTTTTCTGCCACCGCTGCCAGCAGTTTGTCTTTCTGGGTGGCGACCTGCTTTTCGAGGCTGTCGATACCCGTGGTGGCGAGCGTCAGCGGCTTGTTGTCGCCAGTAAACACGGCCCGGGAGTCCATGATCATGGCCCGCGGATCCGGCCGCCCGCCGGTTTTTTGCAGGGCGGCCTTGACCTGTTTGAACCCGGGGTGTGAGCCGAACTTGGCCTCGATGCCGTCCTCAACCCCCTTTAGCAACGATTTTAAATCGATTGGGTCAGCCATTTTTCTCTCCTTCTACCAGCGATTGTTATCGGAAGTCAGCATAATATCTCCGGTGAGATTTGGCGCGCGATGGAAAATGTTGCCCTGGCCCAGGCCCCGCCGGAGTTCAGCGCAACGGCCTCGGCGCTCGGTGCTCCCGAGACGAGGTTGCCGTTGACCGCCATTTGGGATGATGACAAAAACAGGCTGTACCAGCCGTCAGCACCAATGCCCTGGGGCAGGGTGACCTGATTTTGCGAAAAAATCAGGTCTCTTATATAGTACTGATAGGCCTCGTTCGGCTGGGTGTGATGCCCCACATGAATTTTCGACCAGATGGCGGAGGCCGCTGCATCGCGGACATCGAATCCGTTGCCGATGGCCAGCAGTCGTTCGAGGGCCTGATTTTCCGTGTACCAGGGCGACGTGACGTTGAGATTTATGGGTCCACCGACTGCGGCCATGTGACCGATCCAGGAAAACTTGGGGGCCACGAGCAGGGAGATGCCGTCATTGTCATTGAAATCGTTGTTTGAAATAGTCAGCGAGCCTGAACTCCCCAGGAACAACGCGCCGCCGCGCGGATAATACAAATCATCCGTGCCCGAGCGGCCGTTGCTGAGAATTTTATTGCTTTCGAATTTCAGATTGTGGCAATCGATAAAGGCCGTACCATAGGTGTTCCATGCATCGTCCTTTTTGCCGCAAAAACGGATGTTGTTGAGCGAAAAATAGACTTCCAGGGCATTGCGCACCATGAGCCCGCCCAGGATCGTGGCATACACGGCCGTGAACTGAAGATACTCTGACGGCGTGTAGACCTCAAAGGGCGGCGTTGCGGAGTAAAATTCATCGGCCTCACTGTTAAAGCATTGATTGATTTCGTTGCCGATAATATTGAGCTTGTAGGTGCCCAGGAGAAACGCCAGGAGATCCGCTGCAAAACCGAGTTTCAAACCGGCCGCGAAATTGGTGCTGAAAAGCTTGCCGGCTGCCAGACCGCCGCCCCTGAAAAGCGCCGCCAGTTGAGTGGCATCGCACAAGATCCCGGCCAGGCCGTGATTTTGAATTTCATTGTTTTCAATCCTGAGATCCACCATCATGGGTAAAGACGAGAACGAGAGCCCGTGTCCGGCACCCCACTGCAGACTGTTGCGGTCGAAACGGGTACCCTGGGCGCCGAGGTTTATCAGCGGGAAACTTTCTTCCAGCAGCAGAAAATAGACCGCCATGGCGCTGGTTTCACCGGGGCAGGTCATGAGAATGCCGCCGGGGGCGGCCTGTAAATCCTCGTTAACATCGATTGCCGGCTTGCCTTCCACCGTATTGTCAATCACCTGGACGCCGGGCGCCTCCAAAATCATGCCATAGCCCTGGAGGTGGCCCTCAAATTCCTCCAGCAGGGCCCGGGAGGCCGCGGCAACCGCGGCCGGGTCGCCACCGGCGGCGGCCTGGCTCAAGGCGGCGATGCGTTGCGAAACAGCGCCGGTAAAATCGGATGAATCGGCGATTGCCTGAACCCGGGTAAACATTTAATCCAGCCCGCTCCAATGGGAAGCATCCTCGCTTAGCATATCGCCTGCCGTGCGCAAAGCGTCTGGATTTAAATTCATCAGGGCATTGCCCAGCGCTGCAACCGCCGTATGGTCGCTTGCTTGTCCGGCGCCCGCCGCTTCCATCGCATCACCGATAGCGTCCACTACCCGGGCGTGGCCGGCAAACAGGCGGCCCATGGCAAACAGCTCGGCGACAGCGGCTTTGCCCGGCCACACGTCAATCCGGTTGGATGCGATCAGGGTATTGGCCAGGTTGGTGTGAATTCCGTTGCCGGTGCCATGAATCTGGTTGCGTACCATGCGATCATCACGGCTGGCAAGATCTTTGACAGCCGCCGCGATGGCATCACTTTCCAATTGATCCGCCACCTGCCGAATGGCATCGATCAACTCCCGGATCAACGGTATAAACGGGTTGTCCGGCGCTTCCTCGTCCCCGTCACTGTCTGCGGTTTCCGTGTTCGGGCAGATCGAGCCGACACCGTAGAGCAAAAAGACCACTGCCAGGATAAAACTGTCTGAGACGGACTGCTCCTCATCGTCATCCTGGCCGTCTCCACCCTCGAAAATTTCCAGCATACGTTCCAGGAACCCGATCAGCAGGTTCAGGAGATAGATAATTGCGCCGTATAAAAGCTGCAGCAACAGCCCGGTAAATTCCGGATTGTTGAGCACCGGCAGCGCTCGCCACAGAATCCCGGTTTCCGCGGCACCGGCGATCCGATTGGCACTGATGCGAACACCTCCCAGAGTCAGGCCGCCGAGCATCCCGATGCCGACCCGGCCGACTTCCAGCCGGTTATCTGAGATGCGGGTACGGCTGACGACCTGCAAGGCCAGCAATTGATTGAACAGCCGGACAAGGATCGTAACAAACGGATTTTGCGGAAATTTTTCGGCAACGCCGATAAAGCCCACCGACCCCCGCAGATTTTTGGTGATGTTGCCGAAGGTGCCGGCACCCGCGGACTCCAGCCAATAGGCAATCCAATCCACCGGCTGGCCGCCGGCAAACATCCGCATAAGGGTCTCGAACAAGTTCAGGGTGGGCGTCAGCCCCATCGAATCCAGGAAACGTCTGACCAGCAGGATGGCGGCATCCTCGCGTTCCAGGATCCAGACATCGGAATACGTGCGGAGTACTGCGAGAAATTCGGGACGGTCATAGGTGTTTGACAGCCAGCCCTGGGGACCCCGGACGCGATTGCTCTCAAAACGCAGGCGATCTGAAAAATGGACTTCCACCGCCACTGCCGTTTCAGAGGAATAAAAACGGCCGGCCGGATTCCTGCGATCCAAGCGATTCGTCCACCCCAGGGCGCCGGGAGTCTTTCCCATCGACACGGCCCGGTCCAATTCGGCGGGCGGCGGAGGTGCATCCATCGACAGATCGTTCAGCTCATCTGTTCGGCGCTCTTTCAAATCGTCTGCGACCCGGGCTTGGCGTTCGATGATTTCAAAGTCATTGTCCCGGACCCGGGTCCGGAAGTTATAGGTCATCACCAGGGCGCGCGCATGGGCCTGTACCCGATTTTCCAGGATACGGTTGTCCCGCGATTGAAACAGGTGCAACCCGGTCATGCCCGTCAAGGTGTTGTTGCGGACCACACTGTCACTCAGGATAAAGGCCAGGATGCCGGCGCCGCGAAACTCGCTGCCCTCGCCGGAGGAGACCGCGCAGCCGAACAGGGTGTCTCTGAGCGTGTCGATGATATCATTAATCTCCTGGCTTAGCTGAACATCGCAGCCTTCGGTGGGATCGATTTGATCCAGCGGCAGCTGATCCAGGGCGTCCTGCTGTTCCTGGGTTAACCCGAGCTGCACATCATTGAGTCTGTTGTCCGCAATCCGTGCGCGCCGGCCCTCGATCAACATGACGCCGACATCGGAAAAACGAATGCGGTTGCCGTTGCAGTCAAGCTCGTCGATCCAGGGCACCCAGGTATCATCGTAGGCGCCCATCTGCACCAGTCCGGCCCGGCCGGCCATCCGGTTGTTTTCAACCTTGATCCGGCAGCCGCCGGCCATTCTGATACAGGGACTGAAAGTCCGCGGTTTGAATCCTGAACCCCGCAGACGGGCAAATTCGCCGGATCCGATCTTTTCACCATATCCCTTGACAAAATCGTCGTAATCCGCCGGCGCCCGTTCAGGAAGGCTGTATAGATCACAGTTTGAAACGGCGACGACCTTGCTTTCATCGATGACGGCCACCAGGCTGGCGGCCCCGACGCCCAGCATTAAAAAATTGGTGAGGGTGATGTTGCGCGAGGCGCTCACCCGGAAAAGATCATGCAGCAGGCCGGCCATGATCCTGCTAAACTCGACTTCAAGCTCCTCCAGCTTGGCCTGCAGCTCGGCCACAGCACTGGCGTCGCTGCCGGCCTCGAGAATTTTGTCCCGGACTTCATCCATAGCCGCGAGGACATCGATTTGGGCGGCGGCATAGCCGAGGGCCTCGTAATAGCTCTTCAGAACCTGACGGCGTTCGGCGCGTAGCTCGGCGGCCAACCCCTCGTCACCGGCCGCTGTCGCTTCAGCGATTTTTTCTTCCAGCTCGCTGATTTCAACCCTGAGGCGGGCGACTGCCTCTTGATCCATTTCCGGTTTGGCCGGCAGATAGATTACCCGGGTCGCCCCACCTTCCCCCTTGACGGTGATATCCTGTGAGGCCTCAATCAGAATGGTTTGGTGAACAATATGAATCCCGGGCGCCAGGTAGATCGAGCCGCCTTCCGGTCCCAGGCTGTCGATGGCCTCCTGGATGGACTGCCCCGGCAACACGATCCGGTCACAGCATTTGTGGCGGCAAAGATACTCCAGGGCCTGCTGGACATTTTCAATGCCCAGGCCGGACCACTGCTCGCAGCAGTCCGGGTCGAAGGACACATGCGCGGCCGTGATGCCGGTCAGGGGCGGAAAGCGTTTGCGGCAGGAGTCAAATTCGGTCCCGGCGGTCTCCGATGAAATTCGGCTCAAGGGGGCGTAGTGATGCCGGGGTCCGGTGGGGGGTGCCTGGTCGAGGACCTCAACCGAGCGGGTGTTGACCCGGGCCGTGAACTGCCAGTAGTCCCCGTGATAAAAGGCGTCCTGGGAAAATGCGATCTGTATGCCGTGCTCGAGCTGGGTATCCGGCAGCCCGCCGGCGCCGAAGGTGGTAAAGCCGGATACATTTTCCACGCCGTGCCATTTGCGCAGTTTGGGGTGACGCCCGGTGCGGCTGTTAAACGGCGCCGTCGCAAAATCCCCGGCCTCGTTTTCAAGCTGTATTTTGACGCCGCCGGCCTGGTGGGTCATTTCGATGATTTTGGCCAGCTTGCCGTGCTGTCCCGTGTCGATGGCATCGGCCAGGTCACTGACATCGTCGGCCAACTCGACCCAGTCGCCATGGCAAAGCAGCCGATCATCGGGGACCGTTACCGATTTGGTGTCCGCCTCAAAGTTCGTGATCGCTGCCAGGTCCGCGCCGTTGTTGCGGGACCATTTGAAAGTCGCCACATTGGCAGCACCACCCTGGTGGATTTCGACCCGGTAAAGGGCGTTTTCAAGCCCGGTGTAGTCCAGCTCCGGCTTGAAATCACACTCCCCCTGGGCCGCATCCGGCGACAGGCCCGTGCTCAGGACCCCGCGGCCGCCGGGCCGCAGCGCCCGGGCGATATCGGTTGCGCAGTCCGCGGTCGGCAGCAGCTTGACCTGGGATACCAGCTGTTCGCGGCTAGTGGTGTCGGGGCCGCCCAGGGCGACTTCCAGCAGGGCCGGGTCTTCCACCACGGTCAGCGTCCGCTGCCAGACATCCAGGTAGACCAAGTACTGAGCGCCCTCCGCCAGATCGACGGTTGGCGGTTCGGGATAGTCCCGTTGGGTGTTGTAGGTCTCGAAGCCTTCTTTGACGGCGGCGTATCCCTGGACGTAATAGCGTCCGGCCCCCTTTGAAGTGCCGTCGCCGCCCTGGATGTAAAAATCATCCGGGTCCGTGTCGGCGGTCAGGCCGGTTGTCAGGGTCAGCCGGTCTAGGTGAACGGTTCCGGTCGTTGCGACATGAATGGCCAGATTGCTATAGTCACCAAGATCCAGAGTGGCCAGATCCAGTTCCATGACCTGCCAGTCGCCGCACGGATAGGTCTGCGCCGGATCCGTGGCAAGCGGGGCATCCAGGGGATCGTTTTTGGTAATTTCCAATTGGATGAGGGCCGGATCGGTGGCCGCGACCTTGCAGTACAGCTTGAGGCGGGGGGTGCCCGGCGGCAAGACGGCGGCCCCCCGGTCTTCCAAGATCTGACGTAGCGCTGCCAGCTTAACCAGCAAGGGCGGGATCGAACGCTGCAGCGTTCCATCGCCGCTGATCATAAAACTGCCCAAGCCTTCCACCTTCAGCAAGTGGTCCACTTTCCAGGTTCCATTGCCGTCAAAGCGCCAGCCGGCGGCGGCATCCAGGCGATCCAGGATCAAGTCGTGATGGACCCGAAAGCCCTCGTTGGGGCTGCCGTGGTCCCCGATAATGTCCGTCAGGTGCCGCGAGCGGGACTTCAGCATGATCTCGAAGGCGTCGTTCCAGTCCGAGTCCAGCTGAACCCGGCCCATCTGCAGGTTGACGCTTTGAAAATGTTTTTTCTCGTCCTGCTCGCTGAATGGTCTTTTCGAAATCTCTGCGTGCATGATTTTTCCTTTGTATTAGGTTTCAGGTGTCAGGTGTCAGAGAACAGATGACAGAAGTCAGAGGACAGAAGCAGAAGTCAGAGGACAGAGGCCGGATGACAGATGACAGAAGCCAGATGACAGCCTGGGGTCGCGGCATCCCTCTTATAAAAATTCAATGAATGTCGAATGTTGATTGACGAATGGTGGATTCGCTTTACTCCGTCGTTTTAAAATGGACCGTTCGACAAAAAAGCTCACGACAGACAGGATACCTTAAATCCAAAATCCGCATTCCAAAATCTAAAATTTGCTTTCTGAAGTTTCTTTTCCGATCAGACCGTCTGTCCTTTAGCCGGAGGCCTCGCTCTTATGAAACTACGCCTATATTAACCCCAAAAACAGGTTATTTAAATCGTGCTCGTCGTCGTACTCGTCCTCGTCCTCGATACTGAGAGGCTCGAAAGCTTCGAGGACGAGGACGAAATGGCAAATGACTTCATAGGAAATTGATATTGCATTGAGCTGGCACGGTTTCTTTTCCGATCAGACCGTCTGTCAACCGTCATCTGTCCTCTGACTTCTGTCATCTGTCATCTGTCCTCTGTTATCTGTCATCTGCCATCTGTCATCTGTCCTCTGACTTCTGTCATCTGTCATCTGTCCTCTGTTATCTGTCATCTGCCATCTGTCATCTGTCCTCTGACCTCTGACCTCCGTCCTTCCGATCAGCAGTCGCGGTCGATCAGAACCGGCTGCAATCCCACCGGCAGATACTCGTTGAATTTGAGGGCCAGGTTTTTCTGTTTGAGAGTGTAGTGGGCCTGGTGGTAAACGCCGATTTCACCACCGTTCTCGGCCCAGTGCGTGACCGTTTCGCGGCAATTGCGCTTTAGCTTGAGGTAGCTCGACTGCCACGGCTGATCACTGCAAAATGTAACCGGGGCCTGGGTGCATTTATAAACCCGGGGCAACCGGTTGCCCTGGGGGGTGGTCCGGCAGTAGCGAATGCAACCCTGCTGGGGATTGGCGGCCCGCACCTTGTCCATGAAAATGGATTCCGAGGCGGTCAGGGTTTTGACTTTGACTTTTTTGAGAACCGTGCTGCGCTCGATTTCAACCGCCGAGCGGCGCGCGACCAGGGCGTTCTTTTTAGTGGAATCCAGGGCACAATTTTTTATGTCGATGGCGCAGTGGCAGTACACGCTGAGGCGCTTGCGCAGGATGCAGTTTTCCAGGGACAGGGCCGGGTAGCGGTCCGCCGCGCCCCGCACGTCCTCCAGCAGCATCAGGTTGCGCAGCAGGGTGCAATCCTTGAATTTGATTTTATTGAAGCGCCCGGTGCGAAAGCGCGGAGTATGACCCAGGAGCATACCTTGAACAGCCACCAGGGGCGTGACCTCATCGGCCGGACCGTCCCAGATCAAGCGGCCGCGCCAGAACGGTTTTTCAAATTGGGCCGCCCGCAGAATGACCCCGCTGGCGATGGCCCGGGACACATGGCAGTTTTCGGTGTAGATTTCACTGTCTTCGATCTGGATCACCCAGGGGGTGCCGTCGGCCGCCCGGGATGCGCCCCGGCTGACGACCTCGTCCAAGGCCGCTTGCAGGGTGCGAAATATCCTAACCTGCGAGACCACTCCATCGGCCGGGGGACGCAGGTGCCGGGTGTCATCCGGCGCCGAACGCTTGGCGACCCTGATGATCCGGCTCTCATCGACAGCCTCCCAATCGTGGTAATAGGCGCCTGCTCCCAAATAGCTGGCAAATCCATGGTAATAGCTGGCGCTGAGCGGCATGCGCGGTTTTTCCTGGTCCGCGAAGGCCACCCGGCCCAGGTCCGGGTCTATGGCCAGCAGACCTGCGGCCGGCTTGATATAGGTCGACAAGTCGCAGCGCACAGGGATGCGGTGCTGAATCGGCGTTTTGCCCATGATCGGCCGGCACTGGCCGGCGGCGTAGCGTCCCAGCAGCCCGGGATTGAAGGCGCCGCCCGGGCCGGCCTGCGGTGTCCGTTCGATGACCAATCCACCCGCAATCGCTCTGGCATTAACCCGGTAGGTCGCGCCGTCGGCAGCTACGTATAAATAAGCGCCGTCACCCGTAATGACATCGATTTGGGGCAAGTAAACGAGCAGGGCATTGCCCCTCTCATCGGTGACAATGATTTCCATCTGACCGATGGGGTTGGCATCCGTGCGGTGGAGACTGATGATCAGGTGGCCCGGTCGGTCGACCGTCGCTTTTGAAACCAGGGTGACTTTAACCGCGTCCGCCACGCTGGTCACCTTAACGGTGGTCAGAAGCCGCAGCACACCGCCGCCCGCACCACCCGCGTTGTCCTGGTTCCAGGCCTTGACGGTCCAGCCGGCGGTCGGCACCCGGGTGTTTAAAAACTGACCCCGGTCAACGATCTGCAGTGGATCGCTTTTTGCCAGGCTGTAAATGGGCGCTGCCGGCCGATTGGCGGCTGTTAGCTGACGGGAGGGATACACCACCCCTTCGGTGGCCCGGGCCAGGCGGGTAAAATTGTAAAGATTTTCATCCGCCGGCTGGGGGCCGGTGGGATCATAATCGTAAAAATAGGCGCTGCCGTAGCGGTCGATGGCAAAATAGGTATCCGTGCCGCTGTGAAAGGCCGGCAGATAGACGTAGCTGCGATCCTGGTAGATGCCCCGGCGCAGGTCGCCCTGGCCCGTAAAGACCGCGTAATCATTTTTGCGGCTCTGCAGCTTCAACACCATGGCCGAAAAAGCCCGGTTGTAGCCGGCGGCAGCCGTCACGCGCATAACGAGTCGCCCCCGGGACCGCGTGCTGCCGTCCGCCAGGCGCTGATATTCGAGCGGTGCCGTCGACAAATCCAAGTCTCCCAGGGGATCCAGCCGGGCGTTGCCCCCGCTCTCGTAGAGCACCATGGCGCTGACGGTATATTTCAGCGGCTCGCCGTCTTGGACCTTCCAGTCCACCGGCAGCAGCCCTTCGTTGTCGGCCAGGTCGAGCAGGGCGGCATCCGGGGCCGCCACGGCCGGAGATCCCGTCCACTTGGGCACCTTGGGAGTCGCTGCCAGGACTCCCTGGAAATAGACATCTACCGTTCGGCCGGTGCCGAAATGCGCATCGCGCTGGGACTGGGCTAGGGTCTGGGAGAGCGGGAAACGGCTGGGACCGTCAAAAAGCGTCAACGGACGGCGCCGGGCATCCAGGGCGAAATGGTAGGGGCGGTGCTGCACCCGGCGCAGGGGGACTTGGCGGTAATGGGAGAGTGCCACGGTGGACAGGAAAAAACCGATGTTCTTGATTTGAAACCATCCCCGGCGCGGGCCGGGTCGGCGAATATCGGCACTGTGCAGCAGCGAATTACGAGCGCCGCCCAGGGCAAACAGGGTCTTGTTGTCTCTCAAGTCGGGCGTTTGCAGGTGGTCGGCCTTGATGTGGTTCAGATTCTGGCTCCACCCTATCTGTTCGAAGAATTCGGCCGCATGAACCCCCCAGCCGGTTATTTCCCGGGCAACGTCTTCAAGAGTGGCGAGGGTGCCCTTGGACCGGCGCCAGCCAATGGTTTGCATGACTTCCTGACGGTTGCGGTTGCCGTCGTTTTCGATCAGCCGGGCGCCGATCAGCTGACCGATATAGGGTACCACCCACTCGCGGCAGGTCTCGATAAAACTGTCATCGTAGAGCCCGGCGATATTGTGCTCCATGTCGTCCAGGGTAGCGCCCACAGCCGCGAGAAAGTCTTTGAGGGCGCCGCTGTTCCGGTCGTAGGTGTGATACAGTCTCGGCAGGAGCTCGAACAAATGTTCTTTGTAGTGCGATGGGGCCACGGTGGGTCTCCTGGTGAATAATTGAATATTGATTATTGATTATTGATTATTGATTATTTGTGGAGTCGCTGCGCTCAATCTAATTGAAAAAGTGATGAGTGCTGAGGACAGAGTGTGTCGCTGTTTCCATCGTTTAAATTCCTTTTACTCAGTCCACGTCCTTATTTCGACACTTGTCCGCCCGAGGAGGATTCGCCACTCGCCATTCCCTAAATGCCAAGTGTGTCGCAGACCTTGCCCACCGGCGGCTGCAAGACTGTGATGTCCAGTTGGGCCTGATCCAACTCGGCCAGCTCCCAATTCTGGATCCAGACATCTTCCGCGCAAAGAGCCGGGGTCTGATAGCCGCCGGCACTACAACCGGCTGCGGATCTTGTAACGGCCAGACTTTTGATGCCTTTAACCCCGTTGATTTGTTCCACCTCGCGATAAATGTCTTTTTTATGGATGCTCATTCCCAGGGCCAACCGTTCGAAATTGAAAAATTGCGGCAGACCGTTGGTCGTCCGGCCCGTGCCAAGGGCGGCTGCAATCGCATCTTCCAGACGATCGGTGTCCACCCCTTCCAGGGCGACGACTTCTATTACAATGGTTATGGGAACCCGGCAGACCGGTTCCACCATGAGGGGTTGATTGATATCCCGGCGGGCATCGAGATGATCTCGCAGGTCCGGCAATATCGGCGTGAGATCCTGTCCCTGCTCACCAATAACCGCCAGATAGACCACCTCCCGGTAATTGATCCAGCGCCAGCCGGCCTTGGCCTTTCCCGCCCCTGGGTAGGCCAGCGCCAAATCGGCGTAGTCGCTCAATGAAACGGCGCGATCAAAAGTCAGGTGTTCGGCCGGTATCTTGGCCCGCAGCTGATCCCGGGTGTCCGGGTCGGAGCCCCCGGCAGTCGGGTCGCCGTTGAATACCTCCTTTAAAAAAGCCGGTTTGGAGGTCGGTTTTTTGAGAACCTTGGCGGGGACATTACCCTGGCTGCCCTGACCGATCCGGTAGCTGGCCGTTACATTGTCACGGCCGGTGGGCAGCCTGGCACCATTGGCGCCGTCACCGAAGACGATGCGGCTTTGGCCGTCATAACCGGTTTGGACGGTAAAATGACGGTCCTGGGGTCCGCTGTACAGAAAATCATCTTTTTGCTGCCAGGGCAGGTCGTTGACCTTGACATCCACGACCGCCTGGATGCCTTCACGCCCACGCCGTTCATAAGTCAAAGGCGATTGCGCCAGGTCAAAAGATTGATAAGCTTCTTCACCCCAGCCGCTGCCTAACACGGTGGCCGGAACCGACTTGCCCTGGGTAATATCCACCGCATTGCCCCAGATGGTGACCCCGTATCTGGTGAAGTTTTTGCTAATGGGGATCTTGAGCTCGATATAGCTGGTGCCGACGGTCGTATCGTAAGTGACTTCCTTGACCAGGACCTTTTCGGTTTCCTTTTTTGCGCCGACGGAACCGTGCAGGATGAGCGGACGGTATTTTTCCATGGCTGAAAAATCACCGCGGATCACCAGTATCGATTCTCCGGCCAGGGACGCCGTATTGGGGGTTTTAGTCTGCACCTGCAGGGGCTGGCGCAGACCGGCGTAGACGACGTGGTCCGGTGATTTTTCCAATATTCCGTGATCGTAAGCTGCCGGCTCGGTGCCGGCGCCGTGGCAGCCGAGCCAGTCGACGGTCAGCTTGGTCACTTCGCGGGTTTCGGTAAGGTTCTTTTCCAGGGCATAAAAGGTTTTATTGACTTCCGTGGAGCCTTCCAGAACCTTGATGGTATAGCTGAAGCGCCGGGTTTCGCCCGCTGCGGCGTCGGTCTCAGATATCTAGCGCTGAATACCGGTTCGGATGGTCGCCATCTCAAAGGCGACCCCCGTGATGACGCCGAAACAATCAGCAGCCCCGTTTTTTTTCACGACAATCGGGTCGGCTAGGGCCACTTTTTCAAACTTGCCGTCCAGCCAGACCCTGTTTGCGGTGCCGCTCTCCAACTTGAGAAGATCACGGCCCTCCGGGTTGATGGTGCCCCAGACGCCGTCCCCCGCAGTTTCACTGCCGGCCAGCGTGCTGAACATGGAGCCGGCGGTCCAGGTCACGTGAGTGGTGTCGTTTTGCGGGTCGATGGCCGCCGCCTGCACCTGGACGAAAAGGCTTCCGGAAGCAGCCTTGAAATACAGGTGGCTGCCGGTTTTGATGACCAGCTTTTGGGCCAGGCGGATGCTGGTGCCGATGGCGACCGGGTTATAGCGTTGGCTGTCCGCCAGGGTGAATTCATTGTATTGGGCTTTGACGGCCAACGGTTTGTCGGTCTCGAAAAAGACTTTTTTTTCAGCCCCTTCTTCTTTACCCGAAACCTGAAACCTCTTGGGCAGGCTGCCGCCTTTGTCCGGCTTGGCCAGCACGATCAGCGTGCCGCTGGCGGCCGCGCCGGGATCGATCCGGTAATCCACCACCAGCGCGAAGTTGAACAGCGATTCGCGCAGCTGGGCGGTCTCCAGGTAGATTTCCTGGGCGTAGGCATTCTGGTAAGTCATCAGGACTTCGCCCAGGTAAGCGGTCAGATCGACAAAGGCCCGTATGAAATCATCGTCGCGCAGCACAAACCCCCTGGATTCCAAACGCTGCATCAGGTCGGCCCGGTATTCGTCATAGCCCTTGGCGCTGTAATGGATATTTGATTTATGCGGCCGGTTGTGGGCTGTGCTGTCTAATAAGTCTTTGGTCACGTTGTCCACCCTTTTTCGGTATTCGGCGTTCGGTATTCGGCGATCAGTACTCGGTGTTCGGCATTCGGCCTTCGGTTTTCGGTGTACGGCGTACCCTGAAGTTTCGTGAGAGCAGCGGCCTCGATTCGGCTGAGCTCGTCGCAGGCCGGCTAAAGGGCAGCCGGTCTGATCTCAAAAGAAACTTTGAAAAAGCGAATATCGAATATCGAATAATGAATATCGAATGTCGAAGGAATGTATTCTATCTATCTTATTAAAATGACTGAGCAAAGCGGTTCCACCCTTCGACATTCTGCGGTTCGATATTCGATATTCTGCGGTTCGCTTTAAATGTAGTTTCACACGAGAATTCCGCGCCCCGGTTTCCTGACACCCGAACACCGAACACCGAAGGCCGAATACCGAAAGCCGAAAACCGAACACCGGATCTCGCACCCCGCAACTCGCAACCCGTACCCCGCAACTCGCATCCCGTAACCCGCAACCCGTAACCCGCAACCCGTAACCCGTAACCCGCACCACGTACCCCGCAACCCGCATCCCGTAACCCGCACCCCGCAACCCGCATCCCGTAACCCGCTTTCCTGACACCCGAAACCTGACACCTGAAACCTCATCGTCCTCCCACCAATTCCAGCTCCAGCCGTCCGTGCTCCGGGAAGTTGCGGTCGTTTTCCAGGCGGGCAATTTCATCCCATTGCAGGGCAATCAGACCGTCGCTCAACTCCGGTCCCGGGGGGGCGCAGCAGCCGTTTAAACGTCAGGACCTCGGCGCATTCGACGCCCTTGACCCGGGCAACGGCCGCGTACAGCCCGGAAAGCGTGACGGATTGCCCGAAAGTCCAGTGGTCGGGATGAAAAAAGCCCGGCGTCCCGTCGGCGCCCGTGCCACTGCCTAGGGCGCTTTTCAGGTCCCGCAAGACCTGGTCGCGAAAGGCCAGATCCTCCAGGCAGAAGCGAATGGCGATATCCAGCGGCACGTATATCGCCGGCCGGATCTGAATGTCGTAGCCCGCCATCTTGCGGGTCATCAAATAATCAAAAACCGCTTTCGCCAATTCGGCACTCAGTGTCTCCGTCCCCTGGGGATCGAGGGTAATGCGGACGGTTATCCAGCTGCCGGTCCAGATAAACCGGGCGTTGGCCCGGGACACACCGTCTACAGCCACGGCTTCCCGTTCATAGTCGGCCTCTGTCACGGCCCGTTTTTGCCGTCGGATGGTTTTGGGTCCCCACAGTTTACCGTGGGCTTCGGTCTCGGGATCCCGGCCGCCGGAGGCCGGCAACGGGTTGAAGACGCTGACAATACCCTTTGTTTCAACAGCCAGGCGGGTCAGGGTGTTGGCGCCGGTGTTGCCGGCCCGGCCCAGGCCCGCCAGGTAGGACATTTCAATTAAAGCATATTTAGGCGGCCGCCGTCCGTTGATATTGTCACCGAATATCACCCGGTTTTTGCCGTTGGTCAGATCGACGATTTGATAGTGCGGGTCAAAGGGCTGGCTGGTCTTGAGGGAGCTGACACGCCGCCAGAGTTCGCCGTCCACCCGGATGTCGATCAGCGGCCGCCCATTTCTATATGCCAAGGGACCTTTGGCAAGCTCATATTCTGCCAGGTCCTGATCGACATACCAGGAAAACGGTCTGCCGGTCGGCTCCATGGTGCCATGGAAAAATTCGGCAGCATTTCCCAACAGGGAGGTCGCGGTTAGACCGGCGTCCCAGGGCAGGGCCTCGGAAGGCCCCCATTGCAGCAGCGTGATATCCGAGCCGTCGGTGGCGGTTTTGTAAATCGGATCATATGTGAGGGTCACCCGGTGGTAGCGGGTATCGCCGGCGGCATCAGCCGACCGGACAAATATACAGCGACCGCTTTGGAGCCCTTCGGGATGGCCTTTGACGGTCAGGCGGGTGGCGCCCATGGGAATCAACAGCGACGGGTGCGAAAAATCATAGGGCTCCAGACGGTTGAGGTCCCGATAGGCTTCAAAGGGCTCGGTCAGCGTGAAGGTGACCGGGGTTTCATAGGGCACGTCCCGGGCCGGCGTCTCCACCCGGGTGCCGGCGGATACGGTCAGGTCACGATTCACCTCGAGGCAAATGTAAGCCGTGGCGGTCTGGCCCGGATTGAGGGTGTAATCCAGTAATTTCAGGTGACCGGCCACCGCTTCGCGGGACCGGGCGCTGCTGAGTTGGCTTTCGGCGGCGACCCGGTCCTGGTAATAGCTGAGCCGGTCACCCACGTAGGCCAGCAAATCGATGACGGCGATGCCGAAATCGGCTTCGGCCCGATCCCAGAAATCCGGCAGGGTGGCCGGCAGCCGGTCGAGCATCGCCTGCTTGAAACTCTCATAATCCTTGGCCTGATAGTCAAAATCATAAAGATCGGGAAACTTTTCAAAACCCGGTCCGTGCCGGCGGCAATCGATGTCGTTGGGGCAGTCCACCTTGAATGAAAACGAAATCCAGCTAAAGACAGGATCCAAATCCGCGGCCGCCCAGACTGCTTCCCGGATCGCCAGGCGATAGGGCGCCCAGTCGCCGAATTTGTCCAGGGTCAACACGACCGTTCGACTGCCGGTCCCGGTCGCCGCGATGATGCCGACATCGGTAATACGCTCTCCGCCACTCAGTGTGTAAGAGTCCGGGTTCTCAAGCAGGCTGTCGATGGGCTCCAAAAAGTGCAGCTCCAGCTGCTGCTGTCCCGGCAAAACAATGAGATAGTCCAAGCCCTGCATATCGGAAATGACAGGTTCCCCCGCCAGGTTCGGCCAGATATATCCTTGCTGGGTACTCATAATTTATACGCAATCTCCAGACGATCGGGTATTCTGTTGTCCAGACGCCGGTAGAAAATCTGGATATAAAGGGTTTCTTCTTCGTGAAAAACTTCGACCCCTTCGATCTCGACTTCGTCACCGATCCAGCGGGTCAGGGCCCGCTGAATTTTGAAGCGGGCCGTGGACACCAGCACCTGGTTGTTGCCCTCGAATAGAAGGTCATACAGGCCGCAGCCGAAATCGGGCAGATTGACCCGCTCACCGGGGATGGTAAACAGAATCTGCGTCATCTTGTCTTTGATATGCCGATCGATGTCGTCGATCTCGGCGGCGCCGCCGGCGTGCCCCCGGCGAAAGGGCAGCTGTAGAAAGCGGGATTTCAACTTAACCTCCCTTTAGAGTGGCTTCACCGTATAAGACGGTTCCCACGGCATTGTCATCGTTTTGCTGGGTCGTGTCGCCCATCCGGACCACGCCCTTGCCTTCGACCTTGACCGTGCTGCTGTAAGTGGTAAAGGTCACCTTGCCCTTGATCTTGCCCGAGACGACACCACCGATGGAACCGGCTTCATCACCGTTGCTGGACGGGATTTCGCTGTCTTCCAGGATGATGGGCTTGCCGTTGATCTTGACGTTTTCAGAGGTCTTGTCGGCCTGGCTCAGGTCGCCGATATTCGGATAGGGAATGGGTATCGGTCCGCCCGGGGTCGGAGTTTTGCAGACGTCGGGAAAGGCAAAGCAGATGCCGGATGATTTTGTCGTGATGGGCTGTGCCATAGCGTTACTTTCCTTCAATTAGTGGCTATTGATAAATAGTAGTTATGCATTCCTTATCTACGGGATTTGATGATCGGGTTTCGGGTTTCGGGTTTCGGGTGTCAGAGAACAGAGGACAGATGACAGAAGTCAGATGACAGACCTGGGGTCGCGGCGCCCCTCGTGTGAAACTACATTTAAAGCGAACCGCAGAATATCGAATATCGAACCGCAGAATGTCGAAGGGTGGAATCGCTTTGCTCAGCCTTTTTTAAATAGACAGGATTCATTACTTTGACATTCGAAATTCATTATTCGTTATTCGTTATTCGCTTTTTCAAGGTATACTTTCCGATCGGACCGGACGCTTGCGGCCAGAGGCCGGGCTGACACCTGACATCCGACACCTGAAACCTGACCCGCAGGGTCATGGGTTCAAGTCCACCGTCGCACCGCTGATGGTCACGGTTCCGGAGCCTTCGATGTTGATCGTGGCGCTGGTGAGATCCAGTTGGGTGGTGGCCTCAACCGTGACATTGTTGCCGCTGACATTGACATCGCGCGTATCGGCATTGATTTCGATGGCCTCGGCATTCATCTTGACCAGGTTGCCGTCCTTGTCGAGAATGGTAATGGACTCGCTGCCGTCGCTGTCGTCCAGCTGGATCAAATGGCCGCCGGCGGTTTTGATCAGTTTGCGGGCTGGGGCCGGATCGTCGTCTTCCGCCCCTTTGGGCGCTTCCTCCCGGGCCCACCAGGTCCCGCTCCAGATGGGGTAGGAAAGCCGCCCGGCTTCGAATTCCACCCACACGCCATCGCCCGGTTCAGGAATCATGTAATAACCCAGGTCCGCGCCGCCGCCGTAAGGCAGGCATGGCATGGCCCAACCGATTTCAGTTTCACCCAGCAAAGACGGAACATGGACCATTAAACGGCCGCGCATTTCGGGATCCTCATTATCGGTCACCACGGCCCGGTATTTACCGTAGTAACGATTTTCTACCCTTTCCTGATACAGGGACACCAATCGTGTCAGCATGCTGCGACTCCAAACGTAAGTTAGTCTAACCCGGAGGATTCAACCTTAGCCTGTCCGCGGGAATACGCTGACTTTAAGGTACCGGGGTACTGGAGTGTTGGAGTATTGGAGTAATGGAAAATGCAATTCGGGGTAGATAAGGGTCGCCAAGATGATGGGTTCCCATCCTCTGAATGTGCTTTTTCCCGCAAACTTTTACTAGCCGAATGTTCACTCATCATTCCAATACTCCAGTACTCCAATACTCCAACACTCCACCACTCCATCACTCCAATACTCCATCACTCCAACACTCCAACACTCCAGTACTCCAGTACTCCAACACCCTACCCATCGGATGCAAACGGCTCGTCACCGGTGACGCCCCAGCCGTTTCGAATGAGTTCGATCTGCTGTTCGAAGTGGCCATCAGCCAGGGTGGAAGCAACCGACGCGACCAGATAGTTGCCGCTGTACCGGGTACCCAGGCCCTTGACCGGCACCAGGTTGCGGGCGTGAATCAGGCTGCCGTATGACTCGCTGTTGACGGAACCGCGGGCTTTAATGAACCAGCTGTCCCTGTCCAGCCGGCCCTGCAGTCCCTGTTCGAGTTCCGTCCCGTCCAGGTTGGTCAAATCGCCCTGATAGACCCGGCCGGCGGCTTCTTTGGGGCTGCACAACGCTTCGACTTTGGAGCGGGTCAGCGAACCCAGAGAATCGTTCCCGAGCAGGGCAACGGCATACTCATCTACGGGCAGCGCTTCCAATTCCTTGTCGCCCAGGTTCAGGTGCCAGCCTGCGTTGCTGAGGGGTTGGTTGCCCGCCACCTGAATGTCCAGGAACTGGACATTGGTTTCGTCTTCAAAATGCACGGCCAGGGGCGGACGGGGCGCTAGATCCAGGGCCCGGGATTTGAAAAAACCTTTGACCTGCCCGTCATCGGTCATGCCAACGTAACACTCAAAACCGTTGCGCTCGGCCAGCTCCTTTAAAAAGCGGATGTCTGTGTGCTTTTGGGCCAGGATATTGTCCGCTTCGGAATGCATTGCGGCGGTGCTTTCAACTTCCGGCGTCAGACCGTAGTGAGCGAACAATTGGCTGGCGATGTCGCTGTGGGCGGTGTCGGTCCAGGTTTCTATCTTTTCTTCCAGGTTCATCAAACAGGTGGCATCCATCCCCCTGACCTCCAGATAGCAAAGCTCCTCCGCCGGATCGAAATGGGGCGCCAGGTGGGTAATGAAGCCTTCGAAATACGGGACGGCCTCATCTTCGCCGAGGCCGAAGGCGATGGTGACTTTTTTAAACAGGTCGAAGCGCTCATCGTCCAGGTAGGACCACTCGCCTTCCTGCTGCAGGGCGATGGAGATGCGCAGCATGAAGCTGGCGGCCTGCTGGAGGTCTTCCTTGATTTCAAGACGGATGATATTTTCGTAGATATCATCGGCCGCGTCTTCATCATCGAAGCTTATTTTATAGCTGGGAATCGCCATGGTTTACGCCAACGTTGCAAATATGGGGCTACTCCGGGTCATTGGGGGCCACCAGAATCTGAGTGCCGGGTTCCTGCAGCAGGTCTTCCGGTTTCATTTCAGAATTGCCGTCCGCCAGTTTCCAGAATTTAAGCGGGTCGCGGTAGTAGCGATGGGCCAGCAAATCCGTGCGTTCCCCTTCCTGCACGGTGTGAATCAATTGAGACCTGGATTTGGGCAGCCGACGTTTCTTTTTCAACAGCACCCGGCTGCCGTCATGTCGCCTGAATTTGTAGTCGGCCACTTTTTCGTAGCGGCTTCCTTTGTAGAACATTAGTTGGCTCCTGGGTTGGGGATTGAAATTGTCAGCAAGTTAGTTACAGAAAAAAATTGAACATCGAACATTGAACGTCCAACATCGAATAATGAATTCTGCCTGTCGTGAGCGTTTTGTCGAACGGTCTATTTTAAATTGATTGAGCGCAGCGATTCCATCATTCGTCATTATTCATTATTCATTTTTCATTTTTCTTCAGTTTCATAAGAGCGCTGCCTCTGGCCAAAAAAACGGCCAGTCTGATCAAGGAAAAGAAACTAATGAACGTCGAACATCGAACGTCCAACATCGAACATCGAATAATGTATTCTGTCCATTTTAAAACGACTGAGCGAAGCGAATCCACCATTCGTCAATCGGCATTCGTCATTCGTCATTCCAATGTAGTTTCACACGAGCACTGCCTCTGGCCAAAAAAACGGCCAGTCTGATCGGAAAAAAACTGCGCAAAGTCAAGGCAGATTCGATTAACTCATTTGCCGTTTCGTCCTCGTTCTCGTACTCGTCCTCGAAGCTTTTGAGCCTCTTAGCATCGAGTACGAGGACGAGCACGAGTACGAGCACGATTTAAAATCCCTTTCTTGGGGTTAATATAGAAGTAGTTTCAAAAGATGAGTGCCGCGACCCCAGGTCTGTCCTCTGTCCTCTGCGTGCCGCGGCGTAGCTCGAAGAGCGAAGACGGGTCCTCTGTCATCTGTCCTCTGACACCTGAACACTGCTGATGCTACAGCTGCACCGGATAACCGCTGGGCAGCGGTCGCCAGGAGTTGGCTTCCTGTTGACGCCGTAAAAATTCGGTTTTCATCCGGTTTTTCTGATTTTCGGTAAATTGATAAGACTGGTAGGCATCGTCATTGAGCTTGGCATCTTCTTCTTCCAGCACCTGCAACGATACCCGTATCTCGGCCCGGATGGGATTCAGCAGATAGTCGAATTTCTGCTCGGTGATGGTCATCGACAGGATGGTGACCGGAATCACGCGGTAGTCGCCCCAGATGAAAAGCACCAGCGGAATCTCCCGGGTGCGCGACAGGGTCGGTGAACTTCTGGATCCGCCCACGGATACCTCGGTGCGCGCTTTTTTCATCAGGCTTTCCAGGGCCGCCAGCTCCGGCAGTATCCCTTCCGGAATTTCGCTGTCGCTGCCGGCGGGGGCCCGCAAGACCTTCTCGACCGCATCCAACCGGAGGGTCAGGTTGATTTTCTCCGGTTGAGGCACGAAGCCGGCCTTGACCTTTTTGCCTCTCAGGCGCCTGAATTCCCGGTCGCGGGTGGTGTCCTCCGCCTTCTGCCGCTGGGACTGGGCCGAGGTCCACTGGCCGGTTTTAACCCGTTCCAGGGTCTCCGGGTTAAACTGAAAGTAAATCGGATCCAGCGGGCTGTCGGCCTGCGGATCAACCGGCACCTCGACCAGGGCACCTTTCAAAAACCGATGTTGCTGTCGGGGACGTGTCATTGGGGGTTCCTTATATACTTAGCGATAAAACCTGCAAAATTTATGGTCGATGCAAACACATGCGACAATATCTCGGAGGTGTCGGGTTTCGGGTGTCGGGTTTCAGGTTTCAGATCTCAGCACTGCCGCTGAACCGAAAAGCGGCCAGTCTGATCTTAGAAAAGAAACTAATGAACGTCGAACATCGAAGGTCCAACATCAAACCTCGAATAATGTATTCGGCCTATTTTAAAACGACTGAGCGAATTATCGGGTCGTAGTCCCGCGATACCGCGGGACGAAGCCTGAAGCGAAACCATCCTTCGAAATTTGTTATTCGATATTCTGCGGTTCTGCAGTTCGCTTTTTATACAGCATGTCATACGAGGATTTAGCATTTCATTTCCCCGACACCCGAAACCCGACACCCGAAACCCGACACCCGAAACCTATTCTCTTCATCCTCTTCAACTCTCCATGTCCGTAAGACGGCCGCTCAAGCCGGATTCACTCAGTAAGTCGCTCTTTTGTCTTCAAGCGCTTCTAGTATAAGCTCCGCCAGCTTGCCGGTCTTGTCGTCTACCTCCTCCCAGTCCACCGGCGGCAAATCAAGGGTTTCGACTTCCAGGGCTTCCGGTAAATCCGGTGCCTTGCGGCTTGCCAGCCGGGCCAGGGCTTCCTGCAGATGCCGTTCAAGGGCGGCAATGGTTTCAGCCGCATTCCAATCGGCGTCCTCGACGGTCACTTCGATGGTGTCGATTCTAAGCTCCAAGCCGGCGGACCTCCTTTTTTCTGCGGCGGGCTTCCGGCGATTCCACGAATCCCTGATCATGTTGATTCAGCCGGGCGCCCGGAAAATGCTTGCCCATCTTGCGGTATTCTCTTCGCAGCGCAGCCAGCAGATGTTCCATCGTTAAGGGTGTACCGGCTTCGGCCGCCATGAAGGCTGCCTGCAGGGCCGCGTTTTTAATGTCTCCCCCGCTGATCTCGAATTGCTTGGCCAGATAGTTGACATCCAGGCCGGCGGACTGGGGCACCAAGGCGGGTATCTTTTTTTGCCAGATCAGCCGGCGCAGGTGCTCTGACGGCAGGGGAAATTCAACGATAAACTGGATGCGCCGCAAAAAGGCTTCATCGATATTCTTGCGGCGGTTGGTGGCCAGGATCACCGGTCCATCATGGTCTTCGAGCTTTTGCAGCAGGTAGTTGACCTCCAGGTTTGAATAGCGATCGTGGGCATCATGGATATCGGTCCGCCTGCCGAACAGTGAATCGGCCTCGTCGAAAAACAGCAGGGTGTTGGTGCCCCGGGCGCTGTCGAAGATATTTTTTAAATTTTTCTCGGTCTCACCGATATACTTGCTGACGACACTGGCCAGGTCGATCCGGTAAAGATTGATCTGCAGGTCATTGGCGATCACCTCGGCCGCCATGGTTTTGCCGGTTCCCGAGCGGCCGGAGTAAAGGGCCGTCACTCCCCGTCCGCGGGATTCCTTGGCGCCAAAACCCCACGTTTCATAGACCGTGAATTGATGGGCGATGTTGTTTCTGAAGGCCTTGAGATGATCGGCCAGGGACTCGTGCACCACCAGATCGCTCCAGCTGTAGGGCGACTTTATTTTTTGGGCCAAATCATCCAGGGGGCGCAAGGAGTAGTCATTGATCACATCTTTTAAGAGGTGCATCACCTGGGCGGGCTGCTGGCCGTCCCCGTTCAGGCGTACGCTCAAGCGGGTGAACATCTTGTCGATCTGCTGCTCCGACAGGGGATAGCGGATGGCCAGCTGTTCGGCCATCTCCGGGGAGAGGTTCAACTCAGCCGCCGCAATGGCCCGCTGCCAGTGCGGCAGTCGTTCGGAAGCGGTGGGCGTGTCGCACGCCACCTTGAAGTGGTTAATGGCCGGCTCGATGCCGTCCACCATCACCGGCGACTGGCCCAGGTAAAAGCACAAGAGACCTTTGCGGCTCAGGGCAGCGAGCATGGGCGACAGGTCCGGCCGGTCCGTTATGAGTCGATTGTCCTCGTAAAATAGAACCGCCGCCGGCTGCAGCATGGCCTCACGCAGCACCAGGTCCAAAGCATCCAGCTTCCAGTCTTTGTGATGGAAGAGGGCCGCCAGCGGTATTTTGATCAGGCGCCAGCCCAGGTTGCCGGCGACGGCCCGGGCCAGGCCGACGGCATCTTCCTGCTGCGGCCCCTGCAGATGAACGACAATGCATTCTCCGCCCCGTCCGGCACTTTGAATTAAATTGTCAATAAGCGCCTTGTGCTTCACGGGAACGCCTGTTTGATCCGCATCTTCGATGATTATGCCGTCGGTCAGATCATCGGCATACAAATTGCTGCCCATCAGGTACCTGACGATGCGTTGATCGACCCGGTAGGCGCGTTTGCGAAGGGGCTGGCGGGCCTCCTCACCAACCGGCACCAGCAGGCGCCAATATTTCAAAGGCCGTCCGGCATGAAAGGATTGGCCGGCCTCCGCCCGCATGTAGTGCCCCCGGCAAAAAAGATCCAACATAAACCCGACCGTGGGATAGGTCAGGGTGGCGTCGTCCTGCACAAAGCCAAACACCCGGTCAAAACCCTCGAAGAACTCGGGCATCAGGCAGGTCAACAAAACATCCAGCTCGAAGCCATTGAGCATAAACAGCTGTTTGAGCTGCACCAGCGGCAGCTCCCGCCCCGCTTGCAAGGTCGCATCCACTCGGACTCGGGGACGAAAGCGATGGACCCGCGCCGTCAGTTCGGGATCTTCGGTTGCAGCCGTTTCGTCAGCGGCACGCCGCAGGTGTTCCAGCGCTTCGCTGGGCGTGATGCCGTAGCCCCTGAAAGGGCTCTGTACTTCGGACTCGAAATACTTCGTCATTTGCAGCACGCGCTGCTCCAATATCTGCCGAATGGGAGCCATTTCGGCCAGCAGGTGCTCGAGACCATTTTGATAAGGTACGGTCGTTGCAGCCGGGGAGAAATTGGTGGCGGAAAGATCGCTCATGATGTCGATACCGTAATGCCGTGGGCAGCGCTGAAATAGGTATTATAGACCCGCACCACCAGTTGATAGCTGCCGTCTGCCAGGGTGTCGGGCAGGGTCGTCCTGATTTGGTTGTCGCTGACAACCTCGATCGGCACTAGCTCACCGGGATCCAGATCCGCGATGTTGTTCAACGGGCCGGCATGCACAAAAAGCTCGGTATTCGATCCGCCGACGCGAAAATGGTCGCCCATAATGGTCAGCTGCTGCGGGAGCGCGGCAACCGGATCCGGATCGGCCCGATAGATTTGGGGCTGCGGAATTTCTAGGGTGACGGGATTGCTTTCCCGCAAACCGTTCAGCCTGACGACCAGGCGCGTCCGTCCGCTGCGCATGGCGGCCGGTATCTCCCACCGGATGTTGTTGCGGCCGACGTCGGCCGCATCGACGGCATGGGTGGTTGCGACGCTGCCTTCACGGGTTGCCAGGATTTCGACGGCCGTGAGGGGATCCGTTCGGAAATTGCCGCCCCAGATCGTCAGCTGGGGATCGCCCACGGCGGTCCTGGGAAAGTCATTGTCTTCCGGATAACTGAGCTGAGGATCCAGCCGATAGATAAACGGGGAGATTTCCTCGAAGCGGATCCGGTTAGAGCTGCCCTCCTCGCTGCTGACCTGGATCCAGTAAAGTCCGGGCGGATACGCGGCTGGAATCGTGAGGGTAATCTCGCCGGGATTGACGGCATCGGGCTCAATCTGTCCACCGTCCAGGTAGACTTTCAAATAGGGACTGCCGAGGTTGTCCCCGGTAATTTTCACCTCGCTGCCGGCATAGGCGCTGGCGGGCGCCAGGCCGTCAATGGCCGGCGCCCCCCCCGCAAGGGGTTGGCCTTGACATGGGTGACATCCACCCGGCGGACCCGGCGGGCCTGATGTTCCGGCGGTTGGATCAACGAAACCGAGGTCTCATAGGCCACCGACAGGCGGTAGGGCTTGTTGATCGCGTGCCAGATGGCGGCCAGGTCATCCAGGGGCAGCGGATGGTTGATTAACTTCAACTCTTCCCAGGGAATCCCCATCGGTTCCTCGTTGGGATTGAGGGTGCCTTCGAAATAAATGGCATCGACGATGGGGTTGGCGTGAAAAACCCGCATGACATCACCCAGTATGCGGTGTTCATCCAAATTGCTGCTTTTATCGGGTGTGAAAATATTGACCATGTAGTATAGCTGCAGGCTGAGGGGATAAGGGATGTGGCGGCCTTCACCGATATCGACCCAATCCATATTCATCAGGTGCGCGGCCTCTTTCACATTGTAGAGAAAGAGATTGACGCGGCTGGTACCGAGTTCTTCTCCGTTGGATCCCACCGGGGCGCCGTAGTCCTCGCCCGGTGATGACACGGTAACTGTTACCGGGTCCTCCATTTCCGTCATCAACAGGGAGGCCAGCGTGCGGCCCACCGCTTCGATGACAGTATAATCACTGATTGCGCCTACCTGCCGTAATGGCATGACCACTCCCAATCTGCAGTTATGGAATGCGATATGTACTGGGGCGGCTCCGGCCAGTCGTCTTCCGTCTGTCGTTGGCCTCGCACTTGAATATTGATGCGGCCCACTGAGACCCCGCCCGCTTTGGCGCCTGGCTTTTCCTGGACCGCGGCCGCTCCAGCCGGCTGGTCGGGGCCGCTGCTTGCCCTTGCTTCTCCGGGCACGGCCTGCCCGATGGATACGGCTTTCCGGTCCGGTCGGCGATTCGGTCGCTGCCGGTTTGATGCAGCGACGGCATGGCTTGCAGTCGCAGGGGGCCGATTGGCCGGCGAAGACGTGCCGTTTAGCGGCAAGATCGCCTTTTGACTGCCCGCTGGTTCCGGTTTGGCTGTCCTGACGGCGGGTTGATGATGCGGCCGCCGATCTGCCATTTCACCGCCCGCGGTCCTGGCCGGCCCCGTCGTCAGACCCGGCTGATGGTCTGCCGCCGGCGCCCGGTCCCGGGCAATGGGATTTTCTCTTTGCCGAATTTCGGCCGGCTGAGGGGCGCCGGCCTGTTCCGGGATTTCGAAAACCGGCTGCAGCATCCGGGAGGTTTGCCGGAAAGCTTTTCCCGCGGGTTTCCCGGCCCGGTATAATTGCCACCGGGTACCGGAATTCGCGGTGTTTTCAACCAGGGCAGGATCTGTGTCATCCGCCGACCGATGGCCGGGTCCGCGCGGCGCCTCAGTCGCCTCGCGGGAAATTGATCTTGTCAGTCCGGCAGCGGCTTCGGGTGATCCGGTTTGGGTGATACGGAGATCTCCGGTGTTCAAAGGGTCCGTTGCCGTATCGGCCGAAGTTTCAAAGGGCCTGGCAGGGTCTGGCGCGGTCGTTTCCGCAGCGGTTGCCTTTCCCGCGCGGCTGTCCGCCGGGGGAAACTGACGTGGGCTGGACCCGGCGGCCGGCAAAAGTCCGGACAGGGCCGATTCCGTCCCGGTGTTTTCGGTAGCTGAACTTACGGCCGACGCCACTCCGGCCGGCAAGTTTTCCGAAAGCATTGTGGGATCCGAAACGGCCGTCGGCCTGCCGGAAGCAGATCCGGAGCCGCGAACGACTTGGAGGGTTTCCAAAGGGTGTTGATCGCCGGCCGGGAGTTCGGTCAGCGGCGCACGGGCCTGATCGGATGCCGTCCCGGCCGGTGCGGCTGCCGCGATGGTCTCGTCCAACCGCTGATCGACAACCGTTTCCTCATCCGTCAGGGGCGCGGCCGCCAGGGGCGGAGTTGACACCTCCGGCGGCGGGAGATCGAGACCCCTGGCAACCTTGGTCAGCATTTTCATCGTATGGCGGTGGTCGGATGCGCTGGTCATTGAGTCTGCCTTTGCTGATTGATGAAACCCAGATAAAGTCGGCGTTTCCAGCGCGTCAGGGACAGGATGTCGGTCTCGGACCAGTGGTAAAAGTAGGCCAGACGATGGACTTCCTCAAAAATATCCCGACTGCTGAACTGCAGCTCCTGCCAGAAATAGGACTGGATGTCGAGAACCTTCACAAAGCGCCGACCGCATTCGTCGCAAGTGAATTCGATATCCCAGTCCAGCGACGCAGTTTTGGCTGCCATGATTTGATCAAGCTCCTGAAGCAGGTCCCGGGGCAGTTCCCCGAGCTTTTCGGCGGTGAGGCTATCCTGCCCTTCCCACCGGACAATACACCGGCTCATCAGGGTAAGCCAGGCCAGGTAGGGATCGCTGAATACCAGCTCGGCAATGGCCTCCTGGTCCAGGCCGTCGGGTTGTCGGAAGCTGAAATCAAGGCTTCCGGCCGCATTGGCGACCCGGCCGGATGTCGGCCCCTTTTCATGATCGGGCGGCAACTCCAGCGATGCCAAATCAAAGGTAAAATCAAGTTTCACTTTGCAAGTCGCCCGGGGGCAACGGGTTAGGCCCCATATTTCCCGGCCGAAGGTGAGCATCCGCAAATGCAGGATCAGAAGATCGCGATCGACCACCGGCAGGCGGGCGGCCGCCTCGGCCCCAATGGGTCGACCCCGGCTGACGACCTTGTCGCCCAGCAGCCGGGTTACCCAGGCGGGCAGGCTCCACTGCCGGCTGCCGCCGGTCAGCTGCGCTTCATCCCGGCCGGTCAGTGGTTCCACGATGACTTCCCGCGGCAGCTGCCGATTGGAATCCGTCCGGTCCAAGGTGAGTGCCACCCCAATGCTTTGTTCGCCGATCCCCGCAAAATTACGAGCAATGATGGCATTTTTCGATGGTTTCAAGATAGGCTACCCTTGGGTTTTAAGCCCTGCAATCTAATAGGAGGCGCTTTTTTTGCTGACGACATATGGCAGGTGACTGAAGGTTTCAGGTGTCAGGTTTCGGGTGTCGGGTGTCAAATAACAGAGGACAGACGACAGATGACAGACCTGGGGTCGCTGTACCCCTCTTATTACATTGAAATGTCGAATGTCGAATGTCGAATGGTGGAATCGCTTGGGGCTTCGCTCTTCGAGCTACGACCCCACACGTCGCTCAGTCGTTTTAAAATAGATAAAATTCATTATTCGATGTTCAATGTTGGACGTTCGATGTTCGACGTTCAATTTTTTTTCAGTATCGATGTCATAAAGAGCACCAGGTTTCTCAGGAGAAATTAGCACCTCGGTTTCCTGACACCTGACACCTGAAACCTGATTTTCCTGACACCCGAAACCTGACACCCGAAACCTAAAGAGCCTTTATACTGCATCAATGCTGCCATTCTGAGGCTGAGTCCACGAGCAACAAATTCCTAGGCATCGCGGTCAAACCCTTCATTCTCCAGCTTGATGGTTTGAATGGCGACCCCGTTTTGAGTGACGTCCATATCCGGCACGGCCTGGAATTCCGAGACCCAGCAACTGAAGATATTGAAGGTGACCACCGGTTCGCCGTTCATGTTGCACACCTGGATCTGGATGTCTTTGCGGAAATTGTCCGGGGCGATCAGATTGCCCTGGAACTTGTTGACCAGGTTGGCCCAATCCTCAAACACCTTGTCTTCCGTCATGCCTTTTTCCAGCGTCACGGGCTCGTACTTGGTTTTGCCCGGCAAGCGCCGTGGGTTGAAGTTGTCGCCGGCTTCAAACCAGTCAATACCTTCGGTCGATTTTTTAAGCGCGCTCATTTTACTGAGCCCTGCCACGACTTCATTGTTGATTTTCACCTTGAATTTGAAATTGCGATAAGGATCAAATCTCTGAGCCTTGCCTGTGTTGGCCATTTTGAATCCTCCTTAATACGCTATAAAGGGGCATTATTCGGACTGCCCTGCTTTTTGACTGATTTTTACAATTACGAATTCGGCCGGTTTCAAGGGGGCAAACCCGATGTGGATATTGACTTTGCCTAAATCGATGTCATTCTGGGTTGTGGTCTCCGAATCACATTTGACGAAAAAGGCGGCATCGGGAGTGGCTCCCTGGAAAGCGCCGTTGCGGAATAGATTCATCATAAAGGCGCCGATGTTCAGACGCAGCGATGACCAGAGGGGCTCATCGTTGGGTTCGAAAACGGCCCACTGAATCCCTTCATAGATACTGACCTCGATCATGATGGCCGTGCGCCGGACGGGCACATATTTCCATTCCGGGTTGGTGGCCAGGGTCCGGGCGCCCCAGGAGACGATGCCCGCACCGGGTATGCGCCGGATGACATCGACCCCGTGGGGGTTGAGGATGTCCTGCTTGACGTCATTGATCTCCGCCGCCAGGCCGACGACGCCCGCCAGTCCGGCCTCGGTGCCGGCCGGAGCTTTCCAGACCCCGCGCCGGCCGTCAATCGTGGCGTAGAGTCCGGCGATGGTGCCGGCCGGCGGAATCGAGAGGGTCGGCGAATTGGTGCCGATGGGATCGGTGACCGTGATCCAGGGATAATAGAGGGCGGCATACCCGCCGGCGCTGGTGGTTGTGATCGTATTGCGCACGTAGTTTCGGGCATCGGTTGGTTTGATCACGCTGGCCGGCGGATTGGTGACGAAAAACAAATCCCGCAGGGGCCTGGCCTGGGATGGGCGCACTTTGTCGCAGTACCCGACGCCGGCGTTGAGCAGATTGCCGGCCACCGCATCGCTCATCCGCGACCAGCCCGGGATGACAAGGATGCTGATGTCCGTCGGGGTGTCCAGCAGGCGGATACCACTGGTGACCCCCGCGATGGCGCCCACCGTGAGGTTGCTGATCCGGTTTTCATCGGTGCGGTCCTGATCCCCGCCGGTCAGGGCCTTGGATGCCGAAAAATCGAACTCCTCACCGCTGACCAGAAGCGTCTCTTTGGGATTATTGTCAGGGGCCAGGAAGCGATAAGTGTAATTCGGAACTACATGGGCCGCGCCGTCAAACGGCGCCTGGACACCGAACAACCGCTGATAGGCGGCATGGGTATCGGCGGTTGCATCGGGGATGTGGGCACTGATCTCACCGGCCGCCAGGGGAATTGAAAAGTGCAGCTCAGGTTTGTCCGACAAATCGGCCGCCACCAGATGCACCGTGAAGGTACCGGCCGCGGTGACCTGGGCCAGCAATTTGTGATTTAATTCTGTTTGCGGTGCAAAATCATTGGTGAACATATCTTCAGCGCTGGCCGCGGCGGCGGAGGTCAGGGTAAACTGCACCGGCATCCCGCCGGCGGACATCCTGAGGATTGCTCCTCCAAGATCCGCCCCGATCTGGCCGGGGGCCAGGGCGAAATCGACGGTGCCGTTCAACCGCGCCACCCATTGTTCGACGGCCGGTATGGTAAACGGCCCGTCCGCATTCTGATGACCGGTATTGAGCACCTGGCCGACGGCATCCGTCCCCGTGTGGGAAGACACGATGAGGCTGCCACTGGCGCCGGTGTTAATGGAGTTCAAATTGATCCGGTTGCCGTTGGGTTTGGCAATTTTTTTCTTACTCTTGCTGACTTTCTGATAAGCGTCATTGATGGCCTTGGCGACATTATCCGCCGTGCTTTCACCGCTGAATGTCACGTCAAATGTGGGACTGTCATCCACGGTGAGCCGCAGCACGCCATTGACGCCGCCGCCGGGGATATCGATATTGCCGGTTATGGCCGCCGGATTTTCGCCGCTGCCCACGGTCACGTAACTGTAAAAACCGGCCCCGAACAGCGCCGTGATCGCGTCCCGCATGGCCGCTGTTGTCCGGCGCAGATGGATGTCTTCGCCGGACATCAGCACCAGCCGCTGACCGTCGGTGTAGGCGATGTCGCTTCCCAGGGCCGTGTTGATTTCCCCAACCACCGTATAGGGTGTTGCCGAAGCCGTGATCGGGATGCTGACATCGGCGCCGTCGCCCAGGGCGCAGGTCAGGGTGGGTCCAGTAGGGGCCGTCACCGGCGGTGCGGCCAACCCATAAGCCAGGGCGACGGTTTCCTTGGCCGCCGGCGCCACCCGCCAACTGGATTCCTGCAGGCCGAAGATATCGAAAGTGGCATCCTGGTTGCCCGGCGCACTGAATATAATTTGAGAATCCTCATCGGCCGTGGGAGAAGTGATCGCGACCTCGTCGTCACCGGATACGGCGGCCACGGGAACCTTGATGTCATCTTCGAAGGCCTTGTTGATATTATCGCGGATCTCGTTAGCGGTGACGGCCGTAGCGGTGACGGCATTGGCGGCACAGTCGATGTCATAGGGCCCGAAGCCATCAATCTGCAGTTTGATGTTTTTGACATTTTGCAGGTTGGCGCCGGACGGCAGCTCTCGACCGGTCAGAGTGGGATTGTCCGGCAGGCTGGTGGATTCGGTGCGAATGTACAATGACCGTTTGGTGACCCGGTCGACGTAGAAAATGTTGTCGTCAACCATGGACAGGTCTTCGTAGGTCTCTACGATTTCATCGCCTTTCAAAACATACATGTTGAAACCGCCTTCGGCAGTGGTGGCCTCACCGATGGCAATCCGCAAATCGTTGCCCCAACTGCCGGGTGAGACGGCCTTGACGGTCATGGTGCGCAGCCCTTCTTCGGTGTAAAGATTCACCTCGGCCGATTCCGCGTCAGCTTCCACCCGGACCACGTAGCAGGCGGTCCCTCCATTTTGAAAGAAATGAAAAACGGAATAGGCCAGGTAGGATTTTCCGACAAAATTGTCCGACACATACCCGCCGTAAGTCTGGTAAAATTCTGAAAAATTGGTGATAAACCGGGCTTCATCGAGCGGACCTTTTTCGGCGACACCAACAAATGCGGCGGTCGATGTGCCCACCGCCTCGATGGGTCTGGCACCTCCGGGGACCTCTTCTATGTAGACACCTGGATGTAAATAAGTTGGCATTTGATTGTCCTCCTGTCTTTAATGTAGGTTTTTCCGTCTGATGATGAATTATGGAATCGCGCTTCAGGCATGGCTTTGAGACCCAAGCCGAATAAACAGGAATGATTCGCCACAAAGGCACAAAGACACTAAGAATAACTGTTAATTCTTAGGCACTATGATCCAAAAAAAAGTAATCCATACGGGCCTTTAAATGTTTATTAATTTCAGAGTGTTGGAGTACTGGAGTGCTGGAGTAATGTCTGAAGGTTGGATGTCTTCTCTTGATACCCCAATACTCCAATACTCCATTGCTCCAGGCACGAGACATTTCCTAAACTTTTGAAACCTTAGATTTACCTTTTTTTGGGTTATAGTTGCGTAATTTGAATTAAACTTGGTGCCTCAGTGCCTTAGTGGTCCGTCGCAGGCGGATTTGATAATCCCTTCTTAGACATGATGGAATTCCATAGATAGACCCTGAATTCTCAGCCGCCTTCTCATTCATCTTCAATTGCGTCGAATTGGGATTCATATTCTGCAATCGATTTCATGAGCAACTCAAAAAAGAGCTTGGCATAAACCGGACTGGTAACAATCCTGGTGCATAGCTCCGCCTGGTCGATTTCAGAATAAGATTGCCCGAAATCGAATATAAACTCATGTTTACTGTAACCTACGGCAAAATGATTGGCGTATTTTCCCTCGGACATATGGCATTTTGGTGAAGCATTATCACTTGGGTCCATATTCCCCTCATGGTTGTTTAACAGGTCAATTTCAAGTCAAGCTGTATCGTGTTCGGACCCTTAGATTCAATGGGTGAGCAAAAGCAATGCCAGGAAGATGGTAAATTAGATTATATTGATCTAACTATCTGATATTACATTTTTAATTGGATCAAATCCGGGTGGAGGTGGGAGTTAAATCATAACCTTATAATTCTTGACGATGTTACGCCGAAATCCGCTTCCGGCGGGTCGACACAAGGCGGAGACAATCAAGGCTTCAGAAAAATTATTTAAAAATATCAAACTGTTGAAGAGGTAGCAATCGAAAAGCGGTCAAACGATTGCCCTCTGTAACATTGCCCTGTTACACGCTGCTGTTACAGGTTACATGGGAGGCGGGGAGGCTGGGAGG
>Ga0056128_1000208_pt1 | contig 44060 bp, 26 predicted proteins | sample WorMetLIZISLAND2_FD_71113 | JGI IMG/M metagenome (GOLD analysis project Ga0056128, IMG submission 71113) | Marine gutless worms symbiont microbial communities from Max Planck institute for Marine Microbiology, Germany - Olavius geniculatus... ... | reverse complement strand
TCATCTATTTGTGTCATCCTACTGCCACTCTGTCTTACCGTCCGCTGTGTTGTTAATTGTGTTTATGTTGTTTTTTCTTTTTATGTGCTACCACTTGATGGTGAATAAAGTTGAATATATTGCAGTTTGCATGACAAGTAAAAACACACAAAAATCAAAAGTCGTAGATACACGCAAAAGCATAAAAATGTTGCAGAAGCAATTTCTCTAAACGGTCGTCGTTTATGTTTTTTTTACAAAATCGATATATGCGACACAAGCAAGAATGTGTGTTGGCACGCCTTAGGTATGCGGCCCTCGATCCTGTTGCCGAGGATCGTGCGCTCCCACTGCACTAAGCCTAGTGTGCAGTGGGTACTGAAGCCGCCAAACGTTAAAGCTGCACAGCGGCCGATCCGCCAGCAGTATGTAAGCATTTGCACGAGCCATGCGTCATTTTCTCGAGCTATCAAGTCTGATGTCATAAACCTCTTGCATTAAAAATTGGCATACTTTACCCTGCTGTACGTTAAGATATATTTTGTAGCATTTTTTTTATTTAGAAGCTTGTACGGGACAGAGAGACAGACAGACGGACGGACGGACGGGCAAGACCTGTAATGCGGACAATTACAATGAAATAGCTGATAAAACGGCGCATCGTGACGTACCATTAAGCCGAGTGTAGCGACAACGCAGTGCACGGGGTCCCGGCGAACTGACCGGAAGTTGTTGAGCAGCGAGTAGAAAACGCGACCGACCAGTAGAAAATGAGTCTCGCTCCGATTCCACCTCAGCAGGTCCACAGCGACCTATGTTTAACGTTAGCATAATAAATGCATGTTATCATGTTATTGAAGCTCAATAAAAATGGAGACCATTAGACGATGTGCTGCAGTGGTTATTATGTACTGGAAGAACTCCACATTTGTCGGCTATTACAAAAGTTTATTACAGATAGTCGTGTTCTACCTCGCTACTCGATTAGCTCAGAGTGGCCAGTAGCTGAATGTTTGTTAAACTTGATGCAAATTTATACAGTATGAATAATTCTACAACTTCTGCATATCGCAAGGTAGTGTAGTTACAGTACTGAAGTGAGGTGGGCAAAACTACAGTCATTTACGGTACGTCAATTTCATTTTTATTCGCAATGTTTCCTGCCAAAATTATCAAAATCGGCCAATTCTTCGCTGAGGTATTGAAAAAATAAAAGTGGCTTGTTTCTGAGACACGGTGTATAAGGTTTCCGACTTTAGAAAGCCGTGTCTCAAGTCAGGTAGCCGAATAGCAGCAGTATCGCGTGGTAAGTTTTCTAAGATTAATGTCAGAAAATTATTTTCGACGATCGGTCACGTCTGTGTGAACAACGGTGTGAAATGTTAAAAATACTTTAGTCGTGATTTAACGTTTCACGAAACAAGTTTAAGCTAATGATACATACAAATAGCCTATGAGATGCAAACATTAATTTAAAGATTGATGAGAGCATAATTTCGCAGAAAAAAAAACATGTAACCGGACCAGAGTATGATGACGTTATAGCCACGGGAGTTGACGACTTGATTATTTTTAGCATTAGCTAAATACGAGTAGGTTGTCATTAATTTTATCAGACAATTTTACTGCATCGATAGGACAATGATAATATTATTGGAACTGCACTGAAAGGCTTCCGAGAAATGGTTAATTAGAAGCAGGTGCGTGTTTGGATCGTACCTGAGTTATCTCGATATTTTCTAGGGCGAGGTTTTTCTTCGGCCACAGAGCAGCGGCGCTTCGCCTCTTCATTTTCAACGATCCGATCGCTTTCTGCGCGTCAAACAATCACTTTGATAGGCACAATACAACATGTGCACAAAATGTTTTCCTGCCGCACGAACCGTTGACGCCACTCGCTAACAGCACGTTAAATAACCACGTGACTCAAAGTGTCCTACTCGCTATTGATGCGCCACTTCAGTTAGTCTACGCAAAATCTTAAAATGATCACGATTAATGTTGAACAATAACAGATTTTCAATTATTCTCTCGTCTCAGTAATTTTCTGATCCGACGCATGCGCTACCCGGTATGAATTTGTTGTCGTAAACGGCCAAACTACGATTTTTGCATATTACATGGTAGTGTAGCACCAGTTATAAGGTGAGGTGGGCTAAACTTTAGTCATTCACGTCAAGTTTTTTCTAGATGTTGCACGACAAAAATTATTAAAATCGCCGTCGGACAATGGCTTACGTGTAGCTATTTAAGAAATAAAAGTGGCTTGTTTTTTGAGACACCGTGTATAGTTCTGATTTACCGCGTTGATGACGGAGAGCGTTTCCTCGACATATCTGCGAGCGAGCAGAATGTCATCTCTGTCTGCGTGAGAGTCTGGCGTCAGCTTCAGCAGCCGGTCCAGCAACAGCGGATACCTGCGTTAAGCCACGCACACAGAATTAAACCACTGTCTGGAGTGAGATGAGCGAGTATTTTGCATGGTTTCCAGCCAGTTCGCAACGCATGCAACAAACGCAACGCAGCTAACGCAAACGCAAAGCATACGTGCCAATTTTCAGCTAAAAAGTCAAAATGGCTGGGACATTTGTCGGCGAAACCTCCAGAAAAAAATAACGCATATCTCGCAAAGCTCTGTTTTACTCGCGAAGCTTTTCACTGCACACTAAGCGCACTGTAGTCCTACAGTAAGCATGTGTATGCATAACTAGCTGGAGAGGGTACTTACTTTCTAGGAAACGTTTAGCCTACATCAGTTTTGATTTTTTTGCGCTGTTCGCTTTTCGAGATAAGAGCTCGAACGGGAGGGAAGGACAGGCAGAAAGACAGACAAACAAACAGACAGACGGACGGACAGACAGACAGACGTGCATGACCCGTAATGCGGCCTGTCAGGACGATCGCGTAATAAAACATCTGGTTGTAACAATACAGCTTATACTAAACCGTTATCGCCAAACAAAAACTTTCTCAAAACCAATTACAGCGGAAAATGCATTTTATGAGCAAGTCACGGGTGATATAATAGTCACGTGCCGACTTTTTGAAAAATGTGACTTAAAAGCATTTTGAAATATAAAAGGCTGGAAACCTGACTTTTTAACACAGTTTGTGCATGCTCAATTTGATTATTTCGGTTTGCAGGCCGAATTTTGAATTTTTGATTCTAGTCTGCATAGGCAAGATGGCGGCCAATTTGTTATTTTTTTTAACGCATTAACGCATTGCGTTAATTTTTTTAACGCATGCGTTAACGCGTCAATGACTCATCACTGTATCGCTGATATTGTAGATGGACTACATCGAGATGGTGACTGGAATGAAGCCCACGAAGTCGTGCCTGTGTCGCAGGACTGTGATAGTAGTGATGAAACAGCTACAACACAATTTTAATTACGTGAATATTATTTCATCGTCAAATAACCGCAGCTTAATGGAATACTGGAACTCCTACTTCGCAGAATTTAGTAAATTTACATATGCGTGTTAATATTTTCAACTCCCGCGTTAATTGTTCCAACGTACGTTGATTTTTTAAAGCGTTAACGCATCAAGTTAACGCGCTAATTCGACAGCTCTACTAAAAATTATGACCAACTTGGTAACTCGTTGTACGGGGAGCATGAGGAACGCTTTGAGGTCCATCTTGCGCAGTGCCGGTCGCTCTTTCTGCAGCTGGTCGAGAAATACTCTGAGCACATCACGCTCTGCGGTGAGCTGATCCACGAGCAACGACGAAGCACACTGGTTGACGCAGTACGTCTCGAATGCCAGCAACATGTGCGTCGAGTCCAGGAAGGCTCGACCCACGCACGACCCCGACAAACGCTGAAATCCAGTAATTATCTCCGCCAATGAAACGAAGTGAACATTAGAGGAGATTATGAGATTAGTCGTTCTGTCCGTCCGTGTGTCCGTCGTTGTGTGTGTGTGTGTTTGTGTACATGTCCTTGAAGCGCCATATCTCTATAACGGTGCCAAATAGACGCATGGTCACAATGTAGTCGTAGTAGTAGTTGTTGTTGTAATGTTTAAAAAACTTTTACATTGGCGGAAATTTGTACTCTTACGAGCGCCTTTTAGTTTCTACTAGTTTTATTAAAAACTTTAAATTATTGTTTTTTAAATAGATTCCTAGGTTGGTACGGTAAAAAGTAAGTTAGGCTATACACATTTATCAGCATACAATCTTTATTTTGATATAAAATTTTGACGATTCGGCAACCGCTGCTACCTTCTTCAAAATCTACTCCATGAAGACACAATACGTTACCTGAACGGACATGGTTTCGTTTTTGACAAATGGGCAAGCAGCAGTGCATTACAGTAGGCACCGTCTAACGGCGTCGTTGATTTTCGTGACTACACTCACGCACGCGTCAATCAATAACTTAACCGCGTCAGTTCAGTTAAGTCCCTCTGTACGCGCCTTAAGAAAGCGTATTTGCTTGGCCTATCGTTATAGTAAGCAGAACAGATCAATGAAGGTATATTTAAAAACGCTAGAAACTCAAAAGCGTCAAAAACAGCTTAAAATAAACATATCAAACTAACAAGTGTTGCGACTTCTATATAGAAAGGCGTAGGCTTCGCTTTATGGACATTCTTTTAAGTTGTATAAATCTCAGGCGTAGTTTTAGTTTTTGCTTTTAACTGTGTGTTTGCTAGTTAGTAGTTTCGTGTTAGTGTGTTTTGTATAGTATGTCTGTGCTGCTTTATGCGAAATAAAGTATATATAATAACCTTGTGATCAGGCGGTAGGTCGGGTCGGTCTAAGCCGGTAGTGGCGTGAAGTCGTTTAATGAAGTAACTGCTGACTGACATCAGTTCGGGGAGGTTGAGAAAGACGGCGTGTAACTGTTCGTCGCTCAGCAGACAATTGCTCCGCAGCGACTCATAGAACTCCTGCAAACAATACATGTACATGACTGCGTTGGTATAATTATAAAGGTATATAGGCATAGCTTTTTGTCAGCAAAGAACTACAGAAGCTGCAGGGGTTCTGTTCAAAGCCGGCAGCTCTTGACAGACACGGATGGCGTCGCAGTGTGGTCCAACGAGTCCACGTGGATGCGTGATCAATCAAGGTCAAAGTCAAAATCAAATGTATGATTCTTTTCAGAAAAACCGTCGCAGAGCTACGGAGCGTCACCTGCCATTTGGGATCACACAGTGTTTGCTGCCACCCGGCCGACACAGGTAAACGCGCCCCGCCTCAACGGATCGGATCGAATCGGAGCTTATCCAACGACGCTCGTGACATCTGGATGTGCGCGCTCGCTTGATTGATCATGACGTCGGTTGAAGAGAAATGGAAAGCTCAGACGATCTAGGTGGTTGCTTATATTAAACAAAGACGGTTTACCTGTCTGAAGAGTGCAGACAGTCACCCATCAAAGTGGTAAGTAACCACTCGACAGCGTCTAGACCGGAAGTTGAACGCACGGCCTCTAGACTGTAGGCCTAATAAAGTGTTTACACGATCGAGCAAACATCAAGCAGCTAGCTCGACGTTCTATAGTAATTAGCATGCTAATTATGAGGGTGGGCGGGTTGTATTTGGAACGCCTATATAACACGTGATCAGCTGTGGGCTAAGAGCCTAAGCCTAGGCCTACTTTTGAGCTAGGGGACGGGGTTCCAATAGGCCTGCTTGAGCCATCTCGATGTTTGCTCGACGTTTGCTTCGTATTGGCTATGTTTTATGCATGCGTCATATTTGCTCGATGTTTGCTCGATCGTGTAAACACTCTATTACCTTGGCGATGATGTCGACGATAATAATGATGCGTCGATAAAGTTAGTGTTCGAACACGCTTACAGTTTAAAAATAGTTACGAGTGTGCTAACGAAGATAGGCTAAAACTTACCAAAGTTGATTTAAATTTGACGACGTTCTGACAATAGCAATAACTTTTTCACGGTTTTTTGAGATGCGGTGTACAGACGTGTCTAACGTCAAGGTAACGTGTCAAAAGCGAATTTTTATAGCGCATTTTCGCTTGAAAAAACCAGGTTGTGAGTTGTACATACACGTTTGATAATGGTCAAGTCGTTGCAGTAGCTCTTCTCCGTGTCGACAATCTCCAGTACGGCTTGAGCGTGTTTAATAGACCGGGTGTCCGCCTCCCGGGGCGACCGCACGCTAATCCCGGGTACACTTTCATCATCGGAAACATCATCGTCGTCATCATCATCATCTTTCTCTACTATTTCTTTGTTTGTTTCTTGCTTTTCTTCTTCCTGGCGTTTGTCGTTGTGTAGGTCGTCGTCGTCGTCGCCGTTGTTCGGTGCAGTCAAAAAGTCCCAGATGCTCGGATCGTACTCGCAGCTGACGCGCCTACTCGACGACACCTCCTGCAAAAAAATCAACATCAGCAACAGTTAACAACAGTGCCGAAAAATCACTACTCAGGCCTCATAGTTTGAAATACGAGCACGGCCAAAAAGCCTTAGGTTTTCAATTGGTTTGTAGGGTTTTAACGGTTTTTTTATACGTTATGAAGATTTGAAAAAAAGTTTCTTCTAAAGTGTGTTTTGGGTTTTAGTGTCCAATGAGGACGGGATGCAAATTTTAAAACTCAGGCGTTCAGTCTGAACTCAATAAACACAACTAAAATATTAAATCAAATTTCCCTAATGTTATAAATTATGCATCACATAAAAATCCCCACAAGAAAACTAAAATTTGTATTTTTCAAAAGGTTTTTGTTAGTTTTTCAAAAAAACTTGGTTTTTCGAACCAGTTTTGCAGCCTTGTCAGAAACGGACAGGGCGTTGAACCTACCATCAAGAAGTCGCATGTTCGACATTTGATTCAACTGATTGACTGATTAACTGACCTGTAGTTGTGGCGTTGGGTCGCTATCGTCGTTAACGACATCTGGTGGCGGCGGAGGGCCACTTGCTCTCTGAAGCATCACGTGACCGTTCACGAGACCGTTGTTCTTGTCTTGGTCGTCCGTTTCTGTGCTGTCGGCGTTTTGAAAACCGTTCTCTCGGATATGGCATTCAAGCATGTCGTTTCCTGATGTTTCCTGTTGCACAAAGTTGGGCTCAAACGCCACTATTTCGATTTAATGTGGATCAGCTGCAAGGCCGGATTAGTTAAGGCTTCAAAGGGCCTAGGCCCGTCCCAAATATTTTGTGGATCCCTCTTACACATACATGTGTAAATTACAATAAACCATCCATTACTTTCAACATTCGTCAAATAACCAAGATTTTAAAAACTATGTGTCATTGTGTGTAACCCCTTAAATTCAGCTAGGGTGAGCGCTGTGAGCTCCTCCAGCGGGATCTGGGGCAGAGCTTCATTCGAAACCGAATTTGGTGCATTTTAGCCTTAAAATGTGACATCTGGCGGCAACTAATTTGATTATTTTTTTTCCTAGGAATCAACAGACCACATTTAGTGCAGCTTAGCGCGGGGCTTCTAAAAGCGCGGGGCCCGAGGCCTATCTATACCCTCGTTATCCTATGCGTTAATCCGGCTCTGAACAGCTGTACGACATCTTGACAAGTCAGATGCTGTGGATTAGTTGCAAGCTTTCGACTTAATATAAACGTGTAGTATCCATCCACATTTCGCATAACGAAGGAGGGATAACCAGGCTGAGTTTGCATGGTTAAATGGGAAGACATTATACTGGCAAACGGTCACCCATCTCACTATTAACCTGGCTCAGCGTCGAGTAACTCTAGGAAGACGGCCGCATAATAATCGTCACAGGGCTGACGTGATTTTCTAGTCATATTTCTGCATTTCTACAGTAACATATGATATTGTGCGCGTCTTTCTGCCGCAGCAGCTGCATTTTTGCCAATAAGCGTATTTGCTGTTTATAGAGCCTAAATGCGTAGGCTAAAGCTAATTAAACTTTAATTTTTAAACAACTAACTTTACAGACATTAAAAATTAATTAGTCATTAATTTAAGGCATTAATTTGCATCAAAAGCTAACCTAATTACCAAAGAAAACGTATTTTCTTATTGTGGGCTTATGGAAAGTTTTGGTAGTCATTGACCTGAAGTTTTAAGTTTGCCTGGGTGGCTTAATTTTCCCTAAAATGGACAATGTTCAAGTGGAAAAAACAGCATGTTGGCAAACGTACAGCGTATACAAGAAGGGAGGCCGACAGACAAAGGTTTATCAGGATTTAGCAGAATAGGTCTACCGTATTGCGCTGTACCTTGAAATTCGACTTGTGAACGTCAGTTCGGTTTCGTCGCCGCTCGGTGACGCCACTGTCGGCAAGGAACTCGGCAAAAGTCGGCATCCGGAACAACGTCCCGTCACCGTGTCCGTTACTGATGTAAACCCCAGGCTTGCCGTCTCGCAATAGCTGCCTGAATAAAAAACCACAGTTGTACTAGGCCTCCTAACTAAAGTTTAGCCTGCATTATTTTAGTATCGGTTTCAAAATTGTACTGTGCAAATGTACAGGCCCTATATAACGAAGCATAATATTTAGTACAAAGTGCTAAAGCGTACTTATTTCACGTCCGTGATCGACAACGTGTTCTACCTGGACGCACGTGTGATATACAAACGCGAGACGCTATCACTCATCTCGCTTGAGTGGAGTAAGATTATGAGCACTTATGATACTCCAGATACTGTGGTGAGAAATGGGCGACAAAAGTAGGCCTAGGTTTTGAAATAATATACACTGTAAACCGTGGGCCATAGAAACGTGCCACTTTACTTTTGTTTATATCTTTGCCAATTATTATTGACCGATTTTCAAAATTATTTCACTGGCATACTCTGCAGACAATTTGCATCAATGTGATTATTATATATCCCACCACAGGGTAAATGCGTTTTTACACTACCTCGTAAAATATAACTTATAAATGTAAGCAAAAACTAACGATAATAACCAAAATTTAAGTAAATAAAAAACGCTTCAGACTAACATTGCGATGAATGATTCGTATGACACTAAACTGTGTCATAACAACACAGTCTAGTGTCACACAGAGTATTGCAATGTTGGTCTGAAATGTTTTTTTAAAATTTTATCAAAATGTTTGTTAGTTATTATCGTTATGTATGCATATTTCATTGATATTTTACAAGGTATTGTAGAGACGCATTTACGGTGTGGTATGATCTATAATAATCACATTATTGCAAATTGTCTGCAGAGTGTGCCAGTGAAAGAATTTTGAATATCGGTCAATAATTGGCGAAGAAATGGACAAAAGTAAAGCGGCACGTATTTGTTATTATTTCTCAAAAGTCTTACTTGTTACATCGCGTTATTTTTATTACTGCATGTGGTTAAAATGTCCCTTTCAGCACGAACGCAAGCGGTGGACGTTGACGCGACTCGCCAACAACACGTCCTATAACGCGCGACCCAGAGCGGTTCATTCGCTGTTGATGCATCATTTCAGTTTGTCGACGTACGATTTTAAAATGAACACAACTAGTGTTAAATATGTAACAAATTTTCACTGATTTTGTGGTCGCAGTGATTTTTGAGCCAACGCACGCGCTCCCGAGTATGAATTCGTTGTTGTATACGGCCAAACTATGACTTCTGCATTTCACAAGGTAGTGTAGCGACTGTATTAAGGCGAGGTTGGTTAACGTATACTCGTTACGTCAAGTTTTCATTTCGTAACGCTGTGTGCCAAAAATTGTTAAAATCGGTCAATGCTACACGGAGTTATCCAAAAAAAATAAAAGTGGCACGCATTTTTATTGAGACACGGTGTATATTGCAAAGATGAGTGCATAACATCAGTATAATATTGACAATAAGTGACGACCAAGAAGTTACTACGTGCACAGCGGCGTCGTTGGTTAAAAAAGTAGACGGAGCAAAATGAAGATGACATGTTCCAACAGACATGCAAATTTCGGACAGAATTCCGAACAGACAGCCGCAAATTTCCGACGGAGAAAATTACGGGTGCTCAAAATTCTATTCCTTTTTATGAAATAAGTGTCTTTCAACTCCAAATTTTGCGTTTTTGGACGCTCATTTTCCGACGCGATAAAGATTTTCGGACAATTTTCCAACAACCCAAAATTTAATAGGGGAGAATTCCTTCTTGCTCCCGCCCACGACGCACCAGATTGTGCACGAGAACACGAGATAATAATATTATCCAGTCGATGAAGCCCCGACCCTACCTGATGACGTCATCGCCGGCGGGGGAATTTTCTCCGGATGACGTAAGCGTGACGTCACAACGGTGGCTCGGGAAGTATCGCCTGGAGGAGGGTAGTCCCAGCCGGCGGCAGCTGTCCAAGTATGGACTTGGATCGTGTTTACAAGCTGAGTTGAGCAAGCTGGTTTTCAGAACTTTTACCAGTTGCTCCCTCGACATCGACTGTGTGTCCTTTACCTGGGGATGTACATGTACACACGCCGGACTGTCAGATACCTGTATCTTAGGCCCTGCATGGCTTGCTGTCAATAGCGGAGGCCCCCTACCTTGAAATGATAAGAATAAAACGGACGACGACAACGCATTTTACGAGCATCCCGTAAAGTAGCGTACATCTTGCAAAAAAAAAAAAAACGTGCCATTTGCGCGAGTTGTCACGAAATACTGCACACAACTTGTTTCGCCTGTTGCAAATTTTCTCCCCTTATGATCGCCGAAATTTCCGTACAAAATTGTTACACCGTTTAAAAGATATCGCAGTTTATCGCTGCACACTAGAGTCAAAGATTCGTTCGAATTCCGAGGCCAGCATTTTCAAGGCCAATGCCCGTGATCTTCGAGACCAAGGCCAAAGGCAGACCGCTTCGAGGCTAAGGCCAAGGCCAGAGCCACGACTTTTTGTCATGTAGCTGTCCTTGAAGTCGAGCGCAGTCATCGAGGACCCATCCTTGTATGTCGAGAGCCACAGCGGGCCTGGGGAAACATTCTCGCAGGGCCCCCAAACACTTTTACGGGGCCCCTCTGAGGAGCAAATTTTTGAATGTTTCTTTTCAAAATGGTACATTCTGGCGTACTTTATATTTATTTTTATTTATTTAGCCAACTTCCCTATCCAACACTCTCGACGGGCCTGCCTACAGGTACCTTGACGTGGTGTGAATAGTAATGTCGGAATGCTGGTGCTGTCAGTAGGTCAACCATGGCGGAGCGCTGACTTCGCGGCGCTTCCCTGCCGCTAGAAGTTTGCTGCAGATCACCGGCTCCGCGACAGCCGATGTCCGATGTACTGCGGCAGCACCAACCTGAAAAAGAAACAAGAAGCACAGCGATCGCTAGGATGGGCCGACCGTATGCCGGTGGGTGTCCGAAAGGCAGCAAATGTGAACGCCTATTAGTAATTAATAAGACTAACAACCTTGGCCTTATCCTTCACCGTTTTTATGATACGGCCATTATAGGTTGGAACCTTGCATTGAAAATTGCGGCCAAACCGCTGCAGATAGAGACATGGTTACTATTAACAGCCTATAAAAAGTCGCCAGCGTCGTATTTAATGACATCATTGCCGACCCCCTACGACTTACTGTTTAGCCACAATAGTGCGTAATGACTCTTTAAGGTTATCCTTGAAGGTCAATGATTGTCGTGTCATTTAAAAGACAATTTGCGATTTCCTATTAATGATCAATAGCAACTCATGCTTTATCTCTCACCGTTTAGTCACAATACATCCGTTACAGACGACAGACAGACACCAGCCCGTGTCATAGGGCCGACCGTTAAGCTTAACTAAGCTTAAGAGTCGGCCCAAAAATTATCTGTGTTAAGGACTGTGCTGCGAACTCTTAATTTGTCGTATGCTCTATGCTTGGCAAGTATCTCCATGGTTTAAGTTTCAAATGCATTAACATTAATGTGTTTTGTGTTTTGCTTTTGTGTTTTTATATCATGTAGGCCTATAATATCATTTTATATTATATATTTTATCGGTTAAACCCAAGCGGTTTTTTTCGGACAACATGTTCTCATTTTTGTTCGGAACTTCCATGTCATGTTACACTATGTTGATTGATAAACTAAATAAGTAATAAAATAAATAAATAAATAACATGTCTTAGACCGACAACTGACACCTGGGTCTACTAGGTCCTTCATACAGAGCCGCTGTTTCCCGTCCACGATCAGCTCCATTCGTTTAGACCGGGTCTTGTCGAGTTTTAGACGGACCGCCGACCGCCGCTACGCGCTGTAATACAGTAATATATACAACTTTATTCGTCAAAACGTTGACAGCAAGTAAACAAAAAATGCCAAAAATACAAGAAAAAAATAAAGAACGTAACTAAAAACAAAACTAATAATTAGCATTGCTATCAACAACCAACAGTTCTTTCATTGCCACGTCCTTAAATACATTACACAACACATTATCTGACACCATAAACTTTTTCAAAAATTTACACTTTCTGTTTGATGCTGCATCGAATAGTGTTTGGCAGCTGAATACCTGTTTACACATTTCAACCACTTGTTGAAAGCGCGTGGAGAAAATTTTCCTAAAGGTGCAATTGAGAGCAAAATCAACGGCATTAAGCTGAGATTTCTTTAAGGGGCAAGCTTATAAACAAGAATACAACACTGGAAGGCTTTATTACACAAAATAGTTTTAGCTGCAGCAACGCTGTGTTGAGAACATTATGCTGCACGTGGATCTATGTCTCAATGACAGAAGACATCCAGGGATCGACTGTCTTCAATGTTAAACACAGTCATTTTGCGGCTGTCCATAACGCTAAATGAGCCGGGTTGGCAACGCGGGTCGGCAAGTGGCGCCGAAAACGGGGGAGAAAAGAGGGGTAAGGGTTAATTGCCCCTCTTTCTCTCTGAATTTTAGACTGTCTTAAAATTGTCGAAAAATCTTTATTTTGTCTGGGGATTTTCGTCCAAAATGCTGCATTTAAAATTGAAAATTTCCCTTTTTGGGAAAATTTAGGAACAAGTTGAAAGACTAAACACCTGGTCGAAAATATGCAGCTGTTTGTCGAAATTTTGCCGCAAATCTGTACTGAGTGTCTGTCAGCGGAAAATTGCAACTTTCTGTCCTGCCTACTTTTTTAGCACACGACGCCGCTGTTAATATTGACCATCGACTATGTTCGCAACACAAACCGACTAGTTTTTTTCCGAATGTGCATTAGGCTAACAGGCCTATATACAAAGCTATGTCGATTATAACGAGCAGAAAACGCACAAACTTAACACGCCATCCCTACCTGCTCAAACGCGCTCGTTTCTGCTATTGCTATTACCACTGCTGCTGCTGCTGCAGCCCAGGTAGCAGGTAAGCTTATATCCTGGTTACCTGCGTGCATTAAAGCGTAACGGCCGAGGCGCCGCCCCATGCACAACCAATCAAGCGTAACCGTATCGATCCGTCTATTTACCTGGTTGCTGGCGTTGATTGCTTTCCACACAGGTGCACATCGTATGCACGTGGGTACACGTCAAGCCACTGCCCGCAGTGGGATAACTAAAGTGAATGTTTATCGAACTCATGAAACTTATAAATTTAATTTAGTTCACGGTTCCGACAATGTAGACTGCAGCATGTTTTTCACTAAATCATTCTCTGTCGTATCAAAGAGAAATAGTTTTTGACGCGCTATAGCTATGCTGTAAAGCGTCTATGTCACGATGTGTCGTCTGTCTGTAATCCTCTGTCCGTCGTGTGTAACGAATGTATTGTGGCTAAACGGTCGGTGATAGAAAATTTTTTACACGAATAATTAGTTCTCTGTTCTAAACCTAGGCATCCACAATTTTAGCAATCTAGTCAAGGAAAACATTTTTAAATTCGGAGTTGAATAGACGGATATAAGAAAAATGTGCGTTTTTCAACGGAAAACTGGCCATATTTCAGAAACGGTGAGAGATAATGCCAAAGGTACCATTGATCATTAATAAAAAGTGCATCCTTTTTAATAAAATAAGAATCATAAACTTTGAATGATCTTGAAGGTCAGTACGGCAACATGAACTGTATACGCTGTGGCGCGTTTTCACTAACGATAGCTGGGTTTTCTTGTAAATTATATAAGAAAACACTAAGATAGACTGCAGTGAACACTTCTTCAGTCAAAGGGTTGTGGATGCTTGAAATAGACGGGCAGATGAGTTTGCGTGAGCATGCAGTGTAAATGCATTTGAGGTTAGGATAATGAAACGTAAACATTAATAAGCAGCTAGTGTTTCTCAGTCGATTAACTGTAAGTGCAAATGTAACTTATACACATAAGACAGTGGCTTAGGCCTAATCGACGCTACCACACAGACACTCGTACTGCCTAATGCTACCACACTGTTTAGTTTACAGTAGGATCATAACGTGTTGATAATTCACGGGTACAGTCATGTGTGACCAAACGAACCATAATGTAGACTACACTGAGGCCGTGGTATGTCTACCGTCAGTCGAGTTGCGTCTGCGTCGCAGAGGTGAATTGGGTCGCGTCGGACTCAAGATCGTCAGGTCGTGTGTTCGATTCCAGTCCATTTCACTTTCAGTCAGCAACTGCAATCCTGTGCAGTTAAATTCAAATAACTACTTGTAACCTATAGACACGACTGCAAAAATTGCGCCAAAAAATGAGCTATAGAAACTACTCCAGCAATTAACTTAAGAAAAAAAAACGTGGCATAGCTGCAACGGATGCCAACTTTTTATCGGAACACCAACTTGGCGTATAGACAGACTACGGTAATTGTGTGTGGGGTGTGTGCGTGTACGGTACTTTTGACTTATAATGTGTAACTTCAGTCAAGCATTACACTGTACATAGCACGTTTCTTCATTGTGAGCAGTTGATGTGTATTTGACTTTTTATCAACGGTTTGCGAGTGCCTTATGAATGCTCGGTATTGCCAAAACTCCACCCTTCTTGCGGACTTGTTGCACAGACTGCCCTACAATACTTTGTAACACAGATTCACGGCAAGTCGAATTTAACCAAAGAGAACCTGAGAAATTGTTACATACGAATTAAGCCGAATTGATCCGATTCACCTGCTTGCATTGCGTCGGCCCTAAACTTCAGTATTTTCACCTTGTTCAAATTAGTGTTTAGGTGAATATAAGCGTAAATTTTGTCATGTGTTTTAATCTTTAATGTTTAACATAATATTAAGTTACAGGCTATATAGGTTTGCGTGTGGTTGCATTACAAGCACTTAATGCACACCTGCCATGAATGACATTAAGTCATTCTCAACTCTGAGGATTTGTGCATCATCGGAAAAGTGTATAAAGGCCATCCATGCTGTTTATAAGGAACTGTATTGAAAAACATCTAGCATCGCATGCTGTGAGTTAAAAAGTTAAAGTTAAAAACGAACTTATAAAGCGCCATAAAAACTAAACGTGTGTAAAGATACAGAGGCGTTACAAATAGCCTGATTCCCAAGTATGTTGTTTTATTTCATTAAATTGCTACTTGTGTCTTGCGCGTGCTTGTATGAGTGTTCATCTGTGTTGTTTTGGCGAATTATAAATTTGATGCATTAAGTGGAGCTGTGTGCTCATCGCAATTATCGGTCGTTTGCACCTGCTACGGATCTCTTCGCTGCACTGTGCTCTGCGGTAGGCCTATGCGCATTATGCCGTTAGCTCACGTCAATCAAACATGCACGACGTGCACGTACTACTGTCGAGAATATTGTCAAAACAGAAATCTACTACAGTACTTCGATTTGAAGCAGAAAGTCAAAGATATGCCATCCAAACACTAACCACTACTGGCTGGGGTTATAAGCCGGAGTGCGTTCACCTGTGTCTGGTGGCAGGTAACATACTGAGATTCCATACGGCAGGTGTCGCTCCGTAGCTCTAAAATGGCTTCCAGTAAAAGCTACAACACCACCTTTTTAACCTTTAATTACCGCGGGAGTTGAACCCACGACCTTTTAAGCGTATGCCACCAATCCATCCATGGGTTATTAAGGGATTAATGGGGTTTTCACTTCTGACCCGTGAATCTAGCGACTATAGTGCGTATTGCCTATAGGCGTTTGATCATTTTGTAATAACGTACTTAAAATCGTCGCTTTGCGCTGCCTATATAATGATCATGCAATACCAGTACACGCAGTAATAGGCCTACCGTGCTTGCGCCGAGCTAACCGGAGTGACAGTGTTGTTACGCTACGTGACATCTTGGGAATAGTAAACTCTACACTGCGGGAAAAACTGTCTGCAGACGATCATTACCCTATACCGCCATTACTGTTCGCTTTTCCCAACCACATGTCGCCAAGCCTTGTACCGATATGTGTGCGGCCGTCCGCTCGTAGTTATGCCTGTACTACCCACTGCAGTGCGCCTAGTGTGCAGTGGGCAAAGTACCCAGCGCGCGAGCCGCCACTGCAGTCGTAAGTGTAATATATAAGACAGATATGCGACATTTTCGGGAGTTTTTTGACGTCCGGTTACCTTTGACGATGTTAACTGAAAATTGTTACACTTGTTACTTTTGCCCTGGAGAACGACGACGTTCACAGAAAATTCGGTTTTTATCCTTCTTTAGCGCCGATAAAGGTGAATTCGAGGCCAACATTTTAAGGCCAATGCCACTGATCTTCGAGACCAATGCCAAGGCCAATTTTATATACTTCGCATCAAAAGCCAGCTTAATATTACCCATACCGCACTGAACCACAAAAAAGTTCAGATAAACAGTTTTGATGTACTTCATGACTAGTGAATATATCACAGACCTGCAAGTCAAATACCGTAAACTCGCTGCACAGAGCACATTTATTACAACACTGACTAAAAGCCAAGGCGTCGACGTCGAGGCCAAGGCTAATGCAGGGTTTACAAGATCGAGCAAACATCGAGCAGCTAGCTCGACGTTCTATGGTAATTAACATGCTAATTAAGAGGGCGGGCGGGCTGTAATTGGAAGGTCTATATAACACCTGATCAGCTGTGGGCTAAGAGCCTAAGCCTAGGCCTACATTTGAGCCAGGGGGCAAGGTTCCAATAGGCCTGCTCGACGTTTGCTCGACGTTTGCTTCATATAGGCTATGCTTTATGCATGCGTCATATTTGCTCGATGTTCGCTCGATCGTGTAAACACCCCATAACTCCACGATTGTTTTTCCTTGAGGACAGTGCTCGACGTCGAGAACAGTCACTCCTTGAGGTCGGTGAAGACCCGATCCCTGCGTACAGAACAGACAAAGAGACGAGCAGACAAGCAATGCCCGTAATGCGGACTATTAGGACGACCGCATAATAACCCTGAAATAGAGCTCAGTTCCATAAGCGTCAAACAACAGTCGTATATACGCATAGCGCCTTGTATATTATAACAGATCATGAATGACGCCGACTGAAGTCATAATAATAGAACGGGCTAACCTCACGACGGTTTGAAGTGAGTGTTTACTGTCAACGTTGCGTCTGGGCGCATACCGTTCTTTCGCCCGTGATATCCCGCGTATAGTAGGCTTACATTCAGTCAGACGACGTGCTTGAATATAATGGGGTGACTGCGCTGCGTGTCGCCAGTTAGACATATCGCACAGAAAACTAACTTGCTTACGATAATTATATAGCCTACAACTCAAGGAAAGATACTGATCGCTTTCTTGCTTATTCGACGGTTGTCTGCTCGTGCTCGGTATACGTGGCTTTTCTTCTGACAGCTGTCACGTTCTAAAACGAGGAATAATCGAAGTGCCGACCCGATATGCCTATCGGCTGTTGTACTGCTGGAGTGGTTAAGCGAGTACGCAGTACTCCAGACAGTGCGGTATTGCACTTGAACTACGCTCAGATCTCATAGACTACACCGTCGGTTGCTTTATGACGCGGGTATACAGCCGGAAGTTACGAAGACATTACCCGTGTGAGCTGAATGTGACGTGGTTTAAACAGTAAGGCGGCTTCATAAGAAGGGGGTTCGGCACTTTCCAGGGCTCAGTGGAAAAAGCTTCAAAAAGTGTTTCCATGTACGATTAACTTCGCAATGAAGCGTCTGGATGGCTGCAAATGATGAAATCAGATCTCAACGTTGCCAACGAGTGAAGCGTGCGCGCGACATGCGAAGCAACTATTGCGACTGATGTTGCCGTAGCGTGGTCTGTACGTCTGTCGAACAGTACTCCATCGTGTTTCCTGCTAATGCCGTTGGATTGACTTAACCACGAGACATACGGAAGTAATAAGTTATGCATGTTACATTACAAATCTGCAACTGAAAAACACAACACCGTTTTCCTGATTATAGGCCTATTGATAACCAGATGTTGCTAGATTGATCCAGTAAAGAGACAACATGGCTACAGACAGTAATGAAATAACAGTGCTACCTACGATTGACGATCGAGCACGTCTGGTGATGTGTTCAGGAACAGGTCTTCAGTTCCTCTACGTCGACCTTCCGTCAGACGTCTTCGTTGATACCAGACAAGCCGGACAGGGTTAGAGATCCACTTTGTACGATATTTTTACAGCTGGTAGGCCTAGGGCCCTAAGGGTTACATTTAAAAAAATTAACTTTACAACAAAAAACCAGCTCTCGCTAGGATTGCCGACCGTATTGGTTGTCAGTGACCTTCAAGGTCATCTAAGGTCGATGATCTTTTTATTTTATCTAAAAGGCCGTAAGCGATTTTTTTATTATAAACACGTTTATTCGCCTTAACGGCAGACAAAACAGACAGATACACAATATCACAATATACAGAGTAAAAAAGAGACAGAGATAGACAAACAGAAATAAAAGCTACTGCCTACACACAAACCAATCGACTAAAAGCTTCTCGTTCAACATTATAGTAATTGGCCGTATCTCTCATCATTTCCCAGATATGGCCAGTTTTCTATTAAATTTCTTACCCCCTTACATTTAACCCATAATTTGAACATGTTCCCCTCGCACTAGATGGCTGAAACTTTGCGCGCCTGAGTTTAACACACATCGCTAATTATTCGTGCAAAAAGTTTTTTCTTACGACCTACCCGTTAGCCAGAGTACATCCATTGCAGACGAACGGACAGACGACAACCATGCCAATAGCTTAAGTACGGTCGGCTGAAAAAAGACTGATTAATATTTAAAAGTTTCGATTAAAAGCTAACAGTTGTAATTGCCAAAAAGCGGCATTTCTCCTTTAGAATTAAAATATTCGTTGTCCACCGGATTTTAGCCATAAATGCAGTTGCATATAAGAGTGCACAAAGCGACAGAATTGAACTGAACTGACATTATTTGGTTTTTAATGTATTGACCAAAGGGCAAAGCATTTGCAAGCAGTAATGCATTATAGTAGGCACCGTATAACAGCGTCGTTGACTAATGGACTACGCGCACGTACGCGTCAACCAATGACCAGTGGGCTCGCCCTGCTTGCCCATCGGTCGGATCGTCAAAAACTAAACCGTGCCAGTTCAGTTCAGTACAGTTGCGTCGCTCTGTACGCGCCTTTAGACATTATGCTATCGTATGATTGACACAGGCGAACTGATGGTGTTCTGTGACGGACCTGACAGTGAGAGACCGGCCGAGTGTAGGACAACTGACCAGGCGGCGTCTAACAGCGGTCAGTTTGTAGTGACCATCACTGCCCACTCGCCTGGATTGCACACGCTGCATGTCCGATACAACGACGTCAACGTGCCCGGTACAATACAGCTTTTGCCGTTTCAGAATAGGCCTAATTATTGCAACTCGGTCTACAGTGTATTAAGCGAGTGTAACGAGACATACAGTAAATCGTGTTGAAACGTACTTATTTTATGATCGTCATCCCGGCCCGTCTTTAGGAGGTGGCAAATTAGCAGTGTGCCAATCGCCGCGCGCCCCAATGGGGTCCCGCGCTATGGCAGTGATCGCCGCAACGGATGGTGGATCGATTGTCAGTCTAAACAATTTCCATGGTCTTAGGGATAAATTATTGTCACAACTTACACTCAATTAAAAAATCAAGATTTTGTTGGCGGGGGGAGGTGCAGCTAAAATCTAGGGTCCAATTTTTTTGAGATTGAAGGCCAAAAATTACACAAGATACAGGCCTGCCTTACAGACAGAGGCCTATCCTACAGTTTGTGGTGTGGTGTGGTCACAGTTATTAGTTATTAGGTAATGTGCTATGAGCTAAGGCCCCGCGGGGGACAAGTTAGTGCCGAGGGTCCCGCGCTGGCAAAAGACCGCCCTGCCGTCATCGACGGCGTGTTCTACCTGGACGCACGTGTGATAGCCTATCAAACGCGAGACGCTATCAATCGTCATGTTTGAATGGCTTGTAGTTTTGTGTCCGGTCTTTTGTGTCCCAATTTGTACACTAAAATCTATGAAAACTCTAAAAACCTGAAAACTGTTTTTTTTTCAGTTGTGGTTAAACTAGGCCTATGTTTGTTGCAGGCAGTCCGTTCTCGACGTGGGCGTCTTCGGCGAGTCTGCTCAAGGTGACTGGTCCAGGCATTGAACATGGAGTTCTGTCGACGTTCAAGTCTGTCTTTGAGGTTGACGCGACGGACGCCGGACCGGGCGACCTTAGGGTCAGAGTCGGCGGCCGCAGAGGTGGGTTGAATAACGTAGTACTTCAAGCTAAAGATTAAAAAAAGGCTTAGGCCCACAGATTTTAAAAAGTTATACTGCTCTTCGTGGGAATCCATCTCAGAGATACGGAGCGTCACCTGCCATATAGGATCACGCAGTGTTACCACTGCCACATTGGCGTACATTGTAGGCTACCAATTGTTGTAGATTCTCTGTACAAACATTTCGTTTGTTGTTAGTTTGTTGTATAGTTCGTTGTGTGACTCGTTATCGTTGTCCATCAAGCGGGCTAAATGAAACTCGGGTTTAACTATGTTGCAGAGTCTGGTTGAAGAACTATAATCTAAGGATTTAAAAATATTTTTTAAAGTTTGAAGGAAAACCCGTTTCAGAGCCACTCAGCGTCACCTACCATAATATAGCTACTGCGTGCTTGCTCAGGTCAACTGAGCCTTCTAGGAAATGAATATAGTAGCTTATGGGCTATAAGGTGAAGGCGTAGTGTGGCTGATTGGGGCGGTGGTATGTCTGTTAGCTGCAAACTGCGGATGCAGTTGTTAGCTGACGCGAGCAATGGATAGCCGTATATAGTGCGCTGCGGTATCATTAGCTCATGCCGATCAGCTGTCACTTCCGAGATTGTAAAGCGCTTCTGGCCACATGCGAGAAGCCTTATAGCAAACACCGGACACCGTTTATATATGGGATCACAGTGTTACCTGCCACCGGACACAAGCAAACGCGTCCCGCTTCAACCCCAGCCAAACAGGCCAGTACTCGATTTACCTACCACGGAGGGATGATAGGCTGAGTTGATCTTGGTGTTGGTTCTATACCTAGATGGTTTACTTTGTCTCGGAAACAGTCCCCCATCCAAATTTTAGTAACTACTTAATAGCGATCCGATCGGGAGTCGAACCAACGACTTCGCGATCGTGAGTCTAACGTCCATAAACCATATAGGTCTATGCCGACGTCTTAACCGTTATAGCCCGTTTACACGATGAAGCAAACATGAAGCAAAGATGAAGCAAACATATTCAAAATACACGCGCACGACGTGTGCTCTAAGTTTGCTTCATGTTTGCTTCACGCTTTTGCTCCATGTTTGCATCGTCGTGCAAACACGATATAAGTCAGAAATTTGCAGTGTTTGTCGCAACATTGCAACTTCATAGCTGCTCCGCCTACTTTTTTTAACCCACGGCGCCGCTCGCTGGGCGACGTCTAATGAAATATATTCTAATGCGCGCAAATTCCGCGTTGTGCACTGTTGCATTCTGACGGTCACAAGTCACTGCCTAATATTTTGACACAAACTTCATCCGCGGTTATGCCTTAAGTCTACGTGTCTACTACATAGGCCTACAGTCGCTCCAGGTTAGCATTGTGAATTATGCTCAACGCTCTATTTACGAAAGACCAGCGACAGCATTGTTCAGTGATGCACGACGGCTGTGCAGTGCGCACTTTAGCATGCGTCTTGAGTTAAGTCTACGCGTTGCAGTTATTATCAGACTATCCATTATGTGCCGTTACATACGACGTAAATACGCACCAGGTTGTATAGATCACCCATTCGATCCGCATTGCACCACGCACAAGCCGACATAGACAAGTAAGGCCTAACTATGCTCAGAAAAGAAGTTCCTGGTGCAAATCAGGAAACTTTTGGCCGATGCGACCCCCGAAAAACCGCCTTCTTATTTCAACGCCTGTCTGTCACCATCCTATGATTTAACGCGGCCAGCCTGGCAAAGACGTTCCCAGTTTCCGAGTCAGCACCGTGAGCAACCAATCCAGACATGATTTTTCCCAGTTCACTAAATGGTGTGGACACACATGGCAACAGCGAATTAGCGAGCCTATAGGCTAACGGGGGTCTGAGGCAAAAAGGTCCAGCTGGGGCAGAGCATTTGGTCAGCGGGTCAGCGTGGGAAAGCCCCGCCACCTAAAGCTGAAAATCTTTTAGCTATTGGATGCATCACGTACGGAAATTTCTCATTCTTCGTATTTTGCTAATTCCAAATATGACCGGCACTCTCCTATCCCCACCCGTAAACTTGCCGGATTTGCATCAATCTCAGGAACAACCTGTGAAAAAGGGAGGGGGTTGACTTGTCCATCACGGTCCACCCCGTGGCGACGCCCCTGACTTTATCTGGATCGATGTAGACCTATAGTGGCAAATCCATACTGAAAATGGGGGCAAAGGGGTGGGGTGGAATCTAGGGAAAAGCCTGCGACTTTCCCCGAAAAATTTGTTGAAATTTCATGCAGAAATAGGCTAATGCATTTTTGTGCAAAAGTTTCACTTGGTTAAAATGCATCCAGTCAATAGGGGAGGGGGGCTCCTGGATCCGCCACTGTCGATTAAGCTATGTATGCGTGTGCGCTGGCAGGAACGTTCAAGGTACAGACGAAGGCGGTAGGCCGGCGAGTTCGGTGTTCGTACAACGTGGTGGAACCGGGGCAGTACAGTGTAGGCGTCACGTGGTCCGGAGACCCCGTGCCGCAGTCTCCGTTCAACGTGCTGGTTTTCGCCAGCGACGAGGAACTCGACTCGCACTTGGCTGCGACCAGCATCGCCAGTACGAGTGATGGTAGTTCGTCCACCGCCAGCCGTGCGTCGTCATGCTCCGTGCAGTAGGAACGCGGCCTTAGAAAAATTCGTTCTATGCTTCCGGTTGCAGCTGGCGAAAAAGTAGCGACGGGGAAGAGCGGATTTTTTATCAGGCCGCCCATTGGTAGTAACGGAATGTGTTAATATTTTCTTGCTTTGTTTTTCTTCTTTTATTTTCCACTTCTCCTGCGAAATCGGACAGAACGTATGGTAGGACATGAGGCCAAATTTCAGCCAGATCCACTGAGGAGTTTAGGAAGAAGGGGCATTTTAGATTTCCCCCAATCGGACTAACGGCGCCGCGCAACAAAACGTTGGACCCTGTCAAAAAATTCTAGTTTTTTATATCATGACATGACATGTAATGTTTCACAACAACTGATAAAAACAACTAAATAGCACAGAAGAGAACTAAAGTAAAGTAAAAAATACTGCAACTGCATAACAGACTAAATGCAAATAGGTCTATTTTTCAGCAATACTTTGAAAACAAACTGAAACCTGCAAAAAATATTTTGAGGATCCTATAAAAATTTCAAGACGCAAGGTTTTTAGGGACGGGCGGCAACCGGAAGCATAGAAAATTTTTAAGGCCCATGAAGTCGACTTACTTCGATTTATTGTAGATTTCTTGCACAAAGACAGCATCTATCCGTGCGTTTTGGCAGTTGCTGTACGACTCGTAACTGCCAACAAAAAGTTTGAGCTTAGCTGCTGACTGTTCCATATAGAGGGTGCTCCAAAACCAAGTGGTGCATCTTACTGCACGGATTTTAGGACTAGACCCCCTGGCTGCTTTCACTTCGTTTCGTTTACCTTTCGTTAGTCTACTCTCCCTCCCTTTCAGTAATACGTATCTCATACTTCAAGAAGCTGCTGAATAAAGCCGTGGTTACATTTAAAAAAAAAACAAAAAAAAATCAAAATATTTTGTAAATGTTTCACATTTAATTATCTATTACTATTATTATAACAGTAATAATTAGGCCTATTGTCACTATTATCATTAGGGCTAGGGAGCGCCTACTGATTTGCGGTAGACAGTAAAGAGTCGATATCGTTCAAGAGTTCTGCACTCTGGCACAGTGCACGCTCAGCCACGCTGACAGCCGCCATTGCTATGGACTCACGCGATGACGTCACATCTGGCAACGGCAGGTGCCGTCGCTGCTGATTGGTCAGATGCTCGTCCGGTGGGCGTGGCTCGGCAGGAGGCTCTTGCAACGTACGATCAAGAAGGTCTTTGTTGTGTAATTAACGAAAAAAACAATGGCGTCAGTGTACATGAGTAAATGCATCAGTGAATTAATAAATTAATCAATAAATCAGTTGATTTATCCATCAACCAATCAATCAAATAAACCAATCCTGAATTCAATCGGAAGCCCAAAAGCTGAAACAAATAGAATATAACAAACAAAACAGTGTGCCGGAACTGTAATGACGTCATTGGTACTGTGACGTGGCGTGACGTCACAATAGGAATGACGCATGCCCAGACACACAGACGAAGTGATTACTTAATCTATGCCAGTTCACTGCGTTCATTTTGGCAGAGATCAAAAGTTCAGTAAATTATTGACTATAGCAGGTAGAAGGATACAGGAAAAGCATTGAATCTTCTTAAGCTGAATATCAGCGATGTGTCTCGGATCATCAGAAGTTGTGAACGAGTGGCAGAGATTGTTACCGTGTCGACTGCTGAGTGGCGTGTTCACCCATGCGGCGAACTCCAGCGCCCGACTCATGTAACTGAAAACAAGATAAAAAGATCGCCACAATCCCAAAAGTAGAAGAATAAACATTCCCCGAGTTTTTCAGAAGTTGCCAAAGCCATAAACTTACTCTTCCGTAAACAATAATGATAATAATATAGCAATGTACGAGTATAACACACAAGCTAAATCGGAGGCGCCGGCAGTCGCTAGCTAAGTGGGTAGTGATGGGCTATGGTTATTATTTATTATCTAAACCGAGTAGAGAGGTTTGAGATTACATTTGATTGTTGAATGTGGATTAACCACACTCCAAATGTTGGGAGCTTTGTACGAAAAGGCTCTTTTGCCAAAGACGCGAGGTCTGTCAAGAAGATGCTGATCAGCAGAGCATATAGGTGTATATTGATCCAGTAATGACCTCCAGTATATGGATTGATTAGTGGAAAACGTTTTATAGGTAATAATAAATTACTGCAACAAAAAGCAAATGCAATAATGGCAATCTGAGGGAGCACATAGCTACCTGAGTGGGGTCAACGTATTTCAGCACATTTTCGCACCCCGGAAATCACATTCCCGGAATGTTCCAGGAGCTTTCCAGGTTCAGTGAATTCCCTGAGTATTGCAGGTTTTCCAGGTTTTTTGGCCAACCTAGATAAGACATTCATTAAATTAAACTCAACCTGGCCATCCCTCCATGGCTGGCGTGCACAGTACACCCATATGGCAAATTCCACTGAAAACAAAAAGCCGCACCAAATATGACGGACACTGTGCACTTCAAGAGTTAACCGTTTACTTACATGCTTAATTAATATCAAGGTTTACCAGAAGTGATCACACTGTAAACTGTAAGTATTTCGCCCACACTACAGACCACCAGTTTGCAAGTTAAACCTTCCTACATATATCAACAAGAAATTTGAGCTAATGCTCATGACAAGCACGATGCATGACAGCAACATAAACTAGAGTCTATGCTGAACAATTCTGTCGTAAGCTTTTATGACAACTATGGCTTACTATTCTAACGGTTCTAAACACAAGGCAACTAATGGCATTAAAAACAAGAATCTCATAGTAACGGTAACCTTGGCCTATCTTGCACCGTTTCTGAGACACAGCGACTTATTGGTTGAAAAATCACTAATTTTCTCTACCCCTCTCGTTTGGTGCCCTCGACCGAAGTGACTCCCTTCAAACTTCTGGAAAAGCTTTACAGATTCTGAAACTAGCTAACAGTGAAAATTTCATGACAAACGAATAGACAATAGATAAGATGTGCAAAGCATTACACGCTGTCACACATCAAAAGCCATGCAGAAAAGGAAAAACAGAAAAAATCACTCACGTCTGGTATGGCAGCTGAGGCTGCAGAACGTCGACAAATTGATAATGTCCGTTTGGCAACAGAAGTCGACAAACATTGTCGGAAAAATCCTCTCCTCTCGATTTTCTTGAACTTCGTCTTGCTCCAACCCAAGTGATGTAACTCTCAATCTCTTCGCTCGACTGTTTGAAATTACACAGCAAACATCAGTGGCTACTATACCCCCAAAATTTGGAATCAAAATGGAGCGCAAGTTCTCCCCACTTTTGAGCTTAAGTTCCTCCCACTTTTGGGCTAAAGCCTCCCTGCTTTAGGGCTCCTTCCCCAATCTTCCTCTCTTTCCATCCGCCCCCCTTCCCTTCTCCTTTTCTCCCTAGTCTGTACTCCCCTTCCCTATGCTTTATCTCATTACTACAACAATAACAACAACAACAACTACTACTACTACTTACAACGTTCTGAGACAACAGTCGGTTGTAGACATGTGGTTCCCAATGCAAACCATGCATATCAAGGCAAGTCCGGTCGTCAAATACAACTCGCACAGATCCATCGGTGTAAGCAGAGAATCGACCAACCAAAGCCACAGAACATTCCTCCAATGTACGAACCCCAGGTAAGAGCGTTACATGATCACGTGACGACAACGAAGCTGCCGATTTGGCTTGTTCCTGGCATAAAAGAACCAAGCTTTAATGGGGTATAATTTCAAAAACCCCTGGGTTTTTATTGCACTGCTTTTCAATAACTAGACAAAAATTAATAAAATTTCTAAGATAAATGCCTGGTAGACTATAACTGCCACATAATATGCAACAGCGACATAACAAACTGCAGATGAACACCCACTGTAAGTAAGTATGAAAAATGCATCTTGAAATATTCACTCCATATACATAAAAAGTGAATTTTGTAGGCCTACTATAAACCAACCCGCCAAGATTTTGGCCTTGAGTTTGTGAACAATTTAAGTTTATGGCCAAAATCAACCCTCTAAAGCTAAAGCCACGTTGAAAAAACCAAGGCCAAGGCCTAGGCCTGCCTACTGCAAGGCCAAGTACAAAGCCAAAACCACAAAATCTGGCCAAGGATTAACAACTCTGTAATATATTAGCTTTACAATAGAACAAGAAAAGCTCAGCTAACGCAAAGGGAAACGTGCGACAGTGATGCATGTGTGAAGGGACGGTGCGAATGAAATCTAAGCTTACAACGATGTTTCATTTAGACTCGACGGCGGATGACGCCTAGCGCCATATCCAGTGCATGAATTTCAGTACTGGCTGAAAATCGCAAATTTTTCCTACCCCCCTCTCATTTAACGCCCTTGATCGAAGTGACCCCTATCGAAATTATGGAAATCTTTACTGATCCAGGCAGCTGATGGTGGAGATATGGTGATCCTATCTTGCACTATTTTTGACTGATCCACCCGTGTGACAGGCGCACGGACGGATGGACAGACAGACAGAATTGCGATGGCTAAGACACGCTATAACAGTACCTGCTGTCGCGTTTAAAACGGTACTAACCTTCCAGCATATAGGCTGATCCCCAGTTGTCAACTCCAGACAGGGGTCATGCATTAGCTCCAATAACCTAATAACACAGTCACTTGACTCCTCAACTACCACTACTAATAGTACTACTACAACTGATATAAAGTTCAATTTTCACGTATGAATATCAAAAGCATATTAACCACGGGGCAGATGGGGCTGCATCGGCCAACTAGCATTATTAAAAAAAATTAACTTTTCTGATTGGAAGGAACATCCGTTACAAGAGTTCGGAAGTCATGTTGAGTCATGTTGAGACTATGTAAGTCCACGGTGCGTCCTCATGTTGAGTACTGTACAGTAGCATGGTCACCTCATTATATCAAAGATAAACAGCTTATAGAGAAGATCCAGCGTAGATTCACCAAGATGATCCCTGGGTTCAGGAACAAAAGTTACGAAAAAGGGTTACGGATTCTCCGTTTGAATACCTTGGAAGAAAGACGAAACCGGGCTGATCTAATTTTTATCTTCAAGATGTACAAAGGGCTCTCTCGTCCTCCGTTCGAGTCCCTTTTTCAGTTAACCATGCACGACAGAACTAGAGGTCATACACTGAAGCTAACCAAACATTGCATCAGCAGAAATGTCCAGCTTCACTTCTTCTCCGAAAGAGTGACTGGAATAACCTCGACCAATCCGTCGTGTCGGCGTCTACATGATTGGAGAAATAACATGGATTAGCATCCGCATGGTTCTAGGCCGGACCCGAAGTCTTCTCCTGGTACGGCCGTGCCAGGTAACTACTTAGAATATATCACAGTAAATGCCAGCTATTGCTTTTTATCAGAAAAAAATATTTGTCTTCTACTGAACAAAACAAAAAATTAAAATACTACAGAGCAAAAACAACTTAGCACTTAAAAGAGCCTTAGGATACGGCAAAATATGCCTTTCACGACCAAAAAATTAAACAAGATCCCTCCCGAATATGAAGGGAGACACCCCCTGTCTATACCCCACTTCCCATACTAACTGAACCGTAAAAGGCTCATTTATAATTCTCAGCCCCACGACCATAAATGTGTCAATATACCCCCAATCACACAAAATGTCTGGGGCCCAGTGAGCACTTACTATGCGTCATGCAGCAAAAACTAAAATAAAAAAGAAACTTAATATACAGTAGCGCAGTGAGTTGAAACATTAGCATAACTGTTGTGGCGCCATAGCAAAGGGCTATTACTCCCAGGAAATTTTAGCCTGTCAGAAAATTTTATTCTCATCAAAATAATTTTAAAAAATACAAACTTTGGGGTGAAAAATCCCAGTTTTAAGAAAACTCAGGCCAAAATCAAAATTTTCAGTATTCGTAATCTCCTCTGTCCCCCACCGTAGTCAGCCACCTTGTTGTGGTGGTGGGGCTTTGCACCGATGACCCAAAAGATTTCTAAAATCTGGAGGGTAGGAGCTAACCAAGAGCTGACCAAACCCGTGAGAGCAGATTTGCTACACGTTACCAGTGCTTTTGTGCTGGTTTCGGCTTCACAGCCGACTACGGCTTTACAGCTGTCTATCTACGGCTTCACAGCCGTTCACGGCTTTATAGCCATTACCTGTAACCTTATGGTTACATTCAGGGATGCGCATTGGGCCGAACTGATACGGACTCAGCGCTGGGCAGATGTAGCAGCCTGCCCACCCCGGAGGTAAGGTAAAGTAAAGTAATCTCCTCTGTCGTAAATTTACAGTTTTTTGCTAAAAAATTGCAAAAAAAATTCCTGCCACCACCCTCAACTTTCTAACCGACAAAGCTGTTGAACGACTGACTAGTTATACCTTGCAGCTAGAGACAGAAAACGAGAAACTGAGTAGGATAAATTCAACGATGTCGGCGGTGGATTCAGTGACGAATATGTTCTCTCTTCTACCTTTATAACCACACCATCACCGTCACATTGTTCACTGATCAATCAATTTAGCAGTAAGTAAATAAATCAATAAATCAAACAAACAATCGATCGATCAATCATTCTGATAGAGCAATTTTTTCCGAGAATCACATGGGAGACTCTTCAAATGTCGTTGGAGTTATCGCTGCTGTTACTATAACTTCTACTATTTTACCACTGCTGAGTCTGTACATGTCGGGTACAGATGACAGAAACAGATAATGAACACAATGTCCAGGATTTGGCCACCGGCTGACATTGCGCACTATAAATAATGCACTTACTTACTTACTTACTTTTTGGTGTGTTCTGCTGCCATTACTACAACAACAACAACAGTGTCAATGTTGTTGTTGTTGTACTAACCCACCCTCCATGTCTTTGGTTGACAGACATTGAGAAACTCGGTGACCTCCTTGTGCTGGTGCTTCTAAATGTTGACAGGGGTCAGGCCAGTCAGGTTCTTCAGAGATTCGAATAGACGAGAGACAATGTGAGGTGTCGTGTTGCAATCAGTGCAGGCGCCAGGAACTATTGGGTTGAGTCGGTGTCTGTACGAGTTAAGCTGAGCACAGCAGCCAGACCTCAACTGAACTACTTTTTTGGCAATGATGACAAGCACAACTACCACACCTAATACAACAACAACTACTACTACTACCTGTCTGCTGGTGCTGTTAAACATATAATGAACATAATGTCTTCTGGTGTGTCCAGTGGAACGAATAATGCTGCCATCAGATGGATAAACTTCCACAGCCCTCGGTTCTGCATCCCATAATAATCTGTAGAAACACTCGACATATCAGATAGTAGTTATAAAAATTTTTCCTGATACCATGACCTACTTTGACCTCCTACCTCTCAAATATCCAATGAGAATATTACAAATACTATTGCCAGTAATCAGTTTGTTGTGCCGCCTTACCGCTTGAGTTCAGATGGCCAGATGGCACGGAACTCGCTGCTGAGGCATCTACGTGATCCTATTCGCACTATATCTGGTTTTGAAAGATTACTTAAGACATTTTTTCTTTTCAGACTATTAATGTATGCAGTGCATTAGAGGCTTCTGGTGTTGATGCACTATTTCAATTTACATTTCACTTACTTACTTTTACTTACTATGGCACACAATGTCCAAAAGTTTAGAGGTCAGGCGAACACAGTCAAGCTACCTTTTCAAAATTTTTGTTAACATTTTAAAACATCATATCCAGAATACTAAATTATAAACACTAAAGCTTCCAAGACATGCAATGTGACACAAGAACTGAACAGCACACCTATATGTGGTTCCACCAGTTGACAAGATCTTAATCCTGTCGTGAAAGTAGTCGGTAAAATCCTCTGATGTGATAGGATTCCGTCGATGTAAGTGCGGAGCGGAACATTTCAGTTCCAACGACGTTGGTAAGACACCACGAACAACAGCATCAACAACTGGGCTGCCGCACATCATATCATATCATATATCATATATTCATCTCAGATTAGATAACAGGAGAATGGCAAATTAAAAGGTTAACTTTAGATTAAATCGCCGATAGTCAACAGCGCTCTGTCTCAGCTCCGTGACCAATGCGAGCAGTGCTCATCTGCATTTACAAGGCCCTAAGCCAGCAGTGAGAGCAAACAGAGCTCAGATATAAGGGCGAAGAGCCAGAATTCACATGTTACTGTTGTTATATTCCGGGGGATTAGGCTAGTACTAAATTATGCTGCTCGGTGCTTTCCTGATAATAAAAGATTTCAGCACCTCAGGCAGTGCTAGTAAAATAGGCCTACATCTCAAACTCAACAGTGCTAGCAAAAAAAGTAGAAAATAAATGCCTTTAAATGCAAAGTCTGTTATAGTACCTGTCATGGAAATGAGATGGTGTATCTCGAGAAGCTGTGGCCAGGCATGTCTTATAGTCTTCAGTCTGAGAGAATTCTGCGAGCAACTTAACCGGGTGAGTCCAGAGCTCGGGGTAAGATGCGATCGAATGTTGCTGCACAACCCACGAGTATTCCAGCGAGCTTGAGACGATCGAATCTACATACATACAGTGGTTAAAACGAATGTCTTTTATCTTATAAAAATATATGACATAGTAACTAGAGCTGTGCAAGTTGATGACTAACGACAAAAGTAATCTGTAACAAAAATTTACGATAATTAACAGTTCAGTCATTTAAATTGTAATCAAAGTCCGCAAACAAACAGTAAACTAGAAGGCGCTCATGAGAGTGCATATCTCCACCAAGTAAAGTGATTTAAACATTACTACTACTACTACTACACCCACAAATACAACAACATCTACAACTACACAATACAACAAGGAAAGGGGAGAGAGAAGGAAGAGCCGCTTCGCAGAGGGAGGGAAAAGTAATAGCCGGCGTTACTGCTTGTGCAGCTGTTAGTGCAATGACGTAACTGCTATTATGAGTCATCATGTACACAGAAGGAACGACGGAAACATGAAAGGAAGGACAGAACGACCAATCTCAATCTCCTCCAATGTTCACTACGTTCACCTTAGCGAAGATACTTACAGTGACATCATGACAAGCATCCGAAATCATCTAAATCATCCGTTTTCTCCAAAAAAGTCAACCTTTAGTCTGCCTACACGACTGGGTTGAAAAAAACTCAAACATTGTGTCTCAGTGTGCATCTATGAGCGCTTTATAACTCAGTAGCAAAAAACCAAAAATGCATTTTCTTTGCCAATTACAAGTATTAACTTTTGATCAAAATCATCAATTAAGCAAACAATCACTTGTTAATTTTTTTCTACAGTTAACCAATACAAAAGAGTAGTCGTTATCAGCTCCATTCGTAGCATAAAACAACTAAACCTGCTACATCCATTCCAGCTCTCAAACTGATCAAGCTCTGTGCAAGTTTTGCCGGGAACCGTACGGTGAATGTATACCGAGTTGGTGACAAGCAAACACTGGTTCGCAGAGCTCCTGGTTCAGCAACGACACTGGATAGCTGAACACTTCCATCTCCATATACAAGAAACTCGCCATCTCTGACAGTAACGGGCCATGCAACGCTGGAGACGTCAGCGGGCGACCTCTGAACAACATGGAAAACATGCGCGTGTACAATATGTTTTATTAATTTTCAAGAACTCTGAAAGCTAAAAGTGGCTTGATGGTGTAAAACTTATGATCGCAGGGTCTTGGGTTCAACTCCCAGTCGGATCGTTATCAGGTGATTATTACTTAGATGGGTGACTGTCTGCAGACAGGTAAGCCATCACGGCTTGTGCGATAGCAACAAGCTGTTGTATAGGCGATGTGCCAAGTCAATGGAAAAGCCAAAAATTCGACCCCCCACTGCTCCCACATTTTTCAACCGATTTTTCTGAAACTCAAAACCAAGAAAGATATTCGGGATACGATCCTAAAGCTCTGCATACGACACTATATAAATATAAATATAATAATAAAAATAACAACAGGAGTAGAACAATGACGAGAATATCATACCCATACCAGTATATTTTCTGGTTCAATAAGCTCACGACAAAGGAAAGGACGCAGTGCAAAACGGTTGCGAAAGTCCAAAGCATCACAAACTCGCTGACGGAATGCACTCGTGGCAAACTGGGTTCGTTGCTGTATGCTGTTACTGCTGGCTGCAATGCATACACTAGTATTGTAAAATGTAAGTGTGCACTACACACATGCTTATGCAGAACAGCTTTTGCCTAACTGACCCAGTTTTCCAAATTATTTAAGTTTAGGTCTAGTCAAAAAATAGAACAACAATGAGTGACCACTCTCCGGCATTCCAGACTTTCCCATAACAATGCAAAAAATACACTTCTTCTCCTGCATAATTCACTGACAGTCAATGCGAAAAAGTTCCAATTTTGCTTTTGATATAATATAATCTGGTATACTTTTCCCATAATATTCAGCATTTTTGACTACTTGATGGCTGTAACCAAGGTTTTGCTGATTTAAAATGGTTCAAACCTCTTTAGTTCCAAAATAGATTTTTTCTGGCAAAAACCCAACTCTGAGACAAAATACACAGCTACAGACATCCGATAAAAACATTATCTCTGCCATTCACTCCATTCACTTGGCAGAGACAGTAGACATACCATGGATAGGGTGCTGCCTGTCTGCAGAAAACGGCTGTTCGCAGATGAAAGTTGTGCCGCATGGTGACAGTTGGAGACAGGTTCCGCCTGCGTAGGTTACTTGCACGGCATCACTCCAATACAGCACGTACTGTGTACCCATTGCATTCTGGGCCACATGCACCACACACAGACTGTATGTAAAGGTGAAATGTTGTGCATAGCTCTTTACGGGAAAAAATCTCAGAGCTATAGTCATTAGAGAGTCATCTGCCATATGTGATCACTAGGATTGTTAAGACAGCCCATTCATTCTGACCATTTAACAGTGAGGAATAAGACCGGTTAACCGGTTAACCGTAGTTATAAGGGCTTATAATTGGGCATTGCATCAAGTTTGCTAATAGGTGACTGAAAGCCCATCAGATTGCGACACGCTGGCCAGCTGGGCATGCAAAGTGAGGTGCAGATGCTCAGTTATCCACTGAGTGCGGGGTGGAGAAGATTGACATGGCCAGGCATAGACAGAGTTAGGCAGACAAACAGACAAACATAGACAGGGACAAAGACAGAAAGAGCAAGAACAAACAGTATATGCAAAAACACATGCAGGGTCAGTCAGTGGTCGATCACAGTCAACGACATGGTATGCTAATACCCCATTTACACGATCAAGCAAACATCGAGCAATCATCGAGCAAACATCCAGCAAATGCATTCAAAATACATGTGCATAATGTGTGCTCTAATTGCTCGATGTTTGCTCAATGTTCGCTCGACGTTTGCTTGATGATTGCTTCGTGTAGGTTATGCTTTATGCATGCTTCATATTTGCTTGATGCTTGCTCGATGATTGCTTGATCACGTGAACGGGGTATAACAAAACAACATTCATGCTGCATGCCAATACAGTACGTTGATTGTTGATAGCAGCCCCACAGTGACTATGTAATACCGCCGCAGTGCATGCCACTATCTGTGTCGCTTGCCGTTGTTGAAATAAATACCAATTATGTAATGGATCACGCTATCTCACCTGCTGCATCACCAGTGCCGCTGTCTGGCACTAATTAGCTACTCACCCATTCATTCATTCATTCATTCATTCAAAGATGCCAAGCTTGACATGCAGCGCCGCAGGCATATCAGATATGATCACAGCTGATGACACCCGTAGTGTGGCAAGAGAAGTGTGCGGGCGAAAAGAGTCATGGTACCGCAACTCGCATCTCATCTATTATTGTGCTATTAACAGTTAACCAGACCGGCAATTTCAGGCTCGGTTTTGCCTTCAGGACTAGTTAGCTGGTTAACCAGTTAACCATTAACAGTCCGTCTGCATATCAAAAATAGTTTAGTCATTTGCACATGAAGTCAAAAATGACCCAAACTCAGAGCATAATATCTTCGTTAATTATACACGTACATAAGAACTGATTTTACAGTTTATTAGCAAAATGCCTTCTCCACAAGAACGGTAGGCTGTTTGGCGCAAAACTTTTTGTTATAGTGTTGCTGTTGTATATATTTACACCCACTGTCAGCCTGAAACTCAAGCAGTCTCACGGTATTCAGAGCACCGCAGCTGCCGGCGACCCACCGTATAAGTCATTAGCAGTTCTGTCAACTCAGACAGCCCACCCGAGGTGCACGTCGGACATGCGATCGCGCTGATAGACGTGATGTGCTGCTTGCACACCAGGTCGACAAATGAACAAGTGTGAGGATGTCGGGTGCAGTGTGTTGAGTGCAATGACGGTGACGACCACCTCTGAAACTTATAACTGAGTGATAGGATGTATACCATTTGTTGCGGTGGGCATAAAGCACCTTGTCAGTCGCTGCAGACGGTAACACGATGACGATCTTGGATGACTCAACAGACGACGATGAAATATATCGTGCAGATGATGAGCAGCAATGAAACATTTCTAGCGCAAGCCATTTATGGATAGGTTCGCAGCATAAGGTGTCAGGTTGCTTCCCTGTGAGCGTAACAGTGAATTTATTGCCCATCAGCAGTGATATCTTTCGACACACTACACGCAGAGTCGATTGCTGGAGCTGCAGCCATGTACCGTATCAATTACCACTTCCCACGGTCCCGTTGCCACTGTTTCTAGGCTACACGGTGGTTTTACACGAGGTAGGTTTAGAAAAAATCATTAAAAAATTTCCTTTAAGAATATCACCGCTATTTTTTCACTGTTTGACATGGAACACATTTGGCTACAATTTTGTTGAGCCATTTAGCACAGTATTATTTAGAACTGCCGATATTGTCGCATTACTGACCGTGGGGTCAGAAATGACCTCAGTGTGCAAAGCGACTGTTAACAACATTAGCAATCACACACTGTTAGCTGCCACCAGACACAGGTGAATATGTCCTGCCTTAACCTCAGCCAAACAAACCGGTATTCGATTTACTTACCCAGCGGAGATGAAAGGCTGAGTTGACCGTGGTGTTGGTTATCAGCGACCTGACCGAAAGTCAAACCTACAACATCTCGATCGCAAGACTAACACCTACCATTACGCCACCAAGCCATAGTAATCACGGATATAGACTGAGAGACAAACAGAGGCAGAGATGTGGGGCATCTCAGGAACAAAAAATAAAGTCTTGGTCTTGGTCGTGACAAAAAAAATCTAGAGAATTTCAAAACCCTTTGATAGCAGTCATTTCAACGACATCACTACGGTATAGCAAATACCGACACTGCACCATCTACTGACTAACCACTGTAATCTGTGAACATGTTGCAGCAAGGCCGGTAGGTTACTGAAACATGTCTAAACATGCAACAATCAAAAGCAATCACAGTGCTCGTGCAGTTCACTTAAGTCGATCTTTCCTTGCGTTAATAACTCGATTAAATTTTAAATAAATCGTACATTTAAATTCACAGCACAACTAAATATCAACTTAACTTTGCCGCTGCACAAAGTAAACAAACATGCAATCTATTTATAAATTGCGATGGGTTTTTCCGATCATGTGGATTTTTGGTTTGACTGTAAAGCTCATGGCATTAAATGCTAATGCGTGGTAGTAGACAATGTTTACTAGGCATATGAATGCCAGTTGCTTACTGCATTATGTCACGTGACAATGTTTCCTTTGTGAGGGGTGTGGCTCTTTGTTTACACTCTTGCTTTTTCTTTAAATGTTGTCGTATTATTATGAATTCGTTAAATTAAACGACGTTGATTGTCGGTGATTTTGTGGCAGAAGTTAATACAGATTCGTACACACTTTTTGGCGCTGTTAGCACTTAATTTGTTATTCGTATACGTAATTTATTTTTATTCATTCACTTGGATCTTTAAACATCCTGGAATATGCTTGGCCCACATATTGCCGCCATTCTGCCCTGTTTGTCGCCAGTTCTTCGGCTAGTATCTATGTCTTCTTCTGATCTTATCTGATGATGTCCATTTGGTTTTTCTTAGCCATACCAGCGTTCTCTCGTAGCCACCGTATAGCCTGAAGAGGTATTCTTGGGTCCTCCATTCTCAGTACATGTCCTAGCCACATGTTTTTTTTACTTTAACGCAGTATACAGATAAAACATATAATAAGCCTAGTCTGAAAGTTGTTCAGTGAACAAATATGTGTTTGGATTTGGTTGGTTTTACAGTTGTTTTTCCAGTTTTCTTGTATAAGACGAAACGTGTATGTGTGACGCTGCTGGTAGTTGGTATATGCTGTACGTGAAAGATGGGAGTTCAAGGCTTGTGGCAGCTGCTGCAGCCAACTGGTCAGCCTGTCACACTGGAGTCACTCAATGGCAAAGTTCTTGCTGTTGGTAAGCTGTCACTTGAGTTTTGTCCATTTTTTTCATAATTACTTGACATATAGGTTTTTGGGGATTGTTTTTTGCTTTCAGCTCTTATTAATTATTAGTTCATTCTCATCAACATCTGATGTGCATTTTTTTGCATTGATTAAAAAGATGTTACTGTTACTGCTTTATGTTTTTGAAGGCCATGTTTTGCTTTTAGATAATTTTAGTCGTGAAAGAAACACTGTACCGGTAACGTAAGTGCTTTAGCTGCTGTAAGCCAAATCATTCGACTCTTAACAGAGATTTGCTTTTCAGTTTTAGGCTTACCTGGGACGAGACATTTACTCCTGTTGTTGTTGTTGTAGCCCACAGCTCCTCTCCTTCGTTAGTTGTCGTCGAGCTTGAGAACATTAGCCACCACATCTGGATCTTAACATTTACTCCTCACTTGAGTGAGTGAGTGAGTAAGGTTCAGCATCCCACCCGATACAGTATAAGTCCTTTCAGGCACAGGTCCTCACTTGATGGTGATGCATGATCATAGCATGTTAGCAACAAGCATGGCACCTGCTTTGCGTATTTAAGGCAAATCCACAAAGAAGAAGATAAGATAAACTGAAACCGTGAATAGTTGAATTGTTAAAACTTACAGTACAATAGCAGTTGATCTCTGACATTGCTGTCAAATGCTACTGGACAAAGTATGCCTATGAAGTAAGAAAATAAGATAGGATATAACAAAATCAACTGAAACGTGAGTTTTAATTCAATGAGACATAACAAAATAGAGATTTAATCCAAATTTAGTGCGATATAGACTTAATAATGTAATTGTTCAAGATCTATCTGTTGTGGACAGATGTGAGCATGTGGCTGCACCAAGTAAACAAAGGCATGCGTGATCGCCATGGCAACCCACTGCCGAACGCTCATCTCGTCGGACTGTTTCGTCGTATCTGCAAACTGCTTTTCTACCACGTCAAACCAATCTTTGTCTTTGATGGCGGAGCTCCGATGCTTAAACGCCAGGCATTGGTGAGTACCCTGGCCAACTCAGCCTCCTACCCCCAGTGGTAGGACAAACGTAATGTGACAAGGTAAAAGCTTCTTGGACATGGTACAAACGTGCATGGTAAAACATGCAGTGGTCGATGAGAAGTTGCAATTTATTATGCACGACAGCAGCTAGTGCTGTAGTGTGTTTTAGCCATCGCAATTCTCTCTGTCCGTCCGTCTGTCCATCTGTTCGTCACACTGGTTGATCACTCAAAAACGGTGCAAGCTAGGATTACTAAATTTTTACCTTCAGTTGCCTGGAAGACTCTAGTTTCAGGATCCATAAAGCTTTTCATAAATTCGAAAGGGGTCACCCTGAACAAGGGCGCTGAATGAGAGGGGGTAGGAAAAATTTGTGATTTTCAGCCAATATTGGAATTCTGCACACTGGATATGGTGCTAGGCGTCATCCGCCATCGAGTCTAAATGAAACATCGTTGTGAGCTTGGTGCCTTCACACATGCATCGCTGTCGTACATTCCTTTTTGCGTTAACTGGACTTTTGTTGTATGTCGTGCATGGTCATTGGTCATTTGCAAGTTGCAGGCATTTATGTTCAAGTTGTTAACCTACTCCATTCTCAGGTAAACTCAGCCTTCTACCTTAAGTGGGAGGGAAATGAGTAGTATCTTGTGTGAAAGCCTAGCATGGCTGATTGATTGGGGTAGTGGTATATCTGCTGGCTGCACCACAGATCCAGCTGTTCACTAGCACAGAATCACGGATAATGAATATACAAGTGGTTAACCTGCTGTGTGCCGAGGACAACTCAGCTTCCTATCCTTAGTGGGTGTGGGCGCACTAGAGATTTCTTCGAAATGATAGTGCGCTATATAAATGTTCACTTATTATTATTATTATTCTGCCACATGATGCTAATCTTTATGTCTGATGACAAAGTTCCAATGCTAAAGCACCAGGCGCTAGTCAGAGAGACGACAGTAGTCGTTTTCAAGTAAGGCTACAGCAGTTGCCAAAATTTCGGTGATTTAGCTAATGAAGACTGTAATTTGATGACCTTATATAGCTTTTTGTTATTGTTGGAACTTGCAGGTTGACAAAATCATATGCTTTATAATTATTGTGTGGTTTGACTCAACAGGTCAACCGGCGCAACCTCACGGAGAAAGCGATGGTGAGTTCCAACCGTTCGTCAAAGAAGCTCATGTCTAAGCTGCTGAAATTTCATGTCATCGGTGGTGCTATTGATGGCCAGGGCCAGCAACTACAACAACAACAGACTAATAGTAGTGGTGATGGGGGTACTACTACAGTCGAAGCTGCTGCCATTACTACTACTACTACAACTACTGCTGCTGCTGCTGCTGCTACTGTTCTTCAACCGACTGAGCCGGATATTTTCCAGCTGCCACCGTTACCATCGGTAGATCAGCCTGCAGAGGCGGCTTCATCAGGGTAAGTCTTGAATGGTAGTTATGATAGTAGTGGTAGCTACAGCAGGGCAACGGAAGAAGAAGAAGATTTCACAGAGACAGCTAGGTCCATTGTGAGGAAGCCCTTTTGGCACTTTGAGCCAGCAAGGGTTAAACCCAATTAAGCTAGCATACAAGTTGATACAACCCAAGTCAGCGGGATGGCCGGCTCTAATTAACAGCCAGCGACTTTAACCGACTGGGTCGGTATACCAGGAGTCTTGGCCACATGGCCTATTGTTACGCAGAACTCGCTGTTTCTTCCTTAGCTATGGCCGCAAACACCGCCAGTACTCATTTTACCATTTCACCGAGGGTAGAAGGCTGAGTTGACCTAGTTGGTCTGGCTTCATACCGTGGACAGTCACCCATCCAAGAACTAACCGGCCTGCCGTAGAGTAACTTCGTTGATTTGACTCAACACGTTACAACTACGCCACACCACCAACCTTGGGTCAACTCAGACTCCTACCCTCAGTGGCATGTGAAATGAGTAGCAGCTTATGGACTATTAAATGAAGTCTTAGTGTGACTGATTCGAGTGGTGGTATGTCTGCAGCAGTGGTGTTCTGGTCAGGGGAAAAGAGTGGCCAACTGCCCTCACTAAATTTTGAGGTGTTGGGAAATTTTCAGAAAATTTTTTTTCACAAAGCCAATTTAAGCCATATTCTGGGCTGAAAAAGAAAGAACCATTTTGGGAAAATTTAGTGGATAAATAGAAATTTTTGCCACCTATTATCTCGGCTGTTGGAAATTTGTATTGCCAGTTGGAGAACTTCAGATTTCTGCCCCGCTTATGGTACTTCTTATAACCTGTGATGCTGTCAGTCTGCTGACTGCTCTGCGGGTCCAATTGTTCGTTTACGCGGGCAATGGATGGCTGCATAGTGCGCTGCGGTATTGTTAGCTCATGCCAATCAGCTGCCACTTCGAGGTTGTAAAGCACTTTTGGCCACGAGTTTTTCATGTAAGCAGCAGTACTATGGCAAATGTCGGACCTTTACCTTTAACAGTATTTATAGTGATGTCATCGTGGCACTGCCACTTTAAGAGTTTACTTAGTTTGTCTGATGAAATCAGTTTGAGTCACAGATCTTGAAGTTATATTGTCTGCGTTTACCGTTACACCGTTACTCAGCCTGAAAGCTGATATGCATTTTGCAATTTTTGCATGACATATGGCAATGTATAAACTGTGGTTGCAATTAATTCATTGATCGACTAATTGTTCGATTCGTTGATTAGGGCATTTTGCAGTGTGTTTCTGCAATTTATGAACGTAATTTGATAAATTTTTTCCGGGGGCTGCAGAGTAGTCCAAGGACCAACCGTTCAGATTTTAGTGGCAGTTTGTGACAGAATCCAGATCCAATGTTTCTGCATTTGTATTTAGTTTTGGGAATTTTGCAAGATATTTCTGGATGAAATATTTTAATGGGTAGGGCAAGGCTGATCCATTGTATTGGCCATGTGACAGCACTGTTGTCAGCAGAGGTTTAAGATGAATTTCTGCTAGTAGTAAATCTGTAATAAATTTAATTACTAATTATACATAATATACAGCATTACTTAATATTTAATAATTAAATTGTAATTAATTAGTTATTAAAAATTATGCAGGACCGGTGATGAATCAGCACCTCAGCAGTTGTCATGGGAGGAGATGCTTCAGAGACGAAATCGTTATTATGTAAGTGTTTCATTGTCATTTTCATGAGGGTTTAAAACAGATTTTTCCTAAAACTCAACCTGGTACCTTTTATTTTTTGGCTTTATTTGAGTTAAACCTAGATTTTTTTACAAACGTCCAATTTGATGACTTATGGGGTTTCATGGGTTTTAAGTTACTTGAAATAGCTACGCTTGATATTGTCAAGATCAAATACTTAGCTCTGCGGCAGTGTCCATTTGTGATCCTAGCATAAATGTTAGCTTCGTGTGCCAAAAAGGTCACAGTATATTTTTGGGTATGTTTGTTTGTCTGTTGGTTTGTCTGTCAGTTGTGTCACTGTACGCAAAGAATGGTAAACATATTTGATGGAATTTGGCGGAGGGCTCAAGAATGTGGTATTTAGATTCTGGATTCTTCTCAACTTGCACCACATGTTGGAAAATTACGAACCAAATTCGATGAAATTGTGTGTAGACATACGCCTAGCGAATGGTATGAATTTCACTGCTGCTGCTACTACTACACCGTGGTCCATGAAAACGTGCCACTTTCATCTTTTGAATAGCTCCGTGCAGCATGGGCCAATTTTAATAATTTTTGGCGTCCAACATCAGGAAGAAACTCTACTCAAACGACTATAGTTTTGGCCACCTCACTTTAATACTGTTGCTACACTACCTGGTGAAATGCAGGTTGTTGAGCCTGTTGTTTGTGAGTAATATCAACGTTTGCCACTTACATTCGCACTGGAGGACATTTTGAGCACATGCTGTAGTAAAGAGAATGTGATGTGACTCATGTGACTTTTTGAAATACGATAGTTGCTAATCGTGTTTGTTGCTTTTCAGTTAATCATTTTTGAGTCGATGCATGTGCTATCCAGTATGAATTTATTGTTATAAATGGCCAAACTACGACTTCTGCATTTCACAAGGTAGTGTAGCAACAGTATTAAAGCGAGGTGGCCAAAACTACAGTCACTTGTGTCAAGTTTGTTCCAGATGTCACGTGCCAAAAATTATTAAAATCGGCCAATGTTTCACGAAGCTGTTCATAAATAAAAGTGGTACATTTTTCGTGGACAATGGTGTAATACCACTACCATATCTGTGTGCATTTCAGACTGAACTGAAGGAGCTTCATAAGAATGACATTGAGTCGAAGGACTTTGAGGCACTTCCTGCGGACATCAAGCATGAAATTCTCACCGAGTTGAAAGACGCTGGCCGTAAGACTGACTGGGCCTGTATAAACAGCATGCCTAAGGTTGCCACTTATATCTCTAAAAAGTATACTTGTTTCAAACGTATTGTAGTATCTTGTTTGTAGTCTGCAGTATCTTATCCTGTCTGTCTGTCTGTCACACGGGTGGATCAGTCAAAAACGGTGCAAGCTAGGATCACCAAATTTTTACTGTCAGCTGCCTGGAAGACTCTACTTTCAGGAACCGTAAAGCTTTTCCACAAATTCGTAGGGGGTCACTCCGAACGAGGGCGCAAAATGAGAGGGGGGTAGGAAAAATTTGCAATTTTAGCTAATAAGTCGCTGTATCTCAGTAACAGTGCAAGGTAGGGCCTAGGTTACTATTAATAACTAATAGGAAGTTATACACTGGCTCTTGATTGCCACCAAATTCAATGACTTTGGATGATCTTGAATGCAAAAAAAGGATTTTTATGATTTTTTGGCGTTTTTGGGCTGCAAGACACATTTCAAAAGCGAATTCCATCGAAATCAATTGAGATAGACATAGAAAAGCTGCAAATGAAATTTTCAGCATTGAACATACATTTCGACAGTCTAAGTCTAGATTTTCTAGGCTCAAGGAAACCTGCGCACTAGGGCATCAAAGAGCGGTACCCCCGTAAAAGTTGTTATTTTGGCATTGTTGGCCGGTCTTTCATGAAAATGGTTGCATATAGGCATGGGTATGCTGTCAATCACAACAAACACTAGTAACGAGCTTTTTAGTCGTATTAACATCAATGACTTTAAAAGGCCCTGAACTTCCAAAAAAGGGGTTTTTATTGATTTAAACAATCTTCGGCTGCAACGCACATGCCAAGAATGAACTGCGATGAAATGGCTGGAGATATAGACTGACAGTTTGCGAACACGAACTGTTGCTGCTACTGCTGCTACTACTGCTACTGCTACTACTACTACTACTGCTGCTACTCCTGCTGCTGCTGCTGCTGCTGCAACTCCTGCTGCTGCTGCTGCTGCTGCTGCTGCCACAGCCACTGCTGCTGCTACTGCTACTGCTACTACTACTCCTGCTGCTGCTGCTGCTGCTACTGCTGCTGCTGCTGCTGCTGCTGCTGCTACTCCTGCTGCTACTGCTACTACTACTGCTACTGCTACTACTACTCCTGCTGCTGCTGCTGCTGCTACTGCTGCTGCTACTGCCACAGCCACTGCTACTGCTGCTACTGCTACTGCTA
>Ga0056128_1000207_pt1 | contig 44107 bp, 26 predicted proteins | sample WorMetLIZISLAND2_FD_71113 | JGI IMG/M metagenome (GOLD analysis project Ga0056128, IMG submission 71113) | Marine gutless worms symbiont microbial communities from Max Planck institute for Marine Microbiology, Germany - Olavius geniculatus... ... | reverse complement strand
GAAGTGTCTGCCTGTGTTGCTGTACGGCACTGAGACTTGTCCGATGAAAAAGTCACATATCGCTTCGTTGCAGTTTGTTGTCAACAGCTGTTTTGTCAAAATGTTTAATACTAGGTCGAAAGTTGTAATTAAAAAGGGTCAGTGTTATGTTAATTTTGATTCAGTATCTGATATAATAGCTAAGCAGACACATAAATTTTTAACCAGTTATGACAACTCCCTTAGTTTGTTGTGTTCTGTATGCCATACATGGACTTGATTATTTTGTTAGTTAAGTTTACTTAAGTTGTGTTTTTTTATTATTTGCATTTAGCCTTCATTTGCTTCTACCATGTTTATGGTGAATAAAGCTTCGAGTGTTATGTTACGTCAGGTGACCGACGACAACGACCATACGCCGACGTTCGAAGCTGACAGTTACGAGTCCAGCATCGAGGAAAACAACCAGCAAGGAGCTGTGTTGTTTCGCGTCACAGCTAGTGACCTCGACATCGGTGATAACGGTCGAGTCGATTATGCCATCAACCGAGAAGTGGAAAGATTTGTGTCGGTGGACAGAGAGACAGGTGTGGTCCGTGCGGCCGTGTCACTGGACCGCGAGCTCGTCTCAGAGCTGAATATCTACCTCACTGCAACTGATAGAGGTCAACCGCCAAGGTCATCAAGTACGAGACTTCATTTGGTAATCCTGGACGTGGATGATAACGGTCCTGAGTTTGCTGCGCCGAGACTTCGACTTCGAGTGGCTGAGAACCAGCCGCCTGGAACCGAGGTCAGCCGATCGCAATGTTAATTGCCGCTAGGGCTGCATGCGAGAATTAACGACTTATTGAAAACTTTGTTTCGCCATGGCGGCAGCAACACAAATATATTAATAGATAAATCGTTAGAAAAAGTTTGATCGATTTTTGGTCGATTAACATTAGAATAATTTTTATGAACGTTTGTAGTATCGCACAGGACACGATCAAGATTTGTAGGCCTACTTTTGTACTACTTGTATTGTGTTACTTTTGCAGTTTGAGGGCCCTCATGATTAGACGACTATTCGACTACATATATAATTATGTACTGCATCATTGTAGCTTTTTCTAGCTATTTTTAGTTTGTCAAATTATCATCGTCGGCATCGCTTATTTTGTGCTAGAAGATACCAACTACCAGAGGTGCCGGAGCTCTGCATTTTTACTCGCTACTAGTAAAAACGGATATAAGGCTACACATAACACGTTAGAAATTATTTAGGGATAGATAATCAGTTTTAAAAACTTAGGTTTTTAAACCTAAAATGTCCAAATTTCAGGTTTTATACGTTTCTACTTGTTGTGCAATGGCATCAGTTACAGACCGCATATAATTTTGTATAAAACCCAAAACTTTAAAAGGTAAAAACTAAAAACTTCCGGAAAGTCTAGCCAGGTTTTTTCCAGCCCTGGGTGTGCAAAACTGTGCACAGTTGCAGAATATTTACTTTCGTTCACGCTGCTGATGGATACAGGTTGGCACGGCGTTAGCAAGAGATCGAGATCTTCCACCACACAACGAGTTTACTTACTTCCTGGACCGACGCTACGATACGTTCGGACTGTTTGACCTTGACAAGGTCACAGGGGTCATCACAACGCGCGAAGTGTTGGACCGAGAACGTCAGTCGATGTATAACCTTGTTGTGATCGCGCGATCTAACAACAAACCCACACTGTCTGCCTCAGCACACGTCCAGATCGAGGTCTTACTGCGGGTTCACTTGTTACATTGTCTCAGGGAATGTGTTGTCAGGACTGGTGTAGTAAAAAATTCGTTGCACCGGAAAATTATTCCCACACGCAGTAGTACGGGTCAGGGTTAAGATTAAGGATAGGGTTAAATTTAGGGTTAGCGTTAGAGTTAGCGTTAGTTACATTATGACCATGTGGTGGTGGAAAGAATTTTCTAGGTGCAACAAATTTTCCACGACACCAGAAAATTTTAGTTTATCATATGATGGTTTCAATAATGAATTATAAATTATAGCAAAACTTTATAACTTTATGAATTACAAATTATAGCAAATTACAGTTAAAATTACGATTAAGGTGTGAAGTGAAATATGAAGAAAATGGACATGAAAAATAAAACAAGTTGCAAAACAAATAAAAAAACGAAGAACCTAGAATTTGAACTTTTAGGTTTTTAAAGTTTTTTTTTGATTATTTAAAAAAGTTTTTATACAACTATTTCATGTATCCCAGTATAGACGGCAGTGGTAGACAGACAGGGATAAATAATTGTATATCTATTCCTGTAGACAGACAAAGGAATTGACTGATGAATAAAGAAGTGAAAGAAACTCGCACCATGTTAATACGTACGTAGGTCGGAGACCTGAACGACAATAGTCCCGTGTTTACATGGCCGTCGCTAGGCAACGAGACGCTGGCCGTGTCGAATCAGGTGCCTCGAGGTCACGTTTTGGCTACGCTGCGAGCACGTGACCCGGACGCTGGGGTCAACGCCAATCTGACCTATCATCTCTCCGTATCTGGGTCAGGTCACTGGGGTTCGGAGGACGACTGGGCCAGGAGACCTACGTTCATCGTAATACCGGAGACCGGAGCCGTACTTGTTGCCGCTGATCTGGGCAAGTTTTTAACGCGTGCACAAAGCGACAGATGAAACTGAACTGAAATAGGCTATGTCGGTGCAGTTTATTTATTTCTGTCCCTTTGTACATGCTTTTAGTCTTACTTAATTGGGCTATCTCATTTGTTGTCCACCGTTGTCAACCAAATGCGAGGTGTATTTGCCGATCGGATCGAAAAGGGGTTTATCCCCTCCCCCTGAACAAAACTGCGGACCCCCGGTCCTCACATTCTCTGTTTAGCTGAAAATGGATCTAAGCCAGAAGCCTATTAATCAACTGTGGTTATCATTGTTTGCCACTGTCACAATGCTGTAGCACATCGTGGGACTGGGACAAGTGATAATCATCATTTGCATCTGCCAGTCTCCTTAACGCATTTGGTAGTCAGTCAGTCTGTTAATGGTAGCTTCTACGGCCGCAATTTTTATTCAGCTCTGTTGGAATTTTACGCAATATTCCACTGCCCTTGCTTATCTGCCTAGTTTTGATTTTGTATGATCCACATGTAGGCGTAAACGCCAGGCCTATATATACAGCATGGACACTATGAAGTGTGTGGCGTGTGCTGCGTGTGTTACAGCGTCGATTACGATGGAAACGTTCGTTCTCAGAGCCACAGTGCGTGACTCCGGAACGCCAGTACTCTCAGACCACGCACTGCTGAGGATCGTCGTCAGCAAGGACATCCTGTACGTGCGTCCAAACACTGACGGACTTCACGGGACCATACTCGCAAGTGAGGATATGGTCATAGTCCTCGCTTTCACGCTGGCCATTATCATCGTCGCCATAGTCGTCATCGTCATCGTCATTTGCCGGCTTAGACGGTTGAGGAGGCGTGGTCACAGGCTGGGCGGTGGGCGGACCGATCTCGACGTAGGCGTGGACGAAGAGAAGATCCGCCTCTCGGCCACGCCTACATTATTCGTGGACAGCACGCGATCAAACGGGTCGGCGGCTTACCGGACCCTAACTGAACAATGTCGCGTTTCCAGTGGGAACGGGAATTTAATGGGCGGGATTAGAAACACCGGGTTGTTGAGGGGCGACGGTTGTCAATTTGGGACAGTTCGGCCTGTGATGGGAGGGGTCATGGGCGGAGTTAGCAGCAAAGCTACAGCTGTTGTTAACGCCTACGTGTCAACTGATAATTCTTCGCCCTATCAACACGGGTCTTTGACAGACGAGGAGGATTTGAAGAGCCAGAAAGACAACTCCGAGAAACAATTCTTACAGGTAACTTTAGAAGTGTTCGATATAGTTTTTTTCTATTCCGCCGAGTTAAATAGAAGCAAAATAGTTCCGAAAACAAAAATATAAGATCGATGCGAACTTAGCGAGTTGTTTTTTATTATTCTTTCGCTCTTTATCTTGTACACCGACTTCTGACTACTTTTAGTCTATTTTTGCTTCTCCTGTCAGCGCCATAATCATTTAAAAGCGGACTGTAGTGCGTTTATTAGAATTTTGGTTTGTAATTTGTGATTCTAAAATGTAGCTATTTGGCAGCTTGTTCAATTTAAAAGATGTTAGATTAATTATTCGTCTTTTTTAAAGAGGAAGAACAAAAGTGCATTTTGAGCATAGGCTATCTGCCGTTTTCCGTGAACGTGCAAAAGAAAAGCGTCCCATGGGCGTCGGAGCCACGGGGCAGCTGCCTGTCTTGCCCTTGCTGCACGGGGGCAGCGCGGGGGCAGAGAAGTGCCCTTTTGCCATGTAACTAGACTTAGACTTAGGCCTACAGACTGAGCTTCGTCCATTTACATAATGTAAATTAACGTTTTTCGTTCATATAACACTTATTTAGACATAGCCTAGGCTTATATGCTTGGTTGAAAATTTCCTTTCTTTTTCTTTTTAGTATTATTATATTTTTTTACACAAATGTAAATTTTTTTACACAGTGTGTTTTTGGTCCGTTTTGCAGTAAAATTTTATTTACTGGCAAGAGTGAACGTTTCTACTGCAGTAATTGGGCCTACAGATTAAGTTACTGTATAAGCCTATAGGCGGCGTACAGTCGAAAGTAGTTTAAACAGAAAGCAGTGCAAAAGCACTGAGATGTGAAGACTTCTGTGGCCTAAATTTTCTGTAGAGTCGTCAAGCAGTGGCGTCGTGGGTAAAAAAGTAGGCCTACGCGGGGCAGAAATTTGCGATTTTTTGACAGACAATGCGAACGTCTGACAGAATTCCGACAAACAGTTGTGAATTTGCGACAAAGATGATTATAGATGCTTAAAATGTTAATTTTGCTACTAAGTGTCCTCAAAATGGTTTTAACACCAAATGGACGAATACTGTTCGACAATTTTTCGACAACCCAAAATTGAGGGGGGGGGGCAATTGTCCTCTTTACCCCTTTACCTCCCTCGGCCACTGCCCTAAGTAGAACGCTGCCCCTGCCTTTTGGGGTTTCCGGCGCCCCTGAAGCGTACAGTGTGATTTGGATGGCCGAACTAAGCATTCTGCCAGTGAACGGTTTTTTTCTAGATCCCAATTTACTAAGTGAAGGTTGAAGGTTTGCCAAGCGTCTGATTGAATTAGCTGAGATAGTCTGACGTGGGCGTGGCTTAAAATGGTGGGCAGTGCCATAGGTGGCGTGTGGCCCACGGCAAAGAAGTTCCATCGAAGCAATTTAATTATTGCCAGATAAGTCAAATTATAATGAAAGCATCAGATGACAAAGATGATAACTAAATTAAGTACGCGCCTGTGTCTATACGGTTTTTTAATAAAATTGTACGTTTATTTACTGTTCACCAACTGAGTTGTCTGACTTAAACAAACGACTGATTGATTAAACTTTAAAAAACGAAAAAAATAATTACCGATATAGTGCATGCGCAACTCAACTACAAACGTTTAGACACTGTGCGCTGTATAAATTTACTTACTTTCTTAATTGTACACAAAAATTCTAGCCTTATTCCCGTTTTGTTTCGATTTCTTTGATGACAACCTATTAGCCTCAGATTTCGAACGACTGATTACTTGAACAACGATTACCAATATCGCACAGTTGAGTTCCAGTTAGGACTGCAGTATCGAGTATATGATTACTCGTTAAGTTACTCGCCGACTAGTCCGCACAGCCCTAGACTAGTTCCAGGTTAGCCAGCACTCAGCCGTGTATCCTGAATGGAATGCATCAAGGTAGGAGTATAGGAGGCTTACTTCCGCCAATTAGCGGGTTGCAAGTCTGCGAGCATGAGCCGAGTATATCGGATGTAGTCTTCCCGTCAGGAATTGCGCGGCTTCATCTGCATGGGGAACCTAGCAGGCGCCTGATATCATGTAATACAGTAGTAAATCTAATTAATTCTCAGTGCAGTTTGATTCCAGTTTTACAGCTGAATACGCCAATAGTCGGTAACCGGAATGACGACTATACTCAAGGCCAAGGTAATGACCATTTTTAAGGTTAAGGCTCGACACTGAATGGCAAAATCTAGGGATGCAGTCACTCAACTGCCAGTAAAACGTGTGTTGAAAAAAAACTGTTAACAAGGTTTATGCCAGTATGACAATTTTAATTTCGATGACATAGTTAACAAAGCATCACGCAGTCCGTTCGCTGTGGTGCAAGAATTAAAAATTATTTTTGCTGTTTCGACAGGGAAATGGTGAAGTATCAAAAGAAGTGATTAACTTGATGACAAGCAATAGCCACGCCCCGTGGGCGGGCACGTGTTTCGAGGAGGCGGAGCTTAGCGGTAGAAACTGTATCAGGTCATCATCCGACCTGAATTACTTGGCCACTACTCTGCCCCACGTCAAGACGTCCTGGCAGTCGCTGAAACTACAGGTAACCATGACGACCGATGATGTTTTCACTGTGTTGTTATGGAAACGACTCTAGAGCGTAATGCGAATTAATTTATTAGTCGACTGTGAAATAGGTCTAACACATTATTTTGACATTTCGACAAATAAAGAAAAAGAATAAAAAGAAATGATGCTTCTGAATTGCTGCTAATGATAAAGAAGTGTTGCAATCTGCAGTTTGAATATTAATTATGTGCAGCCATCGGCAAAAAGTTACGCGTGGGTTTTCTTAGAGCGATGAGTGGCTTTGCCTGATGTTTCATATTCTGTGAGCTTTAACAACGAAGCGTTGCAACAGTCAGTTGCAGAAACTGTTTCATGGTGAGTGTTTTTGCGTGTGATTTGTGAATACAGCCTAACAGTTCGATCAGCAGGGACAAGCCGCCTCACAGACCTGTAGTGGTATTCATCAGAGATCAAGAAGAACTTTACCGACAGCAAAACTCTAGTAAGGACTCAGGTATATACACTAGTACAAGGCCTACTATAGTCTACTACTACTGCTATTTGCATCGCACAATAATTATAGCTGCAGGAACAGTGATACCAGTCATCTCTAAATGGATACAGTTAGGTTGGTGCATAAAATGTGAAACATGTATGCTTAGCGCAGATCGAGCAATCGGGTATTTTCTGAAACGACTATAGCGCGAACAGTTGCACGTACATGTACTGTTCAAAATAGCCGCATTTCACTGCAATTGTCGATTCAAAACTGTCCCATTGCTTGATTAATGTAAAGCCTGTAGGGCCCATGTTCTATTTTTTATGCGTCATTTTATGTACTTTGTTGAGCAGGCCCGTCGAGAGGGTGGGGGTAAAAAGGGTTAGCTACCCGGCGAGAATGTTTCCCCTGGCCCCGCTGTGGCTCTCGACGGGCCTGTTGTCGAGTAGTTCTCATAATTAATGCTCCGTTTTACTGCTAAATCCAGGAATAAGTTATGAAAAAATTATGTTTTTAATTGTCTGTCGATATCATTAAGCCTACATGTAGGCTATGCAGTATATCAGACCTAAAGGCATGTTTTGTGTTTTGATATGGTTACAGCATCTTTTCCGCTGGTGTCGGAAGAAACCACGCCCACGGATCAGCTGACCGAGGGAATCCCCGGAAATCACCCCGGTCACATGACGTCATACCTGTCGTCATACCGGACACTCCCTCCACTGCGCGTGATTACGTCACAGTCGTTGGACACGCCCACTTCCGGCAGCCCACTTCAGCACCGACTAATCACTTAAAAATGATTCACGGACACTGACGTCGTTTGACCTTGTATGACTTTGAATAACAGTGAGTGACGTTAAACACAAGCTGTGAAAAATACGTCGTGTCATAAGATTCAGTTATAATGAGGCCGTATGGGTTTCACCCATAGATGTAAAAAACGTTCCAGGAAAAATAAAAAAAACGTGGCAAGAATAAAAAACATTTAAAAACGTTGAATAAAAAACATTGGCCATAATGTTTTCAACTTCTTGCCTAATGCCTAATGCTGTAAGCGCAGTATAGCTGGAATAATAGTTTAGATAAAGAGAGCTTGATTTAATTTTCAATTCAGCTGTGTGGTCGTATGACAACAGCATTAAATTAACTAAATATGTTAGTTTAAAAAGTTTTATTTAGTATATTTGGACTAAATAAGTAAACTACATCACTGTGACCTATATTAATTCGTTTCTGCTGTCTCAAAAGGGCTTCAGGAAGCTTTTGATGGGATTTTCAATGCACGTTTTTTAAAATTAAAAAACGTTAAAAAACGTAAAAAAGCGGCAAGAATAAAAAACGTAAAAAAGCGTTTTTTACATCTATGGTTTCACCGTCCAGGCCCGTCGAGAGCGGGGGGGTAAAGGTGGGTAAGGTACTCCGGGCCCCGCGAATGCGCCATTTCAAAAAGAAAAAAATGTTTCCCAGAGGGGCCCTGCGACAATGTTTTCCAGGACCCCGCTGTTGCTCTCGACGGGCCTGTCGCCGTCCGTTCGCCCGCCTGTGCCGTACGGGTTCCTAACTTCGTAACAAACAAAAAGCCCAGCTGTTGCTAGAGAGAGTCAACCGTACCGCCTATATCCAAAGACCAACGTCTAACTTCCGATCGCAATAAAACGATTTCCCATAGTAACTGCAGTCCCATACACGCTATGATGGCGATGCTATATCGAACGCTACAATCAACACTAAGATACGATACGGTATTTCGGCGCACGTGGGTGATGGCTGCAGGCAGAAATTTTCTATTTAAAATTGCAGCCACACTACTGCAGACAGAGACATGGTTACTATCGAGTGACAGCCAATAGAAACTCGTCATCGCCCTATTCGACGGTACTATTGACGACCCCTTACAACGTACCATTTAGCTACAATACATGCGTTACAGACAGGTGACTAGAAAGACAGACAGACGACATATCGCATCTAGAGCTCGACTCGACGTAAAAAAGCATAAAATGCTAAAATTAGTGTAAACGTCTCCGGGACAGAATTAGCCTAACTGGTTTGGCGATTTTCTGCTCCAAAGGTTAAAAGTCAGGGCTAGTATTAGGGCTAGGTACGCAAAATGCATTGTATAGCTAAGGGACGGTCGCATTTTATGCCGCCTTCGCTTGTTTGAAGACGATTAACGCTGTTAATAGGTTGTGTTGTGTAAGTCGTATACAGCGCATGTATGTGCGTAGCATAAATATACGAAAGAAAGAACGGACTTTGTTGTGGTCACGTGACACAGCCGGAAATAGTAACACGACCGGAAGTAGTATACACGGTGTTCATAAACTCGTGAAATAAAGACTCTTCATATCGTTTCATCAGCGTTGGAGGGCTGTGCTGAACACTGGACTGCACGAGTTACTCCAAACAAAAATTCGACTCTAGTGAAATTTTCGACTCCAGTAGGCTACGCACAAAAACTATTAGATTTAGGGGAGCATTAGTTAGAATCAAACCCAGAAGTTGTTGAACAGACCCAACATTTTCTTTATGAATACAAGTAATTTGAGCAAAGCTCATGAGACGCGCGACAGCCTTAGCATTTCCTAATCGCAGGTTGTCTTGGTCTACTTCCAGCCATTTCGTCGCAATTCAGTTTAGATGAGTGCCCCGCAGCCAAAAATTGCAAAAACACTAAAACCTCCTATTTCGGGGGTTTAAGGTCATTCAAGGTCATTGATCTTAATACCCCTATAAAGCTCGTCACCAGTGCTTCTTATGTTAAGCAGCATGTCTGTGTATCTGCAACCCTTTTCACGTTAGACGAGCCAATAGTGGTAAAATAACTATTTTTAAATACCCCTATTTGACGCCCGCGTGCGCCAACCTTTTTGAACCTAGAGGTTGCGACTTAAGTTACTAAAATCTACGTTTAATGCTGAAAAATTAGTATGCGTGTTGTGTTGATCTATCTCATCTGCAGCCATTTCGGCGCAATTTAATTTTGAAATGTGCGTCGCAGCCTAAAATCGCCAAAAATTACTAAAAACCCTTATTTTAGAATTCAAGGTCGTTGATTATGATATGTGATTTCTTATTTGTATGATTTGTAGTGATTTATAGTAACTTATGCCCTATCTCGCACCGTTTCTGAGATACGGCGACTTATTGGCTCAAAATCGTCAATTTTTTGTACCCCCTTTCATTTAACGCCCTTGTTCGAGAAAATTTTTAAAAAATTTTTTTTAAAAACCTTTACGGATTTTGAAATTAGAGTCCTTGTGGTCGCCCACAGTGAAGATTTCGTGATCCTAGCTTGCTTCAAAGTTCAGACAGACGGACGGACACCTCGACGATGGCTAAGACGCGCGAAGCATTCTGCTGTCGCGCGTAAAAAATTATGGTCAATCAAATCAATCCCTATATTATAAAAAAAATTTAAATCACATCAAGTTTTTACTTTATTTTCAAATTTTCTATTCCCTAGCATTGTTGCTTATGGCGATTTTACTGACTTACTAACTTACTTACTTAGGCCTACTTGTTAAACGAATACTCGAGTACGTGACAAGTTAGGGCCTATTCGTGGTGTACTCGATAATAAATCATAACAGTTGCACAGCCCTACTATAGAGGCCTACTCCTCGTTTATTTCATCATTTCTGCCACGTGATACAGCCAGATCACGTGGTCTATATGATCACGTGGTATCGACGCCCGTTTAGGATCTAATTACTGGCGCGCCGCCATCTGACTGGCGGCTCTGCGATCGGTCCTATTATCAAATTAGTGCGCGCCAGAACGGACTATACAATGTTAAGATATGAACGCAGATGGCGAGCAATTTATAGGACCACTTTTGGCTCATATTATTAGCGGCGCGTTTATAGGGAGAAATGCTAGCGCCTGCCCCGTTTGGAAATTTTGTCTAAAATGTATCCAAAAAATGTACTTTGGGGGCGCACCGTACAAACAATGCTCACGTGTTTTTGAATTTCTGGGGTTCATTTCCTTCCCAGCTGCTTTCTGACCCCAAACAGTGTCAGAGCCTGGGGTCAGCGGGCAAAACGTTAAAGATTTGAACGTCTGAAGGATATATTACGCCAACGTCTATATCGACGACGAAACCTATATTTTTGGTCAATAGGATGGCCGCCCTGTCAGCCCATATTTGGAATTTCGATCTGCCATTGATTTCTGTTCGTCAGTACTTCTTTATTCGCAAGTATCTTTATTTCAGTCAAGATTGTCAGCGCTGATAGTATTGCATCTGTGCCTTATATTGGCTAAATGGCGTAGATTCTTATTTATCGCGGGCCATTTGGTCTCGTCGGCACTGACGGCTTGTACACTTTTGTTAAAACGTCAAAATTCATGCATCACTTCACAACACTTCAGCTTCTGCTGGGGCGCCAGACCCCTTGCCCCTGTTCTATCCCCCACTCCTGTCCAAAAATTCTCACCGTATTTTACACCATTAAGAAAATAGGTTAATTTACTTACTTTACGTTTCACGTGGGCGCCTATGGGCAGCTGCTCAAGGGAGACGTTGGACTCATCCCTCTCCCCCCCACCGGCCAGCTGTGCCTCGCAGTTGGAAGCGGTCTACCACCCTCCACTTAACCTAATCCGATAATTTCTTCTAATATTCTTATTCGTCACTATATTCTTGTTGTCATTTATAAACTAAGTACATTATCTTACGCAGCGCAGTATTATGATAGCATCTATCATGACGCATGCTTGCGTCTCTCAGCTGAAAGATATTGGCCGCTAGCGAGAACGGCATGATGATGAATGAGAATATTAGAAGATTATCGGATTATGTACGCGTAGGTTGCTTCATTGAACCCATGAGCGCTAATATACACACGCTGATATTATCTAGTCTACGCGACGAGAAATGTGGGAGGCATCCCACACGCGTTGTTCAGACACATAGCTTTCTAATTACTGACTGATATTTTCGTGCATGCATCCTACATGTTTTTTGGGCTGCCTTTTTGCTTCCGAGATAGTAAATCGTTTCTGGACACGTCGTGTCTGATTCATGTAATTAGCAGCAACCAGTTATATAAGACCTTTGGTTTGTATTAAAAAATTGCACAATTTTAAAAAATTAAACATAAAATTTGGACATTTGAGGATTTTACTTTTTTAAACATGTTCGGCCAAACAGAGGCCCACACTAAAGGGGCCCCACAGACCAGAGAATGTCAAACAGCAGCGCGTGTTGCGACACGCCAAATTCACTTGGTTCTCTGCATCGCTTATAACTGAAAATGCGGTATCTCAAATTAGACACTTACAGGTTACCGTCGTAACACCGTCTGCATGACAAGTTTTTACCGGATAGGGCCCAATCGGGGTTTAATCCGGCCTTGATTTTAATCATTTTCTGCTATTTTTCGTATCGATAGGCCTAGAGACATGTGTCCGCCCTGCGTACGAACGTTAAGCACAAGGCACTGCAGAAGGTTCTCACAGACAGAAATAGACCGAAATCACTGCGCGTCACTGGTGTTTTACTGGTAAGCTTTACAGAACCTCTCAAGCCCAACTCTGCAAATGAACCAAAATTTAAAAACAATAAATCACGCGCTTAATACACAAATAACGTCGTGTTCGTAATTTGAACGCCATAAAGAAAATCGGTTTATTCACTTGATAGAAAAATATAAAATTTGATGACCATTTATTTGTTCGCAGAACGGCGACATAGAATAATAAGCACACCGCAATGAATATTTACAAGTCAGTTGCACGCCTGTCGATACCAGAAGTAGTACAGTTCGCCGCCATTTTGTCACTGCCCATGGCCGGAAGTGGATTAATGAGGCCGTTCTATGACGCAAGCTTGGTGGCGGCGGGACGGAAGTACAAACACATAAAATCACTGCCCAGTTCAGCGAATGGAGAAGACGTCTATGACGGAGGTGTATATACATCATATAAAATCCGATCTACTAGGTCCACAATTTCGCCTGGCTTGTGACGAATTCAATATCATCAGTTTATCATTGTCGATACATAAACTGATGAACGAAGCAAGCTATGGGCTGCGTAATTAAAAGGTGGGTTCGCAGTCGGTGTAACGGTCGCTGGCTACGATGTTCTGTTATCGAAGCTGTTGCGGACCAAACGTTCGTGTGCTGGTGGATCCGCTGCCCTTATGTCCACATGGGGTAGTACCGATAGTTAGTGGGTACAAACGTGTGAATAGTTAATGAAGCAAGTAAAACGCTGAAATCAACTCACACTCGACCTGAGTCAGTCGCTGTAACATATTGAGACACCGAGAGATTAGATCTAACATTTACGCTGGACAGGTATACAAAAAATTTGAGTTAATGCTCACGAGACGCGCGAAGGTCTATAGCAGTTACTGTTCGTAATTTGTCTTAGTCTATCTCCAGCCATTTTGTCGCAATTCACTCTTGAAGTGTGCGCCGCAGCCGAAGATCGCAAAAAAACAATTTTAAAAACCATTATTTTGGGAGTTCAGGGTCTTTCAAATTCATCGATGTTGATACGACTAAAAAGCTCGTTACTAGTGCTTGTTGTGATAGGCAGCATGCCCATGTCTATCTGCAACCGTTTTCACGAAAAACTGACCAACAGCGGTTAAATAACGACTTTTACGGGGGTACCGCTCTTCAATGCTCGATATGTAGACCATCGAAATCTACGTTTAATGCTGAAAATTTTATTCGCAGCTTGTCCTTGTCTATTTCTATTGATTTCGGCGCAGTGCTACCAATTCGTTCTTTAAATGTGTCTCGCAGCCTATAATTGCCAAAAATCCATAAAAACCTCTATTTTGGTGTTCAAGTTTATCCAAGGTCATTGCTCTCGGTGCTAATCGAAAGCCCGTGTACGACTTTTTATTAGTAATTAATAGTAACCTATGTCCTATCTCGCACTGTTTCTGAGATACAGCGACTTATTAGCTAAAAATCGCAAATGTTCCTTACCCTTTCTCATTCATCGCTTTCGCTCAGTCTGACCCCTTTAAAATTTATGTAAAAGCTTTGCTCATCCTGAAACTAGAGTCTTCCAGGCAGTCGACGGTAAAAATTTGGTAATCCTAACTTGCACCGTTTTTGACTGATTTACCCGTGTGACAGACAGACGGACGGACGGACAGACTAAGACGCTCTACAGCAGTACCTGCTTTCGCGCGTAATGAAATATATAGGCATTTTTATTATTATGCCGCCGTCCCAATAGGCTGCATTACAGTTCCTGTCGTTAATCGTTTGTCCCGTTTGGGATCCTGGCGCGAAGATTAAAACGCGTAGAAAAAAAAACTAAATTTGTGTGAACGTTACCCAAGCGCGGTGTGCCAAATTGTAGCTGAAAAGCTCAAAGGTCTAGTGTTGCGCAGCTGTAGGCTTAAAGTCGCATACTATGTCGGCCCACTGCATGTTTACATTCTTCTTCTTTTGCCGAAGAATGACAGCAATAATTGTTAGCAGCGATCAGAGATCTCAAACCCCCGCCGAGAACAGCGTTGCCACTTAGCGAATACTAGGGCTTACAGATTAATCAACACAGCTACAGCTGTCTTCTAAAGTTGAACAATCCTTGATAATAATCCAGAATGCACGAAAAGAATTCGAATTGAGATACCGTCCCCATATACGTCTCGGCAATTCCACATTGTTTATTATTGCCTTGCACTGATGTACGGTAAACCTGCTGTTAACCCGACTTAGTTACTTATTTATTGTCGGCGAGCACCTTGCTCTGTTCCCACGATACAACTTAGACGTGAATGCACTTGATGCATGGCGACGACAGTGATTACGCTCAACACAGTCTAACGCACAGTCCCCACTTGCTCGACTTCTTGCGGACTCAAAATAACACAACAAGTTCGCAGCATTGTGACAAGTATAGCTTTGGCCAAATCCCAGGGGTAGATCCCTGATTAGCCAAAGGAGGACCATAGCGAGCGCTGTGTTCTAGCCCTCTGGGGGAGCGGCGGGGTTCAGGGCAACCGGCAGGGCAGAACCTTTGGTAAGGGTTCGGGGAGAGGCTTTGTTCCCTAAAGCTGGAAACTTTTTGGTAATTTTTACAAGGGCTCAAGAATAGATCCATACCATCACCGGAAAATCTGTAGCGCAGGGACTCGAACATTTACCCGTATTAGGTCACGTTACGTGAGTTTGTAAGGGCAGCCAGTTCGTCGTTCAATCACTCTGTGTTCTAGCAAAATGATTTCTGCTGTTTTGGATGTGTGACTTGGTCTGTTGGTCGCCTTTACACAGTGTTGTAAACTGGTAAGTTTTTTATATTTAATATTTGCTGTTTTATTAGCAAATTTAATTGTGAGTTAAAAGCAATAATGTGACTCAACCCAATCACGTGACTATTCGACTCGCGGTGGTCGACTTCCTATAGGTGGTCCATTGTAACCATGCCTCTAACTTGCACCGTTAGGGATATATAAAGCCTCAAACTTTCATTTGCCAAAGTTCACTGCGCATGCGCCGTGTCCCGTGATCTGTAGGCAGGGGTCCAAAATAACCACATATTTGGAATTCCCGAGGCCACATTGCCTATTCACTATACCACTTTGGTAGGGCTACGATGACGATTAAGAGTAGTTTGTAGATGAGCATCTCTATTGTTAAGAACTTTTAGTGGTATTTTCTCCAAGTCCAAAAATGGGCCAAAAATTTGTGGTTTTGGGGGATTGAAAAGGAAAAATATTAAAGATAAATGTTGAGACCCCCCTAGGAAATCAATCCCCACCGAAACACGTCATCCAGTGCAAAAAATATAACGATCCTCTCCAAAATGTGTGCTTCAGAGCTTGGCAAGAAAAGTATAAAAAAATAAAACAATCCATTTTTAAACATTATAGCCTATTTCCCCCCTTTGCCCCACCGGCCCTGCTGGGCCGATTTTTATCATTTTTGGCAGGTAGGGTCGCGTGGCCGACATTATCATCTAAGTCAAATTTCAAGTCGATTGATTCAGGGGTTTGGGAGCTACAGGTTCCCAAAATCTCGGGTTTCCCACTGACTTTGATAGTCGCCCTTACAACTCCAGTGCTATGCACTACCGGGCTACACTGTGAACAGTGGAAAAAATGTTTCGCCGCGTTTCCTCTCAATTTAAGCATTCACTAGGTTTGTCCATTATGTCAATGCTGCCTTGAGGATTCAGTTAATATATCAGCCCCAACCATCATATGACATCACTGTAATGACACCACTGATGACGTCACTGATATGACTATAGCGGAAGTCTTACAACTGACATGCGTACGACACTGTCGTGTCATATATGCTGTCATGCGCTATGACTGAAAAAGGCTTTTGTTCAAACCAATTTTCAAGATTCGAGAACCAGAATATATCCTGGCTATTCAGTCAGAACTCAGAAAAAACTGAAGACGTTGCCGCACTGCGAATTCTGCGGCGTCACAAGCCAAAGATCGCCCTTGTTGCCACGGCGCTGCGGAATTACTTGCATACTTATATCAGTTATAGCGTAGTAGTAGTAGTAGCTGTAGTAATAGCAGCAGCAGTAGCAACAACAACAACAACTGCTTCTAATGCTGATGTTGTTGTTGTCACGGAAAGGTACTTGCATACTTATCAATTTTTCCGGCGATCGTATCTCGTGTAATTGCGCGCCATTGTGTCGGCGAGATCTCGCGTCAGACGAGACTGCACGAGATCTTGCGAAATTCTGACGAGACGTCGCGTGAAATCTCGTACACTGCGAGAATCGCGACGAGATCTCGCGTACGACGAGACGCGAATATAAATCGGCGTTGTTGATCGCAGGCGCCTGTAGACTGCGGAATGGTCATTTTCGGTCCGCAGAAATTTAATCATTTGCGGAAAAAAAACTTTGGCACCGAATTCAACGATAATGAATAATTTTAAATGACCAGCAATCCAGGCAATATAATGCACAATAAATGCATTTTTCGAAATCGGCCGAAAAAATAGGTGGCATATATGTGGCAACTTATACAAAAAAAAACAAAAAAACGAGCATATAAACATTATACAAAAACACAAAAACACCGAACACAATCAGTTACATATAAAGTAGTACAGTGCTCAGGTACTTTAGCTTGCGAGCTAAAAACTAGATTTCAGTTTGTATCCACCAAACACATCATAAATAAAACGTATTATATTTTATCGCATTACATTGTTATTGCGTCGTATTTGTTAAGAGATATTTCGTGACACACGCGGCTTGGTTTGTGAAATAGCGGATGTGTAGTGGAGCGAAATGTGTCAAAGTGGCGTTTACCATGGTGTCGTAAAGCAAGGCAAGACCGGAAGATTGACCTCTATTTGACCTCTACAGTGCTGTCGGTCATTGATTTGCCGACCAGTGGCGCGGAACGATACGTTGTTAAACGCTGTCGTCTTCATCAGCGACCCGCCGCTGGCGAAGTTACCGCGTGGCTTGAGCCTGGGGGGGCTAAGCCATTCTCGGCAGAAGTTTCAAATCCTTGATCGCTTCCAGTTATGTATATAACGTGTACAACAATATAGATGAGTTTTGTATACATCTGACCTTGTAAGCAACCTTGACTTTAACATTTTGAACTAAGTAGGCCAATATTTCTTTTTGTTATTTTTTGTGTCGCCTGCTTTTTTGCTCGAAGTCTGCACTGTATAGGCAGGGGTCTATCATTGGACCAGCTGAACCCCGGTCCTATGCAATCGACATCAACTGGATCAAATAATTAGCCTAGGTTTACTTTACCGGAAAAAAAGATGTAATAGGCCTATCAGCGAGATAATCTAATACTGTTTGGTGCTTGATCGTTCTGCTGCTTTTAGTATTCGTAGAGTTGGAAATCCTTTGTCGTGGACGTTTATGGGGTGTTTACACGATCCAGCAAACGTCCAGCAAACTTCCAGCAAATGCATTCAAAATACACGTGCTAATGCTGGACGTTTGCTGGAAGTTTGCTGGACGCTTGCTGGATTGTGGATTGATAATAACGGTGACACTTTTATAGGCCTATCTGGCTATATGTCGCGATTTGCGAACAAATAAATTTTTCTGTGTATTTTTTGTAATAGGGCATATGTTCTATCGTTTGGCGTACAGTAATAAAGGCTAATGAATGATTACGATCACTTGTGTCGATAACTACGCCATTGACATCGTCGTCTTCAGTTTATATTCAGACATCGCTGGATAAGCCTATCAGTTTCCTCGCGGAGCAAATGAACAACTTGCCCGCAGCAACATCGCATGATCGTCGGAGCTAGGTTCATTAGGTTAGTCTTATGCGCATTGCACGGCATTTTAGTGGCTTGGTAGCGTACATTCGGTAGGGTGTCCGACATACGATCAACAGGTTGTGGGTTCGACTCCCGGTCGGGTCGCTGCCAAGTGGTTAATTACTACGTGGCCGGGTGACTGTCTGTGGATAGGTAAACCATCTTGGTATATAAAGTTCACCACCATTAGGTCAACTCAGCCTTTCATCTCTGCAGGGTAAGTGAGTTGAGTACCGGTCTGTCTGTCTGAGGTGTACGTTCACCGGTCAAATGGCAGATAATCCCATATGGCAGGTGACGCTCCGCAAATCGGCGATGGACTTCTCACAAGTACCTATATACATAACCTTTAACTTTTGGTGCTCGGTGAAGAGGCTGGCATTGACTAATGACCAATGACCATCCCCCATAAATTTTGGGCTATCCAAAAATGTCGGAAAACCTTCTTGTCGAAAGTTTTTCGTGCAGAAATGCAAAATTTGAAGTTGAAAACTGTCATTTTGAGAAAATTTGAGATCACAATTGCAATCGTGAACATCCATGATCTGTGTCGGAAATTTGCAGCAGTCTGTCCTAAAATTGCAACTTATATATATATATATAGGGGCCTACCTGCCTCGCCTACTTTTTGAACCCACGATGCCGCTGTCATTATATGCCTAGACCTTAATTTCCACTACCGTAGTTACAAACAAGTAAAGCTCTGCTAATGCAAACAGGAACGCGCAACAGCGGTGCACCGTCGTACGCTAGTGATGCGTAGACTTCATCCATAGACCTCATCCGTGCGGCTTTTGGCTAGTTTCACAGAAGGCCCAGTGAAACATAATCATTCACCAGATCGCGCCAGACACCCCACGACTAAATATGTAGGCCCTAAGCTTATGGTGTCTTAAATGTAGAACTGATGGCGCGACTATCTCGCTCTGGCAACGCCATATCGGCTGAATGTCGCAAATTTTGCCTACCCCCTCTCATTTAGCGCCCTCGTTCGGGCTGACCCCTTCGAATTTATGGAAAAGCTTTACGGTTCCTGAAACTAGAGTCTTCCAGGCAGCCGACGGTGAAGATTCGGTGATTCTGGCTTGCAGCGCTTTTGACTGATCCACCCGTGTGACAGACAGACAAACGGACGGACGGACAGAATTGCGATGGCTAAGACGCGCTACAGCAGTAATTGCTGTTGCGCGTAAAAATCATTCGTCTCCCGGACTTCCCTTAGCCTGAGCTTCATTGTTACTGTTAGCCTAAGACAGCGGAATACATATTAAGTAGCCTAGTTGTAGGTCTAATTGTATACACTGGCTGTCCTAGAACTGGCTGCCGAGACGAGACACGTGGCCTGGTTCCTTCTCCACCCATCCGTCTTTCCTTCCGCACTAGTTGCTACAGAGACAACTTTACAAGTTGTCGAGGGGCGGAGTACGTCTCGTCCCCACCTTGTTCAAAGCAGCAGCGTGTGCTCCCAATATTTTACTAAAATCGATGTAAATAGAAGGCTCACAACGTTCACACATTTACAATGATTTTCATTGCATTATTTTGCTGCAAAGTTTGTCTGAACAGAAATTTTGTCGATCAGTTAAGACGTTTGTCTGAGTTGCCGGTTTTTCTGCTGTTATTTGGCATGCTTTGTTGTTTATCTTTAGGCCTATTTGATTTATCACTTGTATGCTACCATTATATATTGTGAATAAAGCTGAATATATTGCGCTTGCATAACTATTACTTGAAAGAAAGCGTGCGCGAAAGACACAAAAATTCGAGTAACGCGAAAAAGAATACAATTTGCACTGGAAAAGTAACGGAAAAGCTGTCATTTAATCAAAAAACGAAATGTTGTAAAGGGAACTGAAGAGAGAAAAATGTAACAAGATAGCCGGGATATATAGAGAGAATCAAAAACAAAGCATTGACAACGATTGAAGCCAGATCTGATGTTCCCTTACGCCGCAAGTTCTAGGCGCGCGCCCACTTCTTTTGGGATTACAGCCCCCAACAGTAGTCCAGATAGGCGAGAGACAATCAATGCGAATTCATCAAAGTGTGATCCATCCACCACCAAGCACAACACTCCCATCAGAATGCAAATAGCTTCTCAGAGAGACGAACACGACAGACTGACAGGCAGACAGACAAACTTGCGAGCTCGCGCAGTCACAACCGTGACGTCACGATCACTTCTCGTCTGATGTAAGCTACCGATGCAGCTTTTTAATTCACTCACTGTTCAAACGTTCCTGCAGTGGCATTGTCCCTTGCATTTTCACAGATGCAGTTCACAATAAGCCAGTTTTCGTCGAATAAAAAAGTTTAGCACTATAGTTAACAGTTTGGTTTGTCTTAGAATTAATGCCCAGTTACAGTATCATCGCGAACATGAACTGGCGACTAACATCGGCGTTATCTTTAGCTTCAGTACCAACATTTGCGAGTGCATTAAGTTGAGAGAAAAAAATAATGGAAAACGGCAGTTAATACCAAAGCTAATCCAAGTGTTAGACCTTTACTTATTAACGCCAGCCATCTGCAATGACACATGAATAAGCAATAATCTTAATAATCTTAAGCCTGCGGTTCTAAGTGAGCGTTATAATAAAAAAAACAAGTAATTGGAGCAATAAATGTTCATGTGACGTGCAACAGCATCTGTCCTACCATTATGGAAATACGTGTACGCTTACAACGTGCAATAAAATAAAAATGCGTTTTAAAGGTGTACACAAATTTGACGCCCAGTAGAAAGAATTCCTTGAGCGTAGGGAGTCGAAACTTAGACCGTTTTATGCTGAAAATTTGCTATGTATAGGTTATCTTGGTCCATCTCCAGCAATTCCGGTGCAATTTACTGTTAAAGTAGCCGTCGCAGCTTAAAATCGCGAAAAATCAATTTCAAGGTCGTTTAGTGGCATCGATGTTGGTACCCCTTGAAGGTTCGTCAGCAATGCTTGTAACCATGAATAGCAACTGTCTGTGTTTATCCGCCAACGTTTTCACGCTAAATTAACACAGTAGGAAAAATCGCGCATTTTAAAAGGGTACCCAAATTTGACGATCCCGTACGGAACATTCCTTGAACATAAATGGTTGAGGCTTAGACTGCTGAAATTTACGTTTAATGCTGAAAATTTTATGAGCAAGTTGTCGTAATCTATCTCCAGTCGTTTCGGTGCAATTCACTCCTGAAATGTATACCGCTGCCGAAAATCGCAAATCATTAAAACCCGGATCCTGTTTTGGGGTTCAAGATCGTTCAAGTATCGTGTAAGTATCCTCGGAATGATAGTTAGCAGTACTTCCTACAATGAGCAGCAAGTTTATGCCTATCTGCAATCGTGTTCACGCTACACAAGTTAATAGCGATAAAATAACGGCTTTTAAGAAAGTACCCCTTTGGACGACTTCGTTAAAGTCCTCTCACCCAGCGGCACGAAATTTTGTCATACAAAAAGTGTCTTTGTGGTAGTCCACGGTGAAAATTTCGTGATACTAGCTTGCACCGTTTTGATTGGGCTAGGCTACATGGTGTGACGGACAGACAGACAGACGGCCGGGCGGACGCCTTTGCAATAGCTAAGACGCGCTTAGCATGTGCTGCCTGCCGCGTGTAAAATAAATTAGAATAGAAATAAATATTTTCTTGACGAAACATGACTTGTACAGTATTTTAGTCTGTTGCAGTTTTTTTCAGATGATTGCTTCATTAAAGCTTTTGATTCAGTGGCTGATCGACTGATTGATCGACACAGTGGCGGCGATACAGACACGTGACAGGGGGGTCAGATGACGTCACACGGGGGACACCTGCCCTGCATGCAGCGGTAAGCTAGCACCTCGTCACACATGACGGCTGCGTGTAATAAATTATCGTTAGAGTTGCAATTTGTGGTCGTGGAACCATCTTAACCCCGAACGATCGACCTCTAGGCATAACGACGAGCCCGGTTAGTACTGGGATGGGTGACCCGGCAATGCGTGTCGGTGTCCGTCAGTGTGTCGGATCAGTGGATCCATACAGCCGAGACGACGTCAATATTAACTACTGGACGATTGATAGAGTAGCGGCGAGGTGCCGGTGAAAAAAAATTGCAACAGTAAGTTGCAAATGTACGACAAAGAGGATACTGAGTACGAGCGGTGTTACAAATTTTAATTGTACCCATAGATGTCTCAAAAACTAGGGACTTTTAGCTTCAAATTTTTTTGGAATAAAAAATTTTCCAAGTGGCTAAACTTCACGGGACAAGGGAAAGAGGTTGTTACCCGCTTTCCTACCACGATTCTATTGATATAGCCTATAGAGAGTTAAACAGAGACAGGCAGACTATAACAATAATGGGAGTTCATCAAACAAAAAAACGCGGTCTGTCCATAGATATGTAAAACGTTCCAGAAAAAAACGCTAAAAACGTTAAAACAAGTTCTTGACTAAATTTTCAATGCACGTTTTTTCGTACCAAAAATAAAATGAACATTAAAAACGTAAAAGAACGTGGCAAGAATAAAAAAACGTAAAAAAACGTTTTTTTTAAATCTATGAGAGAGACAAGACGGACAGAGAGACTCGCCCGTGAGACAGTGAGATCAATTCTTCCACGTCACACTTCAGACGGTCGCAGAGGAATATCAACTTGAACGTAGGCAATTCATCTTATCACCTTTTATTCTACTGCAACTTCTTTTTTTTGCAATAGTCTACTTCTTCCTCCTCTTCTTCCGAATCTTAGGCTTATGGACGCCAAGTTAGAAAATAACAGTTCTCAGTCAAAAATTACGAAAAACGGCTGCCTATACCTCTCACAGATTTCTCCTTTTCACAAAATTGATATTTCGAATGTTCGATTGAAAACAATATTCACAAATACAAAATATACACTGTGTCCAATAAAAAAGTAAACCCCTGTACTATGTACGATGTACTATAAAAATGTCAAATCTAAATTTGAATAAAATTCAATATACACTAAATCCTCAATAAATTGCCGAAGCGATCACCAAATTTTGTTGAAAAATACTATTCTTAGCGTAGTTAAATAATTGTTCAATATCAATAACAAAATATCACCCTGATTCTGGCAAAATTCTACATAAACAGTGCGTCATCTTCTGACAATCAAAGTGCCAAATTTCAGTAAAATCTTTTAACACAAACAATAGTTAGGGCCTACAGCGGCTTTTGTGAGATCACTCCAAAACGTGAAGTGTCCAGTATTAGGCAACCGTTTGTTTAATACGGACAGTGTCCACGGCTTGCTGGAAAATTCCGCGATAAACTTATTAGCACCATATTTATTCTCTTGTCTCAACAGTTTAATTAAAACACTATCGTCTGCAGAAAATAATATATTGTTGTTGTTTACGTTATTGTTTACGGTATTTGCATCAACAAATGTCACTTCTGATCGAGCGAGTGTAACGCCTATTGGTAATGGAGATTTTTTGTTATCGATATTCAATTCTTATTAACCCCGCTGAAAAATGATATTTCTCAACAAAATTTGGTGATTGCTTCGGCAATTTATTGGGAATTTAGTGTAGTTCAGATTTGACATTTCTACAGCAAGACTGTGAAAGACTTCTTAAACTCAGCGACTGAAGGCTTGTGTTAGAGCTTGGAGCTGGCGGTGGACACTTCAATCATTCACAGTGACACGGAATTCTGGCAACCGTGTTGTCCGACTTGTTTCAACGATGTTACTGAAATGGTGCTGTAGCTTGAACATTGTTAATGCCAAAAAATCAGTAGGCGGGCATGTTAAAAAATCTATAACTTCATCATTTTTCAATATAATCATATTTTATTTGGCAGTTACCCGTAGAATATTTCAGGAAATATGTCTGTAAAATTTCAGATTAAAATGCCAAACGGTTGCTGAGAAAACAGCGAAGAACTTTATGGGGCTTCTTTTGTGGAGCACCCTGTAGACGCAAAAAAACACTATGAATCCCAGTGGTCTTTTGGCCTTTGCGCTCAAAACCGACAGATGGCCAGTGTTTGTATCTGAGAACAAATTTCTCAAATCTGCGTACAGGTTTAGCTCAAATGTGGGGGCAAGCAATGGAGAAAGAGTTACTGCATTAAAATGCACAACAAATAAAAAACATTTAGACATTAAGGTTTTAAGGAAAAGCCAAATGTTCAAACCATTTTTCCAGCACTGCTATTTGCACATTTCCATAGATGATACAAATTGCACACACAGAAAAGGCATATCATCAAGGCAGGTAAGACCATATATTATTCAACAACATTAGCAGTGCAACTGAGATTCACACAAATCGGATGAGTCCCAAATGCAGTAGATATCATATGTATGAAAAACATTCAATAGGTAATGAGAATCGATGTATTAGACTAACTTTTATCACAATCTATGTATCAGTATAAAGCAGATTCTGAACAAACTGAAATAAATTCATCGCAGATATGTCATCAGAAGCATAAATTTGACAACTGATTCCAACTGCTGGATTGTAGCTCCATCTCAGGACCACATTAGTGGGTTCCATTCAACAAACGCCATAGACCTTGCCTGCCAACTGCCATAAACTATTCGAAAGAATTTTTAATAGAGCTGTCAAAACATTAATTTTTTAACACATGCATCAACACATTAATAACTGATGATATTGTACGTGGACTACATCGAGAGAGTGACTGGAATGACAATCGACGAACTTGTGCCTGTGTCGCAAGACCGTGACAGTAGTGATGGAACAGCATCAAAACTATTTTTAATCACTTGAATATAATTTGAATATTATTATTCGTCACATAACCATAGTTTAGTGGAATTCTAAACTCCTGCTTCACAGAATTTAGTAAATTTACGTATGTGCATTAATTTTTTTAATGTGCATTAAAAACTCAACACGCATTAATTCTTCAACGTGTTAACACGTTAAGTTAACGTGTGCGTTAATTCGACAACTCTATATTTTAAAGATATGCAACATAGCAATTGACGATCTTGAGTTTAAAAAATGAGGCACCAAAAGCACCAAAATAAATGAAGAATGTGAAGGGGATGTCCTTTGCCCCATGCAACTATAGTTTTGGAGGAGCACTGTAATTTCCTAAAGTCAATTTTTTGACAACATAAATGACAGTGTAAAATTTTTAAAGTCACACTGGTTGGGATTTAATGTTGCACAAAACTGGTTTAATAATATGCAAACTGTGTAATAAATTCATGGCAAAATACATGGCAAAGTAGCCTGCAAAACTTCTGTACCGTGCTTAAACTAACAGTTTGTCATCATCAGCATCAGGAACTTGGAACAGTTTTACGGGCGACAAAGAAAACGCAGTCGTATTCGTATCTCAGCATGGAGCGAACGTTCTGAGTGTAGCAAGCGGGCAAGCCAGTCTTTTCTTCCTACAGCACAGCATACAGCAATACACAATACACCCGACAGCAACGGTATCGTGGCAACGAAGAAAATTGGCCCACTGCCCTTTCACATAAATTTTGGGCTGTTGCAAAATTGTTGGAAAATCTTCTTCTTGGCAGAAAACTTTCATTCAAAAATGCAAAATTTGGGGTGAAAACCCCCATTTTGGAAAAAAATTGGAGCAAAATTAAAATTTGCTAAAAAAAAATTGAGCACCCATAATCTACTCTGTCAGAAATGTGCAGCTGTTAGTTGAAATTCTGTCGAAAATTTGCAAGGTCTGACAGAAAATTGCAACTTCCAGCCCCGGCTACTTTTTTTAACCCAAAATGCCGCTGTCCAACAGTCCAACAGCTTCTAACTTTCATACGTTCATAACTTTGTCAAAAATTAACCAATTATCAACTTTTACAAACCAAATTTCACAAACCAGCGGCAAAGTTGAGATGATGTTACCAACTGTTAAATATCTCATCACATCTTAAACGTAGTTTGAGAATACTGAAAGTTACCTTGTAGTGGCCTGGAGAACATTTACACCAATTCTGACCTTCTTGTTTTCAAGTTAAATGCTCAATAGGCAGATGGGCAAAATGGCGAGAAAAGTTTAAACACAAATATTAATGCAATCTACAGAAGAAGTGCTAAAAATGACCAAGAATGCCAACACTGTAAAAAACTGGCAGTGCAAAAAGTAGAATTTAACATGTTAGCAACGAACAAAAACCCAACTGAACAAAAAAATCAAAAAAGAAAAACCAGACTCACTACAATCTCAAAGTTGAGACTGATTATAAGTTTCTTGAGTTCGGCATAACCAAGCTCAATTGATGACTCGTTGTGCATGTCAGCAAAATGATACAGCAATGGGCCTAAACAGCACAGACCACACACTCATATAGAACAAACTGGCCTGCTGTTATATGAGAAACAACATTATTTGTTATACATCAATGCAAAATACCTGCACGTGATTGGTCCAAATCACGTCACGTGACATTAACAAATACGCACCATCACCCCTGCACTGTTGCCTGTGAACTGTTGACCAGGCAACACTGAAGTCGTCACATCTTTTTCACAATTGTTTACTTGTTGACTTGTACAATTGTTTGGTTTTAAGGTATAACAAAACAAATAGTGACTGGCGTGTTGATCATCGTTGAAAATTTTATCCCCTCAGTTCGTAAAATGTTTCCCTCAATCTTCGATCTCGAGGCAAGGCAACATATTACAAACTTCGAAGATAAAATTTTCAATGATGACCTCACGCCAGTCACCATTTGTATAGTGTAACTTCTAGTTAAAATAACAATAAAAGTGTACATTTGCTCACTTTTTGCATAGTATTTTTAGTACTTTAATGCAGCAATTAGCTGCAGCACGGTACAATCTTTTTTGTTTCATCTGTTCATTCATTATGCAGGAATCATTAAGATAAAAAATGGCCAGCAAATCCTAAATGTAGGACAGAGCCGCATCTAACAGGTTAACCTTACGACAATTGACAAAATAGCACATAGGGCACAAAATGTGTCACCCAGTTGTGCCATTCTGAGCACCGAGTACAGCAAGTTGGGAAAAACGACCTAAAATAAAAGTTTGAAAGGCCTAAAAAGTGTGTAGTATAACTCATCATGTAAACCCACTGTCTCAGGGCTAAGGCATCGAATGTCATATGAGATCACACAATGTTACCAGTCACCTAACGCAAATAAACGCACCTGCCTTGAACCCAGGCAGCGAAGCTGGTACTCAATTAACCTACTGCAAAGGGATGGATAATAGAAAGCTTATAATTTCAATTCAGGTTTGACGTTTGCTCATTTCCTTAACTCAAACCTTCAACAAATATTCACGATGCTAATTTCACATTGGCCTTTTTGTTTTGTTGTTAAGAGTGCATACAAACGGACATAAAAACCAAAACATGAATATTATAGGCAGCTACAAAATGCAAATACTGTCACAACAGCTATAACGACGACAACAACTAAGTACTACTACAGACCCATGTTGATCCAGTATCCATTGGGCTTGAGTATTTTCCAGATGGTTTCTATGTAGGCCACGATGTTGTGGGCAGTGTCAATAAAGAACACAGTAGCAATGCAGTCCCAGCAGTCTAACACAAGTACATAAACAACATATCTACTCGACGACAGTCTGTCAGGCATAAAACAGTTGCAAATGACTCCATTTAAACCTATCAGAATAGGAGAAGAGTTGCTGGGCTACCACAACAAACGTCTGAGCCAACACCGGTTTCTCCTGTCTTGTAAAATGCCCACGCCAATTTTGGCTTCTCTAAGCTTCTTTGTTTATTTTTGACTTATGTGTGTGAAAAAACCGACAGACAGACTGACAAGACCTAAAATGCAGCCTATTAAGGTGGCCGCATTATAAAATTAGTTAAAATAATAATTCAAGCCAAAAAAACTCTTAGAAGATAAACAAAAAAAAACAAATCTATGTCGTCAGTAACAAAAACAGTTTGACTGCAAAACTCACGAAGTAGGCCACAAATTTACCCAAGTAAAAATGTGCATCATTCATCTTTTGCATGTGAGACTTATTTTTCAGTAAGATTTCAGAAATACTCAAAATTACAGCTGGATAACATAAGACATTTATTAGAATGCAATGTTGAATGGTTAAAAGGTTTGACAACTGCAAATACAACAACTGGTCAATGACACTCAAGTCGATAAACTGACAACAAACAAACACAAAAATTCAAATACTGGACAACGCTTTAAATCACATCCATTGCAAGAAGATCTGAAAATTCAAAAATAATATGGATATGCAGGTCGCAAAAACATTTGACTTCAACTGAAGATAATAAATATTTGTGAAGTGCAAGCACCCAGTCTCTAATTAACCTGAAAATGTTTTCTGTACCTAATTATATCATGCCAAAAGTCAGAACAATTCAAGCCAGATTTAGCTGAAACCAGAAAAAACCTGGATCTTCGTAGACTTCGAGGAAGTCACCGGCAGCCATGGAGAAGTTAGCATCCGAAGGCATGTCAGCCGGACTCACATCAGGAAACTGCGCTGGCCGGACTTGATCTGCGTTTGACATGTTATTACAATACTGATGAACCCATGGATAGACTCTGTACTGGTTAGCCTCCCGACATCTGTTATAGCATAGCAGCATACGATCAAACACGTTGGCCACTGGCAACATGACATGCAGCCATCCACCTTGCTATAGTATACATACTCACTCACTCCACTGCATGCCTTAATCCTTACCCTAAACAGTTGCCCGTATATTGGCACACTAATTACTCCTGCCCTGGATAACATTCAAACCAATTCTATTTTTTATACACTTTTTTGTTTTCAAGATAAAAGAACCTGCGCAGAACAAACAAATGGATTAGTGATTGCAATCCAGGATTGAATTCTCAATCCTGGGATCTGGGATTGAGAAATTTGTAATCCCAGGATGCCATTTTGGGATCAGGCTTACAGATTGGTTGTTATTTTAGTATCCCCAAATGAATTATTACATGCACAGGATGTAGCATAGGCTCCTACGGAAAATATGTCTGAACTGTAGGGAGTGCCAGTGACTGTAAAAATACAAATTACAGTGCACAGCACCAAATATTACGTGTGCATATGAAATATTTTATTCATGAGGTGGCTAAAAAAATTTATTTTCATTATTTAACATACAAAAAGTACAATTTTAACTCATTTTTGTGATCCCGAAATCCCAGGATTGAGATGCCGCCAATCCCGGGATTTTGGATTGGCGAAAAAGCTGGGATCCCAGGATCCCGGGATTCGGGATCATGGGATTCGGGATTGCAATCCCTAAAATGGATTGATGAGCAAAACCTATCAAAATGGCCAAACAAATAGGTATAGAAAAAAAACCGGGAGTGATGTAAGTGATGACCTAAGACAAAAGTATAGAATAAATAGGTATAGAAAAAAAACCGGGAGTGATGTAAGTGATGACCTAAGACAAAAGTAACTGGTGTGCCTCTTTTCGCCACTTTTCCACTCATAATGTTAAGTCACTGAACATCAAAAATCTCAAGCAAATGACACACACCTTGTGTAATCATGACTTGCACAGTTACGTAATATATTAGCAATGAGTGAGATAATTGAAAATTGAAGAGACAGCTGCTTATGATATGGCACATGGCACCAACGAGCACAACATATTCTTATTTCTCGTATTATACAATTTTAATAGCAGTAGGGGTGTAATGCAAGGATCCGGACTAATTGTTGGTCCTCTCGAAATTAGCTGAAATAAATGCAGTTTGGTTAATCATAACATGAATCAACTAACTACTTTTTTCCATTCATTACCAGCATTTTTTAGGCTACTCTGTATTGCGATTATGACTTGGAATTAAATAAGTGAAGCTGTAAAACATTGCAGTTATCCTGATATCAGAATTTTCACTTACGCCAAAAAAGCAGCTCATGTTGTCGTCATAACATGTCCATCTATAAAACTTGTCATAATATTAAGAACTTATTTTCACGAAACTGTTCGGAGCAGTGAGGCATGACCAAAATAACAAAGTAATAGATTCTGATAAATCTTGAAGTATATGACACGAAAGGAATAGAGAGAAGAATGCCAACTTGTTGAGTATGAAGTTAGATGCAAACAGCATGAACAGGCTGAATTCGTTGCCTTGGCATGTGTAGCCAAGCCGTGCAATTTCATAGGCAAGTCGACCGAGACCAGCACCGGGAACAAGCACTGATATGCTGCTTACACTGCCGCTGTACATAAACATAATCCTACAGATCAATTACCTACTAAAAGTACTCAGAAGAGATGCCTTCACCGAGACTAAACAGTATTTAGTAAATACAGATATAATAATGCAGGTTATACAAATGTCGGTAGGCTTACAGATATTTAATTTTATACAAATAAGTAAATATGGCAAACGCTGCTAAATAGTGATCAGCATAATCTGGATACGGATTGCTCTTAAAATCTAATCCATTGTTACTTTGGGCCACAAACAACTCCTGTGAATATTTTCATCAAAATCACTTCATAACTTTTTTGTGCAGTCTTGAGAACAGATTAACAAGCAGACAAACAAAAAAAGCAAAACAAATTACTGCCTTCTTTGGCAGCAGTAGTTACTGCTAAGTAGGCAAATAAACTGACCACTGACTGGACGGAAACAGGCGAATGATGGTGTCAATGACTGGCTTATAGCATGAGGTACGCTCTGCCTTGCCTTCAAGGCTCCAATCACGAACTATCTGCTTCAGCGTACTTTTTACCTTATCCATATCAAACTCACTAGCTGAATATACAGCACCATTCTGCAATGCAAAAACCACAACAAACATGGCTAAAACTGGAAAAATACATCAACCGAGTGTTAACATACCGGCAATTAACCATTTCTGAGACAAACCGAAAGCATGAACACAATAACACAAGTTGCTCAGTGAAGGCAATAGAATACTCACCGTGTTGAAATAATCGAGCCTGTTCTCAAACATGTGATCGGTGTCAGCAATTAACAGTTTGATGATAGCAAAGTTGTGTTCGATGCAAGTCCGTATTACAGCCAGATGATCTGAGAAACCGGTAAGTAACTGTTGGTGGTGTGTCGGTAGGTCTCGGAAATACTTTTCAGACAGTGCTGTCCGATGTAGAGAACGCACCCTGCACAAGAAAATTTTAAACAAACTACAAAAATCCAGCTGTTACCAAAAAGTCACCATACTCAGCCTATTGCCATATGTTTGTTGCTACGTTTAATTCTTTATTTACTTATATAATATCAAGACCATACTGCTTCTGGTATCGATAAATACGTACCAGTGAGAAACTGTTTCCACGAAAACAGATGTGGGTGGATACTTGCAAACTGCAGCCAAACCGCTGAAGGTAGCAACAACTGCAACATGGTTACTATTGACAAGCTACAGGAACTTACCAACACCTTATCTAACACTACCAATGCCAATTCCCATACAACATGCTGTTTAACCACAGATTACTAAGTTACAGAGAAACAGATGGACGACATATCAACAAGCACAAGGGCTGCCAAGTTATCATCATCATCATCATCATCATCATCAATGGAAATCCGGAAGCAGGCTGAATGCCTCTATTTCCGTCCGAAGTAAGTAAGTAAGTAAGTAAGTAAATGACTTATAAAGCACCAAAGTCTCAGAAAGAATCAGGGCGCAGTATTAGATAACTTCAACACGAATATCAACACAAACTAAACTAATACTGTTTTACATTGACTTCCGGTACTAGATGACGGATTTATAATCATAATACAAACTAAAACCATGCCAGATCAAATCTAAACGTCTCTTAAAAATACTAACACTGCATGCTGATACAACATCATCAGGTAGTGAGTTCCAAAACTTAACTAATCTATTTACAAAAAATGCCATCATAATGCCAATATGGGTGGTAATCAGGCTTACTCACTTCCAATCTGCTTCCCTCACCTTCTTCTCTTCCCTCTTGCACTCCTTCATCCCTTCTCCTTTTCCTTCCCTACCCTGCCTTGCCTTAGAAGTAAGACCCCTTAAATCCAGGTATGGGAAGTCTGCGGAGTGCTGTGAGCTCCGCCTGTGTGATTTTAACTAGAGCCCCAGCCAAAACTGAATATGGGGCATTTCAGCCTCAAAATATAACAATTGGCAGCAGCAGTTTTTATTATTTTCCTGTAAACTTATTGACCAAGTTGAGTGCAGCTTAAACAATAAAGGCAAATTGGGACCAAAATGGAACACATTCATTGTTGGCGGATGATAACTGACTTTGCATGGGAGAGTGGGTGATCAGATTAAATTTCAGGTGTCACCCACTCAATGCGGGTGACTTGGCAGGATTAAAGAGCGACAGTTAGTACTGTCAACTAATAATATGCACCAGGTAACGCAACAGACGAAGCCAAACTAACAGTCTCTACAGTTGGTTGTAGAACAAAAATAAATATTACAGTAAATCAAGTTGATTTTAAAACATGGCAGCACCCAGGCTAAACTGTAGTAATATAAAATAACAAACTGGCTACAGTTCCATCAAGATGGAACTCTATAAAAAAGTTAGAGTTCCGTCAACGTAAATAAATAAGTAAGGAATTTACGCTAATGCAGCAGACTCGGACAATGTTTATATAAAGTCTGTAGTGAGATATTCTTCATTGTAGCTGTAGCCTAGTGCGTAAGCTATCGACCTTGTGTTTTGTAGGTTGCAGGTTCGAATCCTGGCTCTACCAATTTTATACTTTTTTTCTTTTTTCAGTTAATACTGTAAATTATGATTGTGTTATTTTATTGAAAAAGTGTATTTTGCGGAATTTCACCTGCGGAATATTCTGCAAATTACACCTTAGATATTTTCTGCATTCCGCATTCCGCAAAATTCAAATAAAGTCAAATAGTCAACTTCGTGTAGGCTTAGGCTTACATTTAAGTCTCAAATCGACATCGCCACATCACAAACGGCGTGGTCACGCAGTCATCAAAGTAATCACATACTGACGTCTTCAATTAACTCTTAAAACATCTTGAAGTCCGTTAACTCAACAGCGTAAGCCGGCACATCACACATGAACGCAAGGTCAACTCAAGTAGCCTAGGTCATTAAGAAGGCCAACTGCGACATCTGCACGGTCTGCTCAAGAAGGCCTAATTAAGAAAGTCCTGCATTGTATCGCACAATCAAAGATAATTGCCACTGCCGTGAACAGTTTGCGGACAGTTAGGCCTATACCTGAGCAGACAGAGACACTATATTAGAGCCGTTCATCGCAACAAAAAACGTAGGCTTACAGTATTTGCATTTTGCATTGCACGTTTGGAACGTTAAAATGCCAGTTGAATTTGATATAATAGTTATTCAATGCGGGTCACTTATTAGCCTGATACTAAATCAAGGTAATGTAGGCCTACCAAAACAATGATAAAAATTAGCCTCTATCTCCTCCTGCAAGACACAACGAGGCTTGTGAGCATGGTGGTCGAGCACTCTGTAGAAGTGTAGAGTCTTATTCAATTGACATAACTCAACAACAAGAACATTTTCCGCAATATTAATTCTGCAAAAAACACCTTATTCCGCAAAAATTTTCCGCAGGTGAAATTCCGCAAAATACACCTTTTCGAAATTCCGCATTCCGCAAAGTACACCTACCCGATAAAATAATCAGTTCACATGAAGGCAGCAGCGGTTGCCAAAACGTCAACAAAAACAATAATAAAAGATTGTAATTTAACGAATTTATTGTAACTTACAGTTCACACTTATATCAGTGAATGACAGACTAACAGTAAAAAATATTCTACAGATAAATATACAATCAAAGTCATTTTAAAACCACGCAGCTAGTCTGCCACGCCCACCATCGTAAGAAACCGTGCAAACAACCAGAAGTCAATCACCGATATCTATATAAACCTGTACGATCGGAAAGCGCTGATAACTTTACAGAAATGCTTTCTCTCTTCGTCGTCAGATTCTTCGTTTTCGATCTTTGACAGTTTTGTTTCTTCGCCAGAACTTTTACGCTCCATGTTACAGCAAAGAATATGTAACGAAAGCGCACTAAAAAGTGTTGGGCAAATCCCAAACACGATTCGATTAAATCGTGAATCGTGATTGAACCATTCGATTTCAAACATTTCAGACAGTGAATGAAATTAACTTTCGTTAAGATTAAAATTTTAAATTCTATCTTTAAACCCACAACGTTTGCCAATACGAACAAAAACACTTTATGCTCATGAGAGGCGTGACGTGCCTCTCTTGGCAGGTTGTTTTGGTCTATCTCCATACATTTCGTCGCAATTTGGTCCGCGTTGGCAAGCCTCCTTGAACGCAGGGGGTCAGAAATTGGACTGCTAAATTCTACGTTCAATGCTGAAAATTTCACACGCAGATTTAATTGTCTCTGTCTAGGCCCTATCTCCAGCAATTTCGGTGCAATTCACTCTTGAAATGTGTGTCGCAAACCGAAATCGCAAAAAAATTTACTAGAACCCCTTTTTTGAGGGTTCATGGTCGTTCAAAGGTCATTGATGATGATACCTCTAAACGCTCGTCACCATTAGGCCTATACCAGTGCTTGTTATGATGAGCAGCACGCTTGTCCTTATCTCCAACCGTTTTTACGCTAGACGATCCAATAGCGGTAAAATAACGCCTTTATAGGGGGATGCCTTTTTCACGCCCTAGTTCGAGGGAGACCCCTCACCCAGCTGCATGAAATTTTATCAGGACTTAAACTCTAAGCTATCGTGCGGCAAAAACCCGAAGTCTCTATCTCACGTGGACTTGAATCGGTAACGGTTTAAGTAACACCATGCAGGACAGACGAATAGACAGACAGACCGTTACGCGCCGCGCGTAAAAATTCAGTCTTGACTGGTCGTGGATTTTGGGCCTAGCTAGGCCCTATAGGCGCAGCTCGTGACGTCACGCGCACGTTGCCTGTCGGGCGCCTGCACCCTGCACATAACAGTCGGCAGTCAAGCGAAGAGTGTTGTAGTTCTAGTGTTGTCTGATGTCGTTTGGTTCGTTAAAACTTTTTATACCCGATATTAAGCAACAATATGTACGTTGAAAAACATATTCCCTGTTGAAAAACAACGAATCGTGACGTCAGCACTGGCGATGTGTCATTTAAACGGATTAGCTCTGCAGTCTGCACGTAGATGACTTATCGTCTGCCGCGAAAAGTGGATATGCGGTAATCACAACTTGGTGCAGTAGAATGGCTGCCAGGTGGACGTTGTCGCTGTTCGTCTGTCTGCTAATTCTGTCATGTCGACACACGTTTGCTCAAAGCGGCGACGTCGCCAGGAAAGGTCGGTTTTTCAATTTTTTGGTGTCCGTATTCATATGCGGCCGTCCTATAGGTCACACTGCAGGTGCGTTTTGCCTCGTCCGTCCGTCCGTTCGTTTTTACAGGCTCCTACCACGAAAACATGAATGCACGAAAAAAATCTAAATTTCCCAAGACAGGTGTGCCGATTTTCAGCTACAGACGTTAGGCGGACGGCCGCACAGTTTGTCGGCACTGGGCTGACATCGTTTTAGGTCATGAATCTTTTCATTCTGTATATAGTATGACCGGAGTAACAACCGCAGTGTTCACAATTTACTTTCAAACTTTTCAGTGTAGCCTACTGTTGTAGCACTTCTGTTTCTTCTTATCTTAGGATTTAATTAGGCTTTATGGCATATGCAAATTTGCTTTTTAACTTTTTCATTTAAATATGAGGTAGGGTTGGGGTTGGGGCTGGATTTAGAACTTGGTAATGGCTAACTGATTGTTTGGCTCACTTGTTTAAATACTTGATCTTTTAATGTTTTAATAACAGGATAAAATATGGAGCTAATAAGAAGTACCATGTTGAGTAAACGACCTACTGTATATCTGAATTCTGAAGCCTATGCTGGTAAAACATTCACTGTAGCACTAGTATTAAATGGTATTGATGACAGTGAGGCATTGGAGCCCATGCCCAGGTGTAATGTGTTAAACTGTCAGTCAGCCTGCGGTGTGGCACGTTTCTCCACCCCTCCTCTCCTACACTGTGTGGGTATTTGTGTATGGGTGGTCAACAACACTATGCAGCTGCTGGACAATAGCCTCTTGTGACTCTGTGTAGCCTATAGCAGTCCAGCTTGTGTAGGTGCTCTAGGGCATATCAGTCTGAATGAATAGAGCCAAACTTGATCAAGTAACCCTACAGTCAAGAATAATACCCAGCTCTAATTTGCATGTAAGTCATGCTTGTGGATTGTTACTGGAGTGGTCGTCCTAATAGGCCGCATTATGCGTCGTGTCCGTCCGTCACCGTCCGTCCGTCTGTCCCGGCCGATTTCCTAACTGGAAAACGAAAGTCATAAGAAAACCCAAAGTTGCTGTTTAAACGTCCCGGAGATAGAGAGTAACAGGTATGCCATTTTTCAGCTTTATGGGCAAAGGTCAAAGGCCTCGGCCACTATGGTGGCATGCAAATTGCAGTCTGCATTCATGGTGAACTGGGTGTCGGCATAATGCGTGGTTGAGTTTTCTTAATTTTTTGGTGGATTGGGAGAGGCAGTTTGCCTGGTTACGCGCCCTTGGCAGGTATTATTACTGGTATTCTGGTACCGTGTACAATGTCACTGATATTACAACTATGCAGTGGATTGGATTGATCAATTAGCCTACTCGTGGGCCAAGGAAGTCATAAGCTTCTCAGAAGCTGTTGTTCACAGTGTTTACAGTGCCATTGGATGTCTTCTGCGTGGGCTAGTGTGTACCGCTTGTTGACTTAATATGCCTTTCAAGATGGTATTTGTTGTCAAGATATAATTTATGGCGTCTTTGTCACCGTGCTTTAGATAGACCTATGTTTGCTCTGATCTTGTTATAAGGCCCGGCCCGGCCCAGCCGCCGCGGCGTTACTCATGTACTCAGAAACAGGAAACTATAGCATAGTCATAGACCTTCATTATGATGCGAGTTCACTGGCTTTGGCATGTGTGATTTATTTTTGTCACTTATCACTCACTCGATTGGGTTTGGAGTGTTACAAGTGCCCATAATCTCACTCTAGTTACTAAAGCGCGACGACTGATAGCGTCTCGCGTTTGTATATTACACGGGAATACAGGTATAACACGCCGTCGACCACGGCCATGAACTTAATGTTTCAGCACGGTCTTCAGTGTATTATGCCAAGTTACACTCGCATAATACACCTAATACACTGCAGACTGTGTTGAAACTTATACATACAAGGTCAAGATTCCATTACTTCTATTTGCTATAGGCCTACCTAGCCCCTATAGGCCTATTTGTTGTACAGCTTGTTGTACAGGTACTGATTGTGCAGAAAGTAAGTGGAGTTTGGGTTCAAATGGATCGTATAGTTTATTACAATCCTTTCTCTCAAATGAAGTTTATTAAAGCTTGTGAGGTGGTCCCACAATTGTGTGACTTTGCACCTCCGGGGGGGAGGGGAAGGCGGTGTGAAGTTGTGAACAAGACACACCGATGCACGCGCCTTTAGACCGTTTCACTGACGTTTTCAGCTTTATTTCTCTTTTTTTATGAGTGACAACATCGAGTCACTCGCGTCGCGGCTTTTTAGCTATCGTAGAAGTGTCTGTCCGTTCGCCCATTCGTCTATCACACTGCAGCCCTATCAGAACGGTGCAAGCTAGAATCATGAAATCTTTACTGTTGGCTACCACAAAGACTAGTTTTGTGACAAAATTTCGTGCCGCATGGCAAGGAGATTCTCCTCAACCGATGGCATTGAAGAGGAGTGCCCCATCTCAAGTCGTCATTTTGCCGCTGTTGTCTCAGCTGGCGTATAAGTGTTAGCATAGGCACACGCTGCTTATCATAACAAGCAGTGGTGACGAGCTTTCCAGAAGTATTAACGTTGATGATCTTGAATTCCCTTCAGCCCTTAAAAACCAGGTTTTAGTATTTTTTTGCGATCTTAGGCTACAGCGCACATTTCAAAAGTGAAATTGCCCCAACATGGTTGGAGCTAGACCAAGACAATTTAATTTACACAGAAAGTTTCACCATTGAACTTGAATTTTAGCAGTGTAAATTTTGGCCCTCTATGTTTTAGTAGTTTTTCGTGCAGAGGCATGAAATATATGCAGAGCTTCAAAATGAGCGATTTTTGCCAGTATCTACCTATTTAGCATGAAAATGTCTGCAGATAGACATAGACCTGCTGCTTATTGTACGTAACAAACACTGCTGGCGAGCGTTTGAAGGGTGCCAAGCTACCAACGTTGATGTTTTACTACTTTTTTTCTTGATTTTAGGCTGCGACGTGTATTACAACAATGAAGTGCACAGAAATCACTAGAGATAGACCAGGACGTAACAACGTGTGTATGAAATTTTTAGCATAGAACGTAGATTGTAAACAGTCTTGAGTTTCGACCTCCTAGGTTCAAGGATGGAGTTGGATACTTTTTAAAATACATTATTATTTTAAATTGCACGTGGTACACTGATTTCTCAGGTACCAGCACCTGTCGCTCGTCACGTGAGCTTTGCTCAAACTACTTGTGAGAACCAGTAATATCATAGCTGGCCGTTGGCTTATGGCACGAAAACGATATTGTGAATTTATCGTACGATCGACATATAACAACCCTGATATATCGCTTGCGAACCGCTTGTTATAGCCTAGCAACAGGCTGTTACTGCATAGCAACGGACCGTTAAGGTCAACGTTATACACAAACGGTCATCAACCAAGGGTGTGAATACTAGAGCTCTTCACGGGCTGGGCCATGAAATTTCGCCCCGTAATTTCGGCTCTAGTAAATACGGTAAAATCAGGCTTATATAAAGCAGCAGGTCGATAAATGCCCTCGGCTCCGCTTCTGGCAGTTCTGGACACACGGGCTTGGTATAAAGGCCGATATGAAAACTGCCGTGTTTCAACATGTAAATAACTACCTATATTATTTTTATTCATGCATATTTTATTCTCAGTTATATTTAACGTATTACGACATAAACTTGAACGTGTTTTGCATATTTGTCCAATTTTTCCTGTCCGCCCAAGCATTTTCCGACACGCTGACGTGGGGGCACGTGCCGTGTAATACATTGCATGGCAACGGTCGTTAATTGCTATTTGGTGTAGCTAATGCGGCGTGCGACAATAGTGAGCATTGTCTTATAGGCTATAGCCCGCCTAGCCTGTAGTGTCGACACCGAGTGCCGACATGTATGCGGCCGTCCGTTTAGTTGCCGAGGGTTTTAGGCACCACCGACAATGAATATTATGCAGGTATTTTGCAATTGGCGCTGGAGCCAGCCGACGCACCTGAGCTTCCGTGCTGTCGCGTGATCCGCCGCTGTTAACTTAGAATATATGTGATTCATCATTCATTCATTCATTAATTCAAAGTTTAATAAAAACAGACAAAACGCTGTTACACAATAAAAACGAGTGAAGCTCAATGAAATGATACAAACAAATAGTCCAAGCTAGCCTAATACAAATTGTCATTATAGAGCATTCTTATAATAAAGTTTTTGTCATTGGTGACTGACGTACGATCAGGAAGTTGGAAGTTGTGACTTCGGTCGCGAAGACTGTAGTGCTGCAGTGCTGCGCGTTCAGGAGGAAGGAGTGGATGTATCAGGTGCTGACTGTTGCCTGTAATCTGTGATAGATTGTTGTAGTGTTCGCAGAGCAAACAGTGACTGGGAGCACACAGCCAGGAGGTTGTCGACATGCTGTGAGACTGAAAATTTTCGACTCCCAGCATTTTAATCGACTCGACTCGCCTTAGGCCTGAAATTACCGACGGCGTTTCAGACTGGGATCCCTTGCCTCTTGGTCTGACAAACACCATCTCCACAGATTTGTCATAATTTAACTCCAGGTTATTGTCAGTTTATCACGTGCCCAGTTGTTGGTATTAATGAGCTCAGCAAGACCAGAACTGATATGTTCCCGGCTGGGATAATCACGTATGTGTCATCGGCGTACTTCACTATAAAGTTCGCCTGTGAAGCTGGCTGCAAGTCAGATGCTGTAATGACTAGGAAACAGGGCCAATAACAGATCCCCGTATGATGCTTGCTGATATTGCCTTCAACGCAGAGACCTGACCATCAAATCTGGTATTGTACGAGTGATCCTGAAAGCATGACTCCACGCAGTTTTAAATATTGTCTGGAATATTCAAGCGGGAATATTTGTCAAGCACAGGCTCACAGCAGAATGGCGTACACTGTCGAAGGCCTTATAAAAATCGATGGCCAGAACGACAACATAAGGGTTGGTTTTAAGGAAGGAGGGTACAGTGTGGAGCAGGTAAATGAGTGCGCCGTGCGGCAGTAGTAGAAGCTGTAGGCTGAAAAGCGAACTGGTCGCTGAAGATCAAAGAGGGGGGTGGAGTGCGTAAGGATGGGTAGATGTAGTCCTTAACAACAATACGCTCCAAAATTCTGGAGATGACGGAAGTGTTAGAGATTGGTCTGTAATTGGAGGAAAATGTGGTTCATGCTCATTTTTGAGGTCCCGACGATCGGTCACTTTGACTTTTGAGCTTTTGAACTGAAAATTGGCTCACCGGTTACTCGTGCCCTGGGTAACGTTTACACATTTTTATGCCACTGTTTTGTTTTCGAGTTGTTTAACCTGTACATGACGGACAGACGACGCGCAGGCCGCATAATGCGGGCTATATAGGACGTACGCCTAACAAGGTACGGCTGTGCACTGAACTGGAGTAGATAGCTCGCGTGTCATGAATTAACCGCACATTTGTATGCGCATTAATGCCATTATCGGGTGTTTACCATTGCGTCGACGGACACCTGTGCGCTGAGGTCTCGCGCCCACCCACGGTGATTTTCATTTTTGCCGTATTTTTGCGCCTGGAGATGTCATAGGGTATATTGGATTTTATGCGTACGAAAGTTACAAGTTACGGACATTCGCCCGCACGGGCAATTGCCCGTATGAACTATGGCCTGCTACTGCCGCTGAGGACGCAGAATAGGACAATAGCCTGTAGACACACCAACGCGTTGCTTGAGTTCTTTACTGTAAACTTAATTCACTGTTGTCACTCTGGTGTTACAGAACCTATTCATAGAATGTACAATGTATCTTAAATACGCAAAAGTGCATTAACTTAATAGTTTTTATAAGCAAAATGACAAGTGTGTTCATCGCATTGTCGTACAGTAATTCTGTTTATATTCTAAATTATATGTATGCGTTTGCAACATCGATGTACTTAATAATTATATTAATTGATTAACTGACGCAAGGAAATAACATGATTTTTAGCCGCGCACAAAAAGTTGTAGCTTACTGTTGAAAAAAATCGGCTTAAGCTTGTTGTATCGTGAACCTTGCAAAAAAACAGAAGTTCTTTGCATGTTTGTGTAGTCATGCCAATGTTGGTTTTTTTTACACCTTTTTTGTTTTGAGTTTTGAGCCGTTACGTCACAGACAGATAGTGGCGTCATTTCAGTATATCATGACATTGGGGTCTCAGTAATTTTTGGTGGTTTTAGTCTACGTATCGTATTGTTCTTGTAGCAGTAACACTGTTTCAAAGGAACTATTTACAGGGAAAAAATTAAAATCATTAAATCCTTGGGGGTCCGTAGACCCCTTCAGCTTCCCCTCTAAATGTCGCCCCAGACAGACGGACGGACGAGCAAGACAATGCGGCATGTTAGGACGGCTGCGTAACTTGTGCATTGTTTCGCGACCAGTCAGTTGCATGTGCACGTACAAGTTTTGTGCTCAGGTGTATTGTAATCAGTCAGCAGGTGATGACGGCGTACAATGCGTACACATCGAATGCGCTCAACGACACGCTCACACATGCCTGTCTAGTATCATTGAGCACACTGCGTAGCCTATAGCCTATATACCGGTATTCCACTCTGTGCGGTGGCCCAGCCAGCGGCCCTATTTAATAAACTTTCTGAAAGAAATTCTTTTCAGAGGTTTTCTGTAGTCCTTCCCGAGCTCTTTCTTCGTAAACTAAACGGCGTATGATGTGATGTTGTTTTTTAAGCGCGACAGTATGTAGTGCTAAGCGCGTCTTAGCCATCGTCGAGGCGTCCATCCGTCCGTCCGTCTGTCTGTCCGTCCGTCACACTGCAGTATGGTGTCAAAACGACGCAAGCTAAGGTCACGAGATTTTCACTGTGGGCTGACCCAAGGACTCGTGACAAAATTTCGTGGCCGTGGGTGAGGGGGTTCCCCTCGAACGAAAGCGTCAAAAAAGGTAAAAAGGTAAAGGTCGTCTTTGAGGTTCAAGGAGGCCTGCACAGGTTTGCGTCAAAGATGGCTACCCCCCTAATAAGTGGTTATTTACTGCTATTGTCTGGTGTAGCGTGAAAGCGGTTGCAGATAGGCACATACATGCTGCTTATCATAAAATGCAGTAGTGACAAGCTTTTTAGTGGTGTCAACATCGATGACCTTGAATGACCTTGAACCCCCAAAATAGGTGGGTTTAGTGTTATTTTTGCAATTTGTGGCTGCAGCGCATGCAGATTTCAAGAGTGAATTGCCACGAAATGGATGGAGATAGACCAAGACAACCTGCGAACAGGAACTGCTATGCTGTCGCGCGTCTCATGATCTTTGCTCAGATTACTTGTGTAGCTTCGCTGTCTATTTTCTTGCATTCTTTGTCGCATTTTTTCTCTGAAGAGTTAGTCATGATTTTTTATCGGTAGTTTTTCATAAGGTCGATTTACAAACTTATTTCAGCAGAACTATTTATCTAGACTTTGATATCAGTTGAGATAACCATGGGCTACTGAACACAAGCGGCAATATGTTGATGTTTGCATTGCTAGGCAGCTTCCGCTATCACCTGTCCGCGTTGTATACTTTACTCGGCTAGACAAACTGTGGTCATAGTCCCGGTTAGTCATATGTCATCTCAGCAAGATTTGTGGTTGTAAAGGTGTGCATACGAGAACCCGTATCTGAGCTACGGAGCGTCACCTGCCGTATTTGATTACTCAGTGTTACCTGCCATCGCCCCAGGTGGACACACCCTGCCTTAACGCCAGCCAGGCGGACAGGCACTCGATTTACTTACTCCGCAAAGATGGAAGGCTGAGTTGACCTCTCAGGACCAAGTCTTAGCTATTAGAGATTACCTCTGGATTAAGTATAACTGCATGACATGTTGAGACTAAGTAGTTGGAAACTATGAGATCTCAAACGTTTGCCGATGGTGGAACTGCTACCTGGTGAATACAAATAATCCTCAAAAGAATCTGGAATGTTGTCGAAATGTAATGACGTATATTTGTTGCGCTGAGTCGGTTTATAGGATGTCATCAGTGTCCGTTCGCAATTCTTGGAGTATAATCCAGCTGAAAAACTTTCTTCATGGCTTTGCTGCATCGAAGTTTATAAGACTGAATTAATAGTCCATTGCATTTTTATGCCTCCGTCCACCGCCGAACGCCTCACACGCGGTCCGTCCGTTTGTGCTCTGCTTCAGTGCGTGTGCATTCCTGATATTGCTTCTGTCATATCTACTTTGCATTCATTTCCTGTATATACTGGAGAGTGGAGACAGTTGATTCCACGAAATCGTTGCACTGATGCACGATAACGTCTGCAGCGATTCAGCGAGTGACCGCAACTTAGGCTCATACTCCGCTTGCTTCGATTTGTCACACGGATTTGTCGTGCGACAAGCTGTGCTACAAATTTGCGACTTAATATCTACGGTAAATTCACATGTTTAGATGTTGTAGGCCTGCAGTTTGTTTTCTAACAACTTTTCATTGAATCGAATTAGTGAAGTTTGTACTAAATGCAGCACTGCTGGAGTGAATAAACGAGTACGCGCTACGAACTTATACCACTCCAGACAGTGCGGTATCGTACTTAAACGAACCACTCTCGGATGACTAGGGACCAACCGAATTCACGGAAAAAAATGCATGATTTCACGGCAGAATTTTTAAAATGTGTCAAATTTCACGGAAAATTCACGGAAAGAGTTTCGCAAATTCACGGGAAATTCACGGG